>Ga0210051_1003892_pt1 | contig 14736 bp, 16 predicted proteins | sample CryGey092014_all_FD_185464 | JGI IMG/M metagenome (GOLD analysis project Ga0210051, IMG submission 185464) | Groundwater microbial communities from aquifer - Crystal Geyser CG23_combo_of_CG06-09_8/20/14_all (SPAdes) (version 2) | ecosystem: Environmental > Aquatic > Deep subsurface > Groundwater...
TAGGTGGTGGAAGCATTGCCCGTAGAGATATTGTCAAATTCAGCAAAAGTAAGGGCTTTGTTTAAACTCTGAAGGTCTATCATTCTTCTAGAATCTCTGGCTTTTTTCATGAATTCTATGGGGTTTAAGACAGTAATAACAACTGTTACTAAGACAGCGAGAACGCCTAAAACTACTAACATTTCTACGAGGGTAAACCCTTTATGGTGTTTCATATATCTTTAATAATAGAGGAAGAGATATTAACGTCAAGGGATGAAAAGTGGATAACTCTTTCGTTTTCTTTTTTGCCGTGCTTAAATTCTAGCCAAATGGTGTTTTTTGGTAAAATTTTTTGAATTTTCTCCGCCCACTCAATTAAAATAATGGTTTGAGGCTTGCCTAAAAGCTCTTTGAGCCCAAGATCTATCAATTCGGCTGGTTTTCGAAGACGATAACAATCAATGTGGTAAACATCATGGAACATGGAACATGGAGCATGGAACTTTTTCATAATAACAAAGGTAGGGCTGGTGATTTTCTTCTTTATCCCTAATCCTCGCAAAAAGCCTTGGATAAAGGTAGTCTTCCCGCTTCCCAAATCTCCGGTTAAAGCTAAAACCACAGCCCTCTTCGTCTTTAGTTTTGCCCTAGAAATTTCTTGAGCCAGAAGTTTGGCGATTTTTTTGGTCTCCTGAGCTGATTTAGTTTCAAAATCAATCTTCATTAAATAAATTAATTTTCTTGATAATAATTAAAAAAACTAGAGAGAGAACGAGAATAAAAGAAATAGCTAATCCTAATTCAGCCGGAACTAGCCTTTGACCAATAACAGCGGTTTGATTTAATGATTGATTTTCAGTTAAACTAATAGTTTGAGCTTGGTCCAAAATAAAAGAGTTGCCTTCTCGGTGGAGAATGTCTCCCTCGGCCACTGAAACATCATAAGAGGCTTTATCAATTAGTTGATTGTTTTGGTCGTACAAGAACAAACTATCGCCGCTATTATTTAAAATAATCTTGGTTTCTTCTGATGATAGAGTTAAAAAGCCGTTAGGAGTAATTTCTTTTTCTTTAAAAATAAAAGTCTTAGCTGAGGCATCTTTAATTTGCCAACCAGAGAGATTAATGGGTTCGTTTGTAGGGTTATAAAGCTTAATCCATTCAGCGCCAGTATCTTTGCCGACCGGATTAGGCAAAACTTCGTAAAAGAAAACCATAATGAAAGGAGTTGACAAATTAATATTTATATGGTAATATTGCAAAAGAGTTACTGGGCTGGTTGACCCTGTGGGCAGATAAGGAATTTCTTTAGATTTTAGGAAGGTCTGGCTCTGGCTGGACCTCTCCTCGAAGAAGTTCTTAATCTCTTTTAACTAAGAGCTTGTTCCCGATAATTAATCGGGATGTGCCCACAGAGTCAACCAGCTTTTTATTTACCACTCTAGGGTTCCGGCAACTCTTCCAATCTCTTCTGGAGTGGTAGTCCCTCGTAAAATCTTCAAAATGCCGTCTTGAGCTAATGTAATCATTCCTTCTTCAATCGCCAATCTTTTCATCTCAGCCTCAATAGGCTCTCTGCTTATTAAGTCTTTCATTTTATCAGTGACCAGTAGCATTTCAAAAATAGCTATTCTTCCTTTATAGCCCAAATAGTTGCATTTTTCGCAGCCTTTAGGTTTAAAAATTTGAAAATTTTTGAAAGATTCTTTATTAACTCTGCCAGGAAGTTTATTTAAAAATTTTTCAACTCTTTCTTTGAGCTCTGAACTAATCTCTATTGGCTCTTTGCAAAACTCACAAAGCCGGCGAACCAATCTTTGAGCAATAACTATATTTAAGGCTGGCGCCACGATTTGAGGTTTAGCGCCTAAATCAAGCAGTCTTGGGATAGCGCCACTCGCGTCGTTTGTATGAAGAGTGGAAAAAACCAAATGCCCGGTTAAAGCCGAGTGCATGGCAATTTCAGCGGTTTCCAAATCGCGAATCTCGCCGATTAAAATAATATCCGGGTCCTGACGAAGAGCAGAGCGGAGACCTGAGGCAAAAGTATAACCAACCTCGGGATTAGCCTGAGTTTGCTCAATGCCTTCAAGATGATATTCAATAGGGTCCTCAATAGTAATTATTTTTGTCTCTGACGTTTGAACATGAGAAAGAAAAGTATAAAGCGTTGTAGTTTTACCAGAACCTGTCGGGCCAGTATTTAAAATCGCGCCGTTTGGTCTCGCTAATTCTTTTTGGATAATTTCTAAATCATCTTCCCGAAAACCCAAATCTTTAATAGATAGTCTAATTGTTTCCGGGTCAAGAATTCGCAAAACTATTGCCTCGCCAAACTCCGAGGGCATCACTGAAGTCCTGATTTCAATGGTTTTTTCCGGCAAACCAATAGAAAACCGTCCGTCCTGAGGTTCGTCGTGAACATTTATTTTTAAACCGGAAAGGAGTTTAATCCTCGAAAGAATTGGATTGTAGGCGCTATGCGGAAGCTCCTCCCACACATCATAAAGCAGACCGTCAATTCTTATTCTTAATCTCACTCTCTTCTCTTTTGGTTCAAAATGAATATCCGAAGCTCTATTGGAAAGACTGCCGGCTAAAACTATTTCTAAAACCTGAGCAGTATAAACACTATCAGCTCCAATTTTTTCCAGAGCTCTTTTAATGTTTTCTAAAGAGGTTAAAGATTTTCTTAGCTCGTTAAGTCGCGTTCTTTCCAGCCTAATCTGGCCAGTAATTCTCTCTTTAGGTTTAGGAACGAATCGGTAAAAATCCCAAATTGCTTTGAGTCCGCTCAAAGAACTAATTAAAAAAGATAAGTTATACCCCTTGGCGACTAAGCTATCAATGATTTTTTTTGTTTCCGGAAGCAATGGGTCATAGACAGCAATAGCTAAATTTTTTTGCTTTATTTCAATAACTGCTAATTTTGTTATTTCTGCCTCTTCTTGGGGAATAAGACTTAGGGCTTCAATATTAATAGGCGCTGTTCTTGGGTCAATATAAGGATATTTCAATTTAGCAGCTCTTCTTTGAGCGTCTCTTTCTTCGGCCTCCCGGCGCATTTTTTGAAGTTTTTCCCGAAGGTCTTTGGCTTGGGGCATTGTCTTTAGTTTAGTATGGAATAAAAACGCTTCTATTTCAAGGCTTGAAATTAAAAAGTAAAAACCTTAAACTAAAATCTATTATGTCAGGGCATTCACATTGGGCTGGAGTAAAACATAAAAAAGAAATTACCGACCAAAAACGAGGCAAGATTTTCTCTAAGCTTTTAAATGCTATTTCTATTGCCGCCAAAACAGACCCTAATCCGGAATTTAATCCTCGTTTGCGTCAGGCTATTGAAAAAGCCAGAGAAAACCAAGTGCCTCAAGAACATATTGAGCGGGCAATTAAACGCGCCAAAGAAATCGCTAGCCTTGAAGAGCTTATTATTGAGGCCTATGGTCCAGCTGGCTGCGCTATTTTGATTGAAGCGATTTCTGATAATAAAAATCGGACAATGGCAGAAATAAAAAGAGTTCTAAATGAAAATTCTTCCAAGCTTGCTGCTCCGGGTAGTGTAATGTGGGCCTTTGAAAAAACGCCTGAGGGTTGGCAGGCAAAATTTAAACAATCCTTAGAGCCCACTGGCTTAGAAAAAATCAAAAAGTTAATTGAGGATTTAGAAAATCAAGACGAAGTGCAGAAAGTATATATAAATATCTAATATGTTAATTTTAGGAATTGATCCGGGCACCACTCGGATAGGCTACGGTCTTGTTAAGAAAACTCGTAAAAACCTGAAATTGGTTAATTGCGGTGTTTTTACAACAACGGCTAAAGATATGCCTGGTCGTCTTTCTTGTCTGGCTAAAAACATTAAAAAAACTCTTAAAGAGTTCTCTCCGGATTTTGTCGCTATTGAAAGAATTTTTTTCTTTAAAAACAAAAAAACTGCTTTTGAAATAGCTCAAGCGGTCGGCGTTCTTACGCTTATCTCAGCTCAGTTTAAAATTAACCAAGTTCATTATACGCCGCTGGAAATTAAACAAACCATCACTGGTTATGGCTTAGCAGACAAAGAAGAGGTTGCTAAAAGAGTTGTTAAAGTATTAAGGCTCGAAAGTTTTAATGGTCTTGATGACGCAAGCGATGCTCTGGCTGTTGCTCTAACGGCTGTTTGCCGGCTCTATAAGAAATCAAAAAGAAAATGAAAAGAAAAACTGTTTTGTTTTTTAAAATTTTTGGAGCGCTTATTTTTATAGGCCTGGCTTTATTAGCGGCCGGGCTTTTGGCGGTGGCTAAAATTGCTAAAGACCTACCTAACCCGGAGCTATTAACGAGCCGCTTATCAAATCAATCTACTAGAATTTATGACCGGACTGGAAAGACTTTGCTTTATGAGGTCCATGCCGAAGAAAAAAGAATTGTTGTTCCATTTGACCAAATTCCAGATTATTTAAAAAAGGCAACTATTGCAATTGAAGATAAAAATTTTTATTTTCATCAGGCGCTGGATTGGCGGGCGGTTATCCGAGCAATCTTTGTTAATCTTAAGAGCGGCACTATCCGCCAGGGAGGCTCAACCATTACCCAGCAAGTGGCTAAAACTGCTTTTTTAACTCCGGAACGAACCTTTACCCGAAAAATAAAAGAAATTATTTTAGCTTATTGGCTTGAGAAAAAATTCTCTAAAGATGAAATTCTTGACTCGTATTTAAATCTTGTCCCTTATGGCTCAAATGCTTACGGTGTTGAGGCTGCTAGCCAAATTTATTTTGCCAAATCAGCCAAAGACCTCTCTTTGGCGGAATCCGCTTATTTAGCCTCTCTGCCAAAAGCTCCTACTTATTATTCCCCTTGGGGAGTCCATCAGGGCGAATTAGAACAGCGCAAAAATTACATTCTAGAAAAGATGTCCGAACTGAATTTTATTGACCAGGAAGAAAAAATTAGGGCCCGAACCGCAAAAGTAAAATTTGAACCACAGTCGCTTGGTTTAATTAAGGCTCCTCATTTTGTATTAATGGTAAAAGATTATTTGGTGAATAAATATGGCGAAGAAACAGTGACTAATGGCGGCTTAAAAGCTATCACTTCGCTTGACTGGGAGCTGCAGCAAATTGCTGAACAAGTGGTGCTTGAAGGCGCCCAAAGAAACACTGAGCTTTATCAAGGCAAAAATGCCGCTCTGGTGGCTCAAGATGCAAAAACCGGACAAATTTTAGCTTTGGTTGGCTCAAAAGACTATTTTGATGTTGAAAATGAGGGAAATTTTAATGTGGCGGTCCAGGGGCTTCGACAGCCAGGTTCTGCTCTAAAACCATTTGTTTATTTAACTGCTTTTAAAAAAGGTTACGCGCCCGAATCAGTGATTTTTGATGTGCCGACAAACTTTGATACAACTGGATGGATGCCTTATCAACCGGAAAATTTTGACAATCTATTCCGAGGGCCTGTAAATTTTCGTCAAGCTCTTGGCCAATCATTAAACCTCCCTTCGGTGAAAGTACTTTATCTGGCCGGCTTAAATGATAGCCTCAAAACACTTTCTGATTTTGGTATTACAACGCTTAATGATCCTCTTCGCTTCGGCCTTTCTTTGGTTTTGGGGGGTGGAGAAATAAAGTTGGTGGAATTGGTTGATACTTTCGCTTCGCTAGCCCAAGAAGGAATTCGCCATAATCAAGTTTTTATCCTTAAAATTGAGGATAAAAATGGAAAAGTTTTAGAAAAATACGCAGACATTGCTGTTCAAATAGCCGACCCGCAATATGCCAGATTAGTAAATAATATTCTTTCTGACGCGGAGACAAGACATGGTTTGTTCCAAAATAGTTTTAATTTAACGATTTTCCCCGACCGAGAAGTGGCTTTGAAAACCGGGACCACGGAAGACTTTCGAGACGCTTGGGCTTTTGGTTATACGCCTTCTTTTGCGGTTGGTGTTTGGGCTGGCAACAATAATAATGCTCCGATGCAAAAACAAGCAGGAAGTATTTTAGCGGCTCTGCCTATGTGGCACGATTTCCTTAGTCAGGTTTTCGAAAAATATCCTGATAAAATTCCTTTTAAATCTTTTAATGAACCAGAGGTGGTTGAAGAAGTAAAGCTAATGCTTAACGGTCAATTTATTATTCAAGAGAACAATCAATCAACAACTCATTCTATTCTTTATTTTGTGGATAAAAACGACCCCTTAGGGCCAATACCTTCTTATCCAGAAAACGACCCTCAGTTTAAAAACTGGGAGCAAGGAGTAAAATTGTGGCTCTTAAATCACCCTGAATTTTTTATGGGCATTACTATGTAGAAATAACTATTGTCTTCCGGAGACTTAATAAGAGCTGGTTTGGTTCCGCCGCTAAAACCAAGAAAAACATTCTCGCTTTTAATATTTTTTAATCCTCCTAATAAAAATCGCCAATTGAAGGCTATCTTAACCTTTTGGCCTTTAATTTTAGCTGGCGCTAGATATTCATTTTCTCCAAGAGTGGAGCTAGAAGAAGAAATACTAATAATTTTAAGGTTGTCTAAAACTGAAATTTTAATTTCGTTAAGGCGGTCAGTAAAAATACTAACGAGTTTAAGGGCGTTGATTAGTTTATCTTTTTTTATGATAATTTCCGTATCGATTGTTTGGGGAATAATTACCTGATAATCGGGGAATTCTCCATCGATTAATCTTGAAATTATCTCGGTGTCATCTATTTTAAAAAGAACTTGATTGGAGTCAAGATAAAAAATTGTTTTACTGGCGGTATCTTTGATTAATCTAATAACCTCTAAAATAGTTTTAATGGGGATGATAATTTTAAACCCTTGCTTGATATTGGATTTAAAGAGAGAATTGTTTATTGTTTTTTCTGATAACCTAAAACTGTCAGTGGCCGCAATTTTTAAGAAAATATTTTGATAATCAAAAAGGACACCATTTAGTTCGGGTCGGCTGCCGGATATTTGAGCTGAATCAATTACTGACTCAAGGGCTTCTTTTAAGATAATTGATGGAATTTCAATGAAATCTTGATTATTAGATATTTTTGGAATAATTGGGAATTCTTCTTTTTTTATACCTTGAATTTTTGCTTGATAGTCTGAGGTTTTAATGATTAGATTATTATTTTCAGATTCAATAGTAATTCTTTCTTCTAAAAGGTTATTGATAATAGATAAAAAAGTGTTGACTGGTGCTGTTAAAGCTCCTTCTTCAATAACTTTACCAGAAACAAAGCTAGTAATAGCAATTTCCAGATTAGTGGCTGAGAAAAGAATTTTATTATCAATACTTTCAATTAGACAATTTTTTAAAATTGGTAATATTAAATTATTACTTGTAGCTCTTTCAATTTTCTCTAAACCTTCTTTTAAATTAGTTTTTAAAACTATTAACTTCATAAAGTATTAAATTATGTAGTTGTTTTAGTAGTATTAGTGGATTTGTTAATAAATAATTTTTAGCTTTATTTTAAACTAGATTTTTACACCCTAAGCCTTCAAAACCTGTTAATAACAGTTAAAAAATTTTATATTAATTTGTTAACCATTTTTATAAATTAAATCTTTAATATTGGTAATTTTTTGGTTAAAACTTTGTTTTTTGATGATTTTTTGAGAGATTTTTCCATAAGCGTAAATAGCCGTGGTATGATCTCTTTTCCCGAGCTTTTCCCCAATATTTGGGAAAGACATATCCAGGATATCCCGCATTAAAAACATGGCAATTTGCCTTGGTTCAACTATATTTTTTTTTCGAGAACGGTCAGTTAATTCCTTTGGCGACATTTCATAAAAATCAGCCACCACTTTAATAATTTTACCTGAACTTACATTTGTGTTTTTTTCTTGAATAGTGTTGTCGATTATTTCCTCAACTATTTTAGTTGTTAAATCAACACCCTTTACATCTTGGTAAAAAACAACCTTATTTAAGACTCCTTCTAATTCTCTAATATTTCTCTGAACCTTGGTAGCAACCAAAGAACAAACTTCATCTGACAAATAACTTCTTCTCTCTTGGAGTTTGTTTTTAATAATCGCCAACCGCATTTCATAATCTGGGTAGGTAATATCAGCTATCATCCCTCCTTGGAATCTAGAACGGAGCCTTTCCTCAAGAACTGGTAGGGCCGAGGGAGCCCGGTCCGAGGAAATAATAATTTGCTTATTGTTTTCGTATAAAGCGTTAAAGGTATGAAACAACTCTTCTTCGCTTCTTTCTTTGCCACCGATAAATTGAATATCATCAATAATTAAAACATCAATATTGCGGTATTTTATTTTCATATCTTCCATTCTTTTATTTCTAATAAAGAAAACAACATCATTTACAAATTTTTCTGAGCTTACGTATTTTGTTTTATATTTATTTTTATAAACATTTTTTATTTCATTGCCAATTGCCTGAATTAAATGTGTCTTACCTAAACCAGTCCCGCCGTAAACAAAGAGCGGGTTATACTTTCGTCCAATAACCTTAATTACCGCTTGGCTGGCGGCATATGCCAGTTCATTTGAGGAACCAACAACAAAAGAATTAAATGTATATCTTGGATGAAGGTTGCTTTCTGGGTCAATTTTAAATTCTTCAAAACCATTATCGGTTAATAAATCAGCTCTTCTTTTTGGTTGTTTTATTAGAACCGGGCCAGGTCTATTAATCACCACATACTCAATTTTTTTAATTGAGTTATCTAACGAGAAAAGAACATCTAGGAGAAGTTTATGATATTTATTCTCAACCCACTCTTTGGCAAAATTAGAAAACAATCCGATAACAACTTGACCATCGGTCTTTTTTTCAAGAAGCTGGCTGTTTTTAAACCAGGTAATAAAATTTGGCCGAGAGATTTGAAGTTCGAGCTCAGCTAAGGTTGATTGCCAAAGTTTTTCTAAACAAGTTGCCATAGTAATTAGTTTATAGTAATTAGTTTATAGCTTTTAGTTTCTCTGTCAAACACTGTTTTGTTTTTAAATTGTTAATTAACTGGGGAAAACTTTTTAGAGCCGCTTGTTTTCTTGTTTAAATCTTGATATACTATTCATTAATGTCTTTAACTTATCAACCCAAAAAGAGAAAAAGAGCGAAAGTTCATGGGTTTTTGAAAAGAAGTCGGAGACCAGGAGGTAGACGGGTTTTAAAGAACAGGAGACGGGAAGGAAGAAAGAGAATGGTTGTTTGAATTTAATTTTCATAATTCATGATACATGATGCATGGTTCATGATTTGTATACATGTTAGCGAAAAAATTTAAATTACCGATTCAGGGAAGCCTTAGAAACAAAAAGGCTTTAAAATTTTTAAAAGGGGAATATTTTCATTTTAAAATTTTTGAGAACAAATTAAATTATTCACGCTTCGGGGTTATTATTAGTAATAAAATTTCTAAGAAGTCATTTTTACGAAATAAATTAAAAAGAATTATTTTTGAAAAAATTAGACTTGAGAAGTTTCACCTAAAACCAAACCGAGATTGTTTAATAATAGTTCTTCCAGAAATTGCGAAAAATTTTCCAATAACCCCTTTTATTAAAAGAGAAATTATTAAAAACTTAGAAATTAATTTGAAAAAATTTATATATAATTAGCAAATTCTATGAAAAGCCTTTTTAACACAATTCTTTACCAACCGCTTTTTAATCTTTTAATATTTTTTTATCAACATCTCCACGATTTAGGATTAGCAATTATTTTTTTAACCATCATCATTCGGTTGGTGTTATTACCATTTTTTTATAAAAGCGCTAAGGACCAGGCAATCATCCAGAAGCTCGCGCCAAAAATTAAAGAAATTCAAAAAAATCACAAAGACGACATTAGCACCCAAACCCAAGCGATGATGGCTCTTTACAAAGAACACAAGATTAATCCCCTATCAAGCGTTCTTTTATTAATTATTCAATTACCGATTTTAATCGCTCTTTATCGGGTTTTTTTACGAGGCATTCCAGGAATTGTTGCTAGGCCTCTATTTTTGGGCTTAATAGACCTTGCAAAACCCAATATATTTATCATCACTATCGCGGCGATAGTGACTTTTTGGCAAACAGTAATCTCGATGCCGAAAACCGCCAAAAACAAACAAATGTTTTTGATGCCCTTGATGATGCCGCTCTGGATAGTGATTATTCTTCGTCTTTTACCCTCAGCGGTCGGCCTTTACATTTTAGCCAGCACTCTTTTTTCGGTTATTCAACAAATTATTATTAATAAATCCCTCACTCTTAAAGAATAGTAACGCTCAAACGCTTTTCCTGATTAGGCGTCTGTAATTGTTAAGCTCTGGATTATTAGATAAAATAAAATTCACCTAAGGCGTTATGGAAAGCGAAATTCTTTAAGAGTGAGGGATAAAACATTAAAAGTAGGTTTTAATAAAACAGAAAAAAATGGATCAGCTTCAAGAAATTTTGACAAATCTAATTAAATTAATGGGCTTTGAGGATTTTTCGATTAACTATGACAGCGGTCGTAATCGTTTTTTGATTTTTATTAATAATTTAGACTCAGAAGAGTTGATTTATAAATTAATTAGCGGATTAAATCATTTAGCTAAAGCTCTTGCTAGAAAACAAAATCAACCACCAGTTTTTATTGATATTAATAATTATCGAGAGAAGCGAGAAAATCTAATTTTAGAATTAGCTCGAGCCACCGCTAGAAAGGTAGCGGTTACCAAAATCGAAATAGAGCTGCCAGCGATGAACGCTTACGAAAGAAGATTAATTCATCTGGAATTATCATCGCGGCCGGATGTTAAGACCGAAAGCATCGGCGAAGGTAAAGAAAGAAGAGTTGTTATTAAACCAATCGAGTAGTCGCCCGATCCCAATCTACGAATTTATCCGAATACCCCGAATAATTATTTTGTAGATTCGGATGTATTCGTAGTTTTGGATCGCTATAGATTAAACTCATAAAGTTTATTGTCGTAGCGGTTGACGAAAAGAAGAGAATTGCCAACTTTTGTTAATTTTGAGGCATCAATTGGCGCCTCATCAGGGCTAAATAAAATTTCTTCTGGGGTAGAGGTTGGACTGGCTGTATCTATTTTAAAAACAATATCATTAGAATAGACAGCTTTTTTAAGATAATCATCAGGTAGAATCAAGGCTTGGATTGGAACGCTTTGAGAGATAGCGATAGCGCAATAAAGCTGGGATGAATCAGCGAGACTACATTTATCTGGAAAAGTAGAGAAATTTAAAGTTTTTTCTTGGCCATTTTTATCAATTAAAGACATCACAAGCTGCTTTTTAGAAACAATTATTTTTAGCCCTTGATATTTATTTTTTTGCCAATCAATCATTAATCCCTCGCCCGAAGTAAAAAGTTTGATGGTTTTGTCTTTTAAGCTTATAAGCCAAGCTTCTCCTTTTAAAAGGGCTGATGGTTTTGGAATCAAAAGAACTAAATCTTTCTCAATCCAATTAAGGTCAAAGTCCTTTAAGTTGAGCGACATTATGGTAGTTGTTTTTTGTTTTGCTTTTGTTGCGAGGTCTTTAATCACTAAATCGCCAGAGCCGGTTTTGTTATTGATTAAATAAATGATTTTCTGTTCAGCCGGGGAGAAGTCAGCGGTAATGATACCAGCGTCAAGGGGCTGCCAAATTTTTGTTTGGACATCAAAAATACTAAAGGCAGGCGAGGCTGTTCCGCCGGATTTAATTAAAATTTTTGAACCATCATTTGAGGGCTTAATCTGCTGGACATTATTTATATTCTGACCGTTGATTTCTTCATTTTCTCCTTCGCCAGCTTTAAAGATTTTCCCATCCAAAGAAAGATAAAATATTTCTGTGGAAGTGACTGATGTTTTGACCCAATAATCAAAAACTTCTTTATCGCTTAAGGTTTTTATTTTTTGCTTTAGAAGTTCTTCGGCGGTTGGCGCTGGGGTTAGCGGCGGTTTTAAAAATGGCTTAGCTTTTTGCCAGGCGAAAAACAATCCTACTCCGAGAGAGAGAATGGCGATAATGATTATAAATGGAATTATTTTTTTCATAGACAAGTTTTAATTTTGAATAACAACTTCCATACCAGACTGAACTTTGTCAGCAAGCACGTAAACGTAGGCATTGTGCATTCTAATGCAACCATTGGTTGAACTATTGGTGTCGTTTTCGCTACCATGAATAGCAATTCCTCTATAGCCGATAGATGAATCTAAATAAATAGCAGCGGCTCCTAAATTATACTTACCATCACTACTTCGGACAGCTTTATTTAGACTATTAGGTCTATCATAAAAATCTGGCTCAGCCCCTTTTTTTATAGTTGAGATTGCATATGTCCCAACTGGCGTAATTTTATCACCCTCAGAGCCATTACCTTGGTTATTACAACCTGTTTTTCCATTAGCGCAACCATCTTTTGACCCAAAGTTAAGGCCTGAGGCGGTAATATATTTGCCATTAATATTAGCTACTTTATTTGTTTTTTTGTCCATAAGAGAGACCATGTGCTTACTTTTATCAATAAGCAGATAATAATCATCTTTTGAAAGCGCGCCAGAATGCTGTTTCAAGGCTTTAAAACTATTGCTTAATGGCTCCTTAATTTTATAGTATCTTCCTCGCAAGATCCCTGTTTGTGTTTCGGTATCGTACATTCCAGATTCATAATCTGCCCTTTCTATTTTTTTTAATACAGGTTTTTTTAATTTCACTAATTCAGGGTTTATTGTGTTTAAAATTAAATACGCCGATAAAAGCAAAACAACTCCCCAAATAGCCTGAGTGATTATCTTTCGGGCATCAGTTTGAGCGCTAGGGTTGCCAACTGAAGTGGCGTATCGAAGCCCTCCAAAAATTATCATCCCCAAAGCCAAGACACCAACAAGGCCCAAAGCAATTGAATAAATTTTTTGAACTAAATCGGCAAGACTAGTTATTTCTGACCAAGGAAAGCGGAACATTTCGTCAACTGAGGGTTGGGAGGTGCTGCCTTCTTTAGCTCTGGCGCAAAGAGAAATACTTAAAAACAGTAGAATTAATAGAGGAACCGACTTTATTAAAATTTTCTTTATTTTTTTAGGGGCCATTTATTTAGCTATTAATTTAAAATTTTCAGTGGCTGACTCAACAGTGTTTAAAATATTTGAGACAACAGCGCTTAAATTGATTTGCATTCCAGCTGGCGTGCTGGTAGAAACATTGAGGATTAAAATATCGGGATTTTCATCAACTTCCTCTGAAAACACAGCTTGATTGTTGACTGTCCAATCAAAAGACAAATTATTTAACCGATTAGCATTGAAAAGGAATGGCAGCGCCTTAAACCTATAGGTCTCGCCGATTTTTGCGATATTTGTTAAGTAAGGAGAATTTATAACCACCTCAGGACTTTTTGCCGGAATATAAATAAGCTTGTTTAATTCTTCTCCTTTATAAGCCACAATGGCAATTCTTATTACCATATTAGTGCCGGCTTTATTTTTTGAGATAAAACTGATAGTCCGAAGGCCCTTTCCTTTAGTAAAAAGAGAATTATTAATATACCAACGGACTTCGTGCTTTGAGAGATTGACAATTTTATCGTTTTCAAGAAGCTCAAAAGATATTTCAACTGGCGTTGAATAGATTGGAAAGTTTTTGCCTTGGTACCAGCTGGGAGTATAATTATAAGCTTTCCAGGAAATTAGAAATTGAGGAGAAGCAGCGTGTGTAAAGGGCATAAATAGCAAATAGCAAACAGCAAATAGCAGGAGAAAGATAGCAGCGAGAACATCTATTCTATTAAATTTAGACAAAAAATTCATCATAATTGTGTTTTTATTTCGCAACTTTTCCGGCTTTTTCCGCCACTTTTATCGTTGCCTGGATTGCCTTTTCAGCGCCGGGTATTTTTATTGGTCGGTTTATCAAAAAGATGGTTAGCCATAAAGTGATGGTGCGAAGCGGTAGGACATCAAGGCCCGGGATCATTTCCAAAGCATTGCCACTAAGAACCCAAACACCTTTTATTCTTTTCATTATAAGCCAAATAAGCAAGCTAAGCCAGCAAAAGATATCAAGCATCCAATTTAAAGAGACAAAAATTGCGGCCAGAATAACGGTGCCCGAAGCCAAGGTGGCAAAAATTTCAAAAACATCAGTCCCCCCGCAAATCAACGTCATTAAAATTATCTCTGGCAATGATATTTTTTGTTCGTTTTGTTTTTCTGTTTCTTCGTTTTCCATATAGTTTAGCTTCTAAAACCTAAAATCTAATACCTAAAAGCTATTCTTACTTTTGTTGTTCTAATAACTGAGCCGGGCTAGTGGTAATTATTCGGTCTTCATAAAAAGAAGCGATAATTTGGATGGCAACGTGTTTTAACCCGGCGAAGAATAATCCCTCGCCAACCGCCGCTTCCAGTAAAAGCGCTTTTTCTGTTTCAGTAAGACTAAAAGTTTTCTGGACCAAATCAATAGTAGCCGGAGATTGTTTTAGAAGTAAAGCGAGGGACGCATTGGTGATAATCGGTTTTCCAAAAGGAGACCCTAAGAAATCTTCTACATCTTGAGTAATCGTGGTGACGCCTAAATAATATTTTCTCGCTCTTTTAACTAAAGAGAACAAGAAAGAAGCGCTGTCCGGATATTTCATCATCCACCAAGCTTCGTCAATCACTAAAATTCTTTGTTTTAGCTCCACTCGAATTAAGCTCCAGATAAAGTTTAAAACCACATACATGGCAATTGGCCGAAGCTCGTCTTCAAGGTCGCGGATTGAAAAAACGACAAAGCGGTTGGCAACGTCTACCGAAGTAGCTTTGTTGGCAAAGCCAG
>Ga0210051_1003893_pt1 | contig 14734 bp, 13 predicted proteins | sample CryGey092014_all_FD_185464 | JGI IMG/M metagenome (GOLD analysis project Ga0210051, IMG submission 185464) | Groundwater microbial communities from aquifer - Crystal Geyser CG23_combo_of_CG06-09_8/20/14_all (SPAdes) (version 2) | ecosystem: Environmental > Aquatic > Deep subsurface > Groundwater...
AGGTTTATGGTTTCAGGTTTATGGTTTCAGGTTTATGGTTTCAGGTTTATAGTTTCGGGTTTATGGTTTCGGGTTTATAGTTTCGGGTTTATGGTTTCGGGTTTATGGTTTCAGGTTTATGGTTTCAGGTTTATGGTTTCAGGTTTATGGTTTCAGGTTTATAGTTTTAGGTTTATAGTTTCAGGTTTATAGTTTCAGGTTTATAGTTTAAAAAAAGTTTACAATTTTGGTTAATAATACGATTACAAATTTACATATTTTTTTGTAACTATTCAGAATTAATAAAAAATTTTATGCAATCATAAAGCATCGGGACGGGACTATCGGATTTGTTATTGTTTGAGTGAATATACTTATACAGTGGTTCCACTGAAAGACGGAATAAATTATGAGAGGTTATACACGACGGATTTTTTGGTGGGGGATAATACTTGATTGTAGCCAATATTATTTTAAAAATTCACTTATTTCTTTCTCTAAAATTGGTAGATACTTGTTTACAATCAGCCAAATAATATCATCAGAGACATTGTTATATCCATGAATTATCCGATTTCTTGTGTCAACTATTTTTCGGGAATCACTTATTGGAAAATCAGGATTTATTTTTAAAATTCTTTCCATTGCTTCACCAATAATCTCAATATTTCTCTCAATAGCCTTCCTAGTTTTTAGGTCTTTTTGAAACTCAAAGAAATTACGTTTCTCCGGTAGAAAATTGTAAATTTCGATTATAGATTGCTCAATATCTTTGAGGCAAGCCATGATGTCATATTGCTTATTTTCTATCATAAAGAAGTTGTTTGGAGCTTTCTATATTTTGCAGGATATAAGGATTTTTAATTGCTTTCTGTTCTAATAAATCAATGGGACGTTTAAGCAAATCTTGCAACGCAAATTTTAAATTAAAATAATAGTCAGCATACTCAAAAGGATTATTTGATTCAATGTCCACAATTAAATCTATATCACTGTCGTCATCGAATCTATCTGTTAACACAGATCCAAAAACATAAAGTGATTTCACTTTGTTCTGTGAACACAAATTCTTTAAATTGTCTGTATAGTTGTCTAAATACATAATCAAATTTTAATTAAAAATTAATCAAAACTCTAAAAAGATGCAATATATTTCTAATAGCATTGGCTACAACATATTAGGATTTTATCCCCAGTTTCAACAAAAATTACTGTAAAGGTAGAAAAATATTTTTAATCTACAAATTAATAAAAGTCAGGATAAATTATGAAGTTATATATGACGGATTTTTTGGTGGGGCAGCCTACTTGATTGGAGGCTGTGGTTTTTATTCGTCAAGTTTCATGATTATCTTCAAATTTTTGTTCACAAGTTTTACTGTAGTATTGTCAAGTCGCCCAAGTCGTCCAAACACAAGGTCTTTGTCAATGGTTGCAAGTTTAGAAAGTCGTATTAGAGATTCTTTTTTGAACCCGTTTTCTGTGTCGGGTTGCATCAAAATATCTGTTTCTTCTTTCCACTGAATTTGGGTTGAGATGAACGCCACTGTAACATCAAGTTCGCTGTCTGCAATTACTAAAGCGGGGCGGTTTTTGCTACCAGAAAGGTCAGTAAAAGGGAATGGAACAAGAATTATATCGCCTTTTTTCATTTGTATCTTTCTTTCAGGTCAGCAAGTGAATAAAGGTCTTCTTCATTTTTAAGAAAGTCAAAAGTTTTAGAGTCGCTGATTAGCGTTTCTATTCCCTTTTGTAGAATGCTGTCATCGTATTTTTTTAAAATGTAGTCAGCGAAGTCGGCAATTTCACTAGCTTTGTCTTGCGGAAGTTTTGCAAGAACAGTTAAAGTTCGTTGGATTAAAGTTTCTCGTGTCATTGTTTAAATTTTTGTTCAAAGATACTGATTATTTATGGATTTGTTTTTGTTTTTTTTGGTTTGCCACTATCGGTTATATACTCCCCACTAATGTGGGTTATATTTACTATATCTGAAATTATAAAATGTTTGTAACTTCTTTATTATCATAAATAAAACCGTTTGTAATCAGTGTAAACATTTGTGAACGTTTAATAATTTGTAATAATATTTTAAAAATCAATACAAAAATAAAATAATTTTTAATAGCAACTTAATTCATTTTAGTTTTTTTTAAATAATTAAATAGTTTATTTTAATATTTTGAAATAATTATTGAAATAGTATTTATTTTATTTTCATTGTTAATTGTTATAAAATACATTCCATCGGAAACTGGGCTTAAATTAAGTTCATTATTTTTATTGTAGAATGTTTTTTTAATTATTGGTTTACCAATAATATCAGTAACAATTACATTAATTTCAGTCTTTTTTGAATTTTCTACTGTAATATAACCGTTTGAAGGGTTTGGGTAAATTTTAATGTAAGATGAAATATTATTCAAATCAGCAGAAGTAGTAAGAGCAACTATAACAGTATCAAATGCAATACATCCCTGCAAATCGGTAATTGTTAAAATAAATTGATTTGTTGAGGATAAAGAAACAGTAGTGGGATTTGCAATATCCGGATTATCTAACAATGATGCTGGCTCCCAATGATAAGAATATGAGCCAGTTCCACCCGAAGCTGAACCCGATAATGAAGTTGACGAATTATTTGGAATCATTTGGTCAACTCCGGCATTTGCCAATAACTCAGGAAGTACAGTAACTGTAACAGCATCGGTTGCGGTACAAACTTCAGCATTTGTAACGGTTACGGTATATGTTGTTGTAACATTAGGAGAAATATTTTGTTGATTAAAAGTCCAACCATTCGACCAAATAAAACTTACTCCACCAGTGGCAGTTAAAGTTGTTTGAGCACCATAGCAAATATTTACATCATTTCCTGCATCAGCAATTGGAACAGGATTTATAGTTGCAGTAACAGGAGTTCTTGCACTTGTGCATGTTGTTTGAGTTTGAACTTCCCAATCGTAAAAATAATAATAGTATGCTGTATTATTTGCAGGATTTCCGGTAATACTTACAACTCCGGATAAAGTATAAGGGTAGGGAAGAGCAGGAGCACCTGCTCCGCCATCGCGGTATAAATTTGGTGTTGTTGTGCAGATAATAGAATAACCAGTTCCGGCGGGTAAAAATGCGTTTAATGTTATTCTGCTTTCTCCATTTGGTATGCTAACGCTTTGGTTATAAACTACATTAGAACTTCCATCGGTAATTACAATTGTTCGGTTAGCTAAAGTAGATGAATAAACTTTTACTGAAACTAAATTTATGTCTTGTAATACATCAAAATATAATCCGTAATTAGCAGTTGTATGATTACCGCCTGTTCCAACATTGTCAACTTTTCCTGCATACTGTGAAGCTCCGGTTGTAGTTGTAACACTTTCTAAATAATACGTAGTAGTTGTTGTTAATGTAGGTGTATGGTAACTTGTTCCTGTGTGTACTAAATTTCCAGCAGATGGAGCATCGTACCAGTTAATTGTTCCGTTACCTGTTGCAGTAATTGTAAAATCAATTGGACCGCAATTTTGCACAGATGTTGCAGTTGGTGCCGTTGGTAAAGTTAAATTAATGTAATTTGTTATAACAATTTGGTCGTTACCGGAACAACTATTGCTTACGGTTAAAGTAACCGAATAACTTCCACTCGAAACATAAGAATGCAAAGCATTTTGTAATGTTGATGATTGTCCGTCGCCAAAATCCCATAAATATGATGAGCCGGCAGGTGCTTGCGATGTGCTTGTAAATTGAATATCCGGAACACAACCGGTAGTATGGTCGGCTGTAAAACTTGCAACAGGAGGAAGGGGAGATAGTTGAACATCTCTAATAACAGTAGATTTATTTGCTACTGTAATTCCGGTAATTGTTTGAGGTTGATAGCCAGTAGCAGAATAAGTAATAGAATATGTTCCAGCAATTATTGGTCTGTGATAATTTCCAACAGGTAATGAACTGTAAACCTGCGAACTATCAACATCGTGAGAATTTACAGTTACTAATGCTTTTATAGCATTGCCGGTACAAGCATCAGTAATAATTCCTCTAACTCCATATAAAGATTGTTCTATATAATTTAAGAAAGAACGGTACAAATATCCCCAGTAATTAGGTAAAAGATTTCCTGCAACAGTTTTTGTAGTTGATAGTTCAATGGTTTCTTCTCTGCAATGTTTAAAATAATTCATATAATCTTGTCTGCCGCCGGTAATTATATACCAATCGCCACCTTCGGTATATCCGGTAGAAGTAACGTCTTTAAAATATCCAACAGGACCGTTAGCAATAGCAGTATCTGCAAACTCTTTTGAAACATATTGCCACCAGCTATCATCGGCATGTGTGCGTTGAGCTGAAGTCCACGTATCCCAAGGATAATTTGCAACTGAAGCACCGCCATGAGTATTAGCCGACATTACAAAATCGTGATTATCAGCAAAATTCATCCATGCAACAGTTTCGGGCTGCCAGGCATTTCCATCAGGGTGCTGACCTGTTCTTGGGTCGGGATAGTTTCGGTTTAAATCAACAAAACTTCCGTTTTCTCGAATAGCACCGGTAACAGTATTATCGCCACCAAAATAGGTTCCATCGGGATTTGCTAAAGGACATATCCATATTTCCATATTGTTAACAATATTTGTAACTCTCGAGTCGGTGCCATAATTTGTTGTTAAATAATTAATTAACCGTAAAAATAAAACATAACCTGTTGTTTCGTCACCGTGCATGGTTCCGGTATATAAAAATTCAGGTTCATTTTCATCAATACTAGGATTGTCAGTAATTTTTATAATTAACAATTTATGTCCACTGGGTAAAATAGCTACTGTATCTAATTTACAAATATTTGGGTAGTTTGTTGCAAAAGTTTGCATCATCGTTTCATATTCCGAATAAGTTGGGTAGGTATCAAATTGCCATATTCCTTTAGTATTGTCCCACATATCAACAACAGCATCACCTGGGTGAGATAGCACTTCAAACGGAATATTTTGTTCTAAAAATTTCGGAAAATTTTTTCGGTTTGCATAAGCCCAAACCTTTTTGTTTTTAACATTGTCAATGGAAATAATATTTGTTAAAATAAGTATTTCTGAAGGTGAGCTAATATTAAAACTGAAATAAACTTCACCTTTTTGAGCAAGGTAATTATTTGCTTTTATTAATTCACTTTTATTTTGTGCAATGCTTGTGTTTAAAGCAAATAAACAAGCAAAAAGTAATATAAATACGTAAAGTTTTCTCATAAAATTAATTTATTAATAAAAGATAAAATTACAAACTAAATAAATAGGTTGTTATCCTATTTATCTTAAAAATTCTTGTTATAGACGCAAATTATTTATAAAGGTTGCAAAAAATTTATAATATGGTTAAAATAAGATTATTAAAATCGTAAATTTATTCGAATTAATTTATTAATTTTGAAATATTAAAATAAATGCAAAATGAAAAATATAATTATTGGCTTATTCATAATGTTTTCGATACAATCTTATGCAAACACTGATACTTTATATGCAAATATTTCGGCAACTCAAGCATACGATTCGATTTTAGCATATAATAATAATCCGTTTTTTGTAATTTTAGATGTAAGAACCGCTTCTGAATACGTTTCACATATAGAAGGAGGAGTAAATATTGACTTTTATAATCCAAATTTTTCATTAATTCTTGATAGCTTAAATAAATGCAAAATTTATTTAATTCATTGTCAATCCGGTGGAAGAAGCGCTCAAGTTTACACAATGATGCAAACAAAACATTTTAAAACGGTTTATAATATGCTTGGCGGTATTAACGCATGGAATTCTGCATCATTTCCAACTACAAGTATAGTTGCTCCCAAGTTGGGTTTATTAACTGATAGTGTTAATTTTTTTAATACCAATATTGGTAGTATAGATTCTATTTTAGTAACTTTAACAAATTGCAAGAATTCTATTTTAAATATATCGTCATCTACAAGTTTATTAGGAACTGAATTTTCTTCTTCATTTAATAATATCAATTTATATGGTGCACGTGATTATAGTTTTTATATTTACTATCAACCAACTGATTTACTAAATGATAGTATAATTGTTTTAATTGAAAGTAACGGTGGAAACAAAACCTTATATATTAAAGGTAATGCTTTGCCAACAAACATTAAACTTATTGAAATAAATAATGATATAATTATTAGTAAATCAGATAATTATATAAATTTGCGAACTAACTCAAATGATATTATTTCAAATATATGCTTATATGATATTAACGGAAAAAAGCTAATTGATAAAACGAATAATGAAACAATTGTTAATTGTTATATTAAAAACATTAAATCAGGAATATATATATTACATATTGTTACAAGTAACAATATTCACTTTACCCGAAAAATATTTTTGTAAAACAATCTTTTTAAAAACCTCATAAAAAAGCTATTTTAAGCTATTCGCAAATTACAGGAGTCATATCTCCGATGCTATTGTATATAAGTGTGCTCGAATATTTACCGCCACCAATATAATCCTGTCTAAAGCCCATATCAACAGCATTACATTTTCCATCAGTCCACTGTCCTAATAATTTCATGTATATTTTTCTGCAAATTATAGCCCCTGTTATTTCATTTTTTTCTATTTCCCAGTTGGTGGAAACAATTTTTGCTTTTGTATATTTTTCAGTCCAGTTTTCGTTAGCGGCTTTTGTGTTTACTGCCTTAACTGCCTGTTATTCAATAGTTGTATTAACCATTCCTGCTTTAATACTGCTGAATTTTTTCGTTGGTTTTTCGCTTGCTCCTCCTTTTTCCAAAGAAAACTCGCCTTTAGCAATGGTTTCTTTTTTCTCATTCCAGAGTTCAACAACTACATTATGTTTTCCGTCTTTCATATCGAAAAGAATAAAGTTATTAAAACCAGCCGATTCGGTAGAAAAATTATTTGAAGTAATATATAAAACAAATGCAAATGTGGGCAGGCTCCGTTTTTTCACCCCGTTGGATATTCGTTTTTTCTTTCACTGCTTTTGCATAATGTTATTATCCAATGGGGTAAAGTGGTATCTGGTTTCCACTTTTTTATTTATTATACTTTGTTAAACATTCAACAATTTTTTTATTTTCCTCTGGCTTTCCGATACTAATTCTAAATGCTTTATTATCGCCAAATGTATCCATTTTTCTGACAACTATTTTATTTTTAAAAAGTACATCATAAACATTGTCGCGTTTTTCGGTTGTTGAAAAATAAAGGAATATAAAATTACTTTGAGATTCAATAACATTATACTCAAGCATTCTTAATTTATTAATCAGAAATTCTCTTTCTTTTGCATTTTCGGAAGCACATTTTTGTAAATATTCAATATCATCTAATGCAGCTAATACGGCAATATTTGCTATAGAATTAACTGAAAAGGGAACTCTGTTTGCTTCAAAATCATCTATAATTGGTTTTTGCATAATACCGTAACCAATTCGTAAACCTGCTAACCCATATATTTTTGAGAAAGAATGAAGTATTATTATATTTTCATATTGTTTATATATACTTAACACATCAGGGAAATTTTGAGCAGTAACATATTCGTTATAGGCATCATCTAACACTACATAAGTTGTTGGTGGAATTTCTTTTAGAAACGATAAGAGTTCTGTTTTTGTGAAAAAGGTACCTGTCGGGTTGTTGGGGTTAGCAATAAAAATCAACTTTGTTTTAACATCAGTTAACGATAAAATATTTTTTAGCGACACATGGTAATTTTCCATTTCGGCTTCGCGACATTCGCGATTATATATTTTAGCACAAAGTTTATATGCGATAAAAGAAAGTTTTGAAATAACAACATTCTCATCACTTTTTACTAATCTTGAAATTAACTGAGCAATTAATGCACATGAACCCGGAGCTACAATTATTTCATTTGGTGAAACATTGTTTTTTATTGACAATTTTTCTTTAAGTTCAGTTAAAATCACATCAGGATAAAGCGATACAGATTTTATATTTTTTTGTATTGCTTCCAAAACTTTTGGTGATGCACCATAAGGGTTTTCGTTTTGGGCTAATCTTATTACTTCATTATTATAATTCAAATTTACATATAATGGCGTTTCTTCTGTTTTTGTATTCATTTAAAAATTGTTTCTGATAAATTTATTAACACTTCTTCTCTGTACCACGCACTCGCTCTGATATCAGAAATTGGCCTGGCATATTTTTTAATTAAGTTTGCAAATTGTTTTACATCTGTTTCGTTTAGCGAATTAATGTTTTTTCGTATAATAAAATCGCAGGCATCTTTTGTAAAAACAATAGTAGGAGCAACTGCACCAATTGCATAACCTGCATCAATAACATTATTTTGTTCGTCCTTTTGAAAATGGTAAGCTATTGAAGCAATTGCAATTTCCATAGAATTACGTGTTCCAACTTTAATATAGCCCGATTTTATATTTTTGGAAATATTAATTGGAACAAAAATACTTCTTAATATTTCATTTTTCTTCAAAGAAGTCTTTTTTACTCCACGAAAAAAATCGCAAATATTTTCTTTTCGAATATTTTCTTTCGAGTCAACAATTTCGCAAACAGCTTTTAAAGCAACTAAAGCACATGACATATCGCCAGATGGAGATGCCTGACAAATATTTCCACCAATTGTTGCAGTAGCTCTAATTTCCTTTGAGGCAACACTGTTTATAGCTTCCCATAAAACAGGATAATTGTTTTGAATAATGTTATTTTCTAACAACTGAGCAGCAGTAACTAAAGCACCAATTTGTACTCCATTTTCATTAATATTTATAGCTTTAAAATTATTGTCTTCTAATTTAGCTAAATTAATTACAGTAAGATTCTGCTGTAGATTTTTATTTAAATCATTAATTAAATCTGTATAACCTGCACCAAATCTATAATTTTTGTCCTGTGAATTACTGATAACTTCAAATAATTCATGGCTTGTTTTCGGACTAATTATATCAAAATCTAACATAGAAATTATTTATTGTTTAAAAAAAAAGTTTAAAGTTTTTAGTTTCGGGTTTATGAGCATACGGTTGTTATTCATAGTCATTCAATAGTTATTCAATTGTTTCATTGTTAAATTGTAATTCAGTTGTCATTCATAGTAATTCAGTTGTCATTCAATAGTCATTCAGTTGTCATTCAATAGTCATTCAGTTGTCATTCAATAGTCATTCAGTTGTCATTCAATAGTCATTCAGTTGTCATTCAATAGTCATTCAGTTGTTAAATTGTTAAATTGTTATATTGTTTCATTGTTCACTGTTCATTGTTCTTTACGAAATACGAATTGTACGAATGTACGAATGTACGAATTTACAATGTATTTCTATGTATTTCTATTTATTTCTATGAATTTCTATGAATTTCTATGCTTCATTGCTTCATTGTTTACTTGCTACTTCTTACTGCCTACTGTTTTTTTTGTTCTTTTAAAGCTTTTAATATTTTTTCGGGGGACAAAGGTAGTGAATAAAAATAAATTCCTATAGCATCGGCAACAGCATTGGCAATGGCAGCAGCAGTTGGTATCAAAGGGGCTTCACCAACTCCTTTAGAACCATAAGGTCCGGCTTCGTCATAAGTTTCGACCGGATAAAAATTAACATCGGGCATATCCATACTTGTGAGCAACTTATACCCATGAAAATTTGGATTGAGAAGCATTCCATTTTTGTAAATCATTTCTTCGGTAAGTGCAAAACCAATTCCGGTTGCAACACCTCCCTCAATTTGACCTTGTAATGTCAAAGGATTAAGTACCCGCCCAACATCCTGCGAAACAAAAACATTCAGCACTTTTACTTTTCCGGTCATAGTATCAACTTCCACTTCTGTTGCCTGCGATGCAAAAGCATAGTTTCCGGACACATCGCCTTTAAATTCTTTGTCCTGAAAACTGCTAGGTGGCTCATAAAAATATTCAACAACACACAATTCATTTGGTAAACCAAAGTGCATTTCCCTAACTACTTTATCAATTTTAATTTCTTTGTCATCATTAAACATTGAACCATTCTGATAAATAAAATCTGAATTTTCGATACATAAAAGTTTTGCAGCTTGTTTATTAAGTTTTTCTTTAATAAGTTTTATTGCTCCGAGCAAAGAATTTCGAGCTACAAAACTGGTTTTTGATGCATGAACACCAACATCCCATGGTTTAACGTCAGTATCGGTATTAATAACTTTTATTTTTTCCATTGCGATGCCAAGTTCTTCAACTGCGAGCATTGCCAGCACTGTTTCCGAACCTTGCCCTATTTCGCTAGAACCAGTTGTTATAGTAAGGTAGCCATAATGGTCAATTTTTAATCTTGTGCCACAGCCATCGGAGCGATAAATTTTTGCACCACCTCCAACATGGAGCATAGAAGCCAAGCCAATTCCTTTTTTATATCTTCCTGATTCTTGGGATTTGGAATTTGAGATTTGGGATTTTATTCTTTGTGAATATTTACTTTCTTCAATAACTTTTTTTAGGGCAGGTATTGCTCCGCAAGTCTTGAAGTTTAAGCCTTGTCCGGTTACTTCACCTTTATAATTTGCATTTATTAATCTTATTTCATCTTTACCTATTCCAAGTTCATTTGCCATCAGGTCAATATTTGTTTCAACCGCATAAGTTGCCTGTGGATTTCCATAACCCCTCATAGAGCCGGCAAAAGGATTATTGGTATAAACTGCGTTTGCTGTAAAAGAGCAAGCCGGAACCTGGTACAACGAAGAAAATGTTTGCATCATAACAAAAGGTGTAGTAGCACCCCATGATGTGTATGCACCATTGTCCATTGTTATTTTAACTTCACGAAAAGTAAATTTTCCATTCTCGTCGGCACCTGTTGTTAAATCTATAATCATAGGCTGACGAGTAGGTGAGCAAATAAATTCTTCTTCTCTTTCATACAATAACTGAACAGGTTTTCCAACTTTAATTGAAAGCAAAGCACAAATTGGCTCAAAAGGAAGCATGTCTAACTTACTACCAAAGCCACCGCCAATTATAGGTTGAATAATTCGTATTTTTGATGGCTCCATTTTTAAAGCATGTGCCATATCTCTTTGATATAAAAATGGAACTTGTGTAGATGCCCATAATGTTAGTTGTCCATCAAGTTTTGAATAGCTGGCTGTAATGTTACTTGTTGCCATACAACAATGTGTTACACGTGAAGTTTCGTATCTTTTAGTGATTATAACTTTGCTGAGTTTCTTTTGTTCTTCAATATTACCATGCTCATAATGAAATGATTCTCCAATATTTTTATTTCCAAATTTATCATGAGAAAATTCATTTAGCTTTGGAGCATCTTCTTTCAAAGCATCAAAAGGGTTATAAATTCCTTTTTTTACTTCGTATTCTACTTTAATTAATGATAAAGCTTTTTTTGCAATTTCTTTTGTTGTAGCAGCAACAGCAGCTATTTCATCACGATTGCAATTAACAGTTTTGCTTTTAAAAATAGGATGGTCTCTTTTGTAACCAATTTGATTAACATCAACATCATCGGCGGTAATTACGCACATAACACCATCTAATGCTTTTGCTTCAGATACATCAATCGAAACAATATTAGCACAAGGATATTTTGTACGAAGTATCATTCCATGCAACATGCCCGGTAATTCAATATCATGACCATAAACAGATTTACCGGTAACACGTTCTTTGGCATCTAATTTTGGAGTTGGTTTACCAATTATCTTTAATTCTTTTACCATATTTAAAAAGTTATACTTTGTCATTCAGTTGTTATTCAGTTGTCATTCATTGTCATACAGTTGTCATTCATGGTCATACAGTTGTTATACGTGAGCATACAATAGAATGACTATTGTTTGACCATTGTTTGACCATTGTTTGACCATTGTTTGACCATTGTTTGACCATTGTATGACTATTGTTTTTTATAAACGGCTTCTGCTGCATCAATTATTTTAATATAGCCCGTACAACGGCACAAATGTCCTTCAAGCGATTTTTTTACTTCATCACGTGTTGGGATTTTATCTTCGTTTTTACATTTTTCGCTAAATGCTTTTGTAGTCATTACTACACCTGAAGTACAAAATCCACATTGAATGGCACCATGAGCAATCATTTTTTCCTGAACTAAATCCAATGGCTTTTCAATTGTACCAAGACCTTCAATAGTTGTAACATTTTTACCATCAATGTTTATTGCAAGATACATACATGAGTTAATAGCAGTTCCATCAATAATAACTGTACAAGCGCCACATTCGCCTTCCATACAGCCAACTTTAGTACCTTTTAATTTTAAATCATCGCGAATAAAATCAACTAAAAGCGTAGAAGGTTTAATTCTTTTAGTCATTTTACTTCCATTGATTTTAAAATTTATTTCAACCATATTGTACATTTTATTATTTTTGAATAAATATAGCTACAAATTTATAATTTTTTTAATTATTAAAATCTTTTTTTATTTTGAATAATAGAATTGAAGTTAATTAAAGTTCTGTTAGGGCAATGTCATTAAGCTAAGTAATTTCATACTGTATATCAACAACATGAATAGCCATAATATTTATGTCGGTATATTATATAAACACTTTTTTTGGACTTTAGCCCTGTCTTAGTTTAAAATGTTGAGCTAAAACCCAGTTTTACTTTTATATTTATACACAATGTGAAGCTCGTGGCTATTAACTATCTAGTGTCTGTCCATAATGTCCGATTTTTTCGTTATACTCGTTTTGAAAACAGTCATTTACTACAGTAAACTCCTTGGTTTTCAAAACTTCGTATGCCTCAAACTCGAACATTATGAATCAGACACTGACTTTATAGACAGACACAATCTACAGGTTAAATATTACTTAATAACTAAAGAAATTTGATTGATTAACGCCTATATCAAAGCGTCCGTCACTTATTGCAATTGGTTCGTTGTTAATTAAAGCCTGAAATTCAAAATGACCTGATAATATTACTTCTGTTTCTTTAGTATCAACAAATAATAGCTGTGCTTTATCAACTTTAAAATATCCATTTAGTAAGGTTACATTAACATTTGACCCATAAATATTAATTGAAATTTTATTGGTATTATTAAGGTTAATAATTGTGTCATTTAACTGTAACAAATCTTCATAATATACTGGTAAAAAATTCGTAAAATAAAACTTCATTGTCATATTGTTATACGAAGTATTACCTAATTGTCCAAAAAAATTAAAAGTCATAGTATCATTTGTTACAATTATTTTAAGTGGAACTTTTTTATCGTTCGAAATAAAAACTTCCCTGTCGTAATATGCTCCAAAAGTGTTATAACCCCATTCTGAATAAATGGGTAATCCTGGTGATTCAACATCTTCAATAAAAATAGAATCACGTAAATTTTTATCCTTTTTGCAGCTTATTATAATAATTAATATTAAAAACAAATACTTTATTTTCATAAATTAAAATTTTAACGGAATTAATAAATTAACCTGCATCCCGCCTCCTATACCAGTTCTAACTATGCTTGAGTTTGTTTTTACAATGTTAAAAGATACTGCAAATGCCTCCATGTTAATATTAAATTTACCTTCTTTACCCAATTTTATACCTGCTCCAAAATTTATATTACAATGAAAGGGGTTTGGTTTATCAAATTTACTAATTACATCAGTAGTATAACTTTCCATATTGTCGTTATAAAATATCACATCATTCTTAGTGAAAAATTTATAACTTAAATCAACAGATGTTTTAAAATAAAATCTAAAAAAACGATTATGCGAAGTAAAGTATCTTAATTCTAATGGAATTCCTATAAAATACGAATTTTGACTTATTTCATTTACTCTTAAAATTTCTGAGCTAGTATTACTTTGATTTACAAGCAAATAAAAGTATTTGTCATTTTTAGACCATATATCTTGCTTTCCAAGACTGCTGGCAATATATGTAAGACGGATGCCATAGAGTAGTCCTAATTTATTTTTTAAACTTCTTGTCTCAGTTTTTATACTAAACTGAAATTCGTTATACCTGCCTGTTAAATTTATTGCAGAATTATCGTTATTGTTTGAAGAGTTGTCGGCTCTAATAAAGCTATAATCGGGTATATTAAATGATAAAAATGTGTTTCCAACTTCTATTCCAAAATACCTAACTGAATCGAATTGGTTTTGGGAATACGATTTACCTATTAATAAAAAACATAAGATTACTGTAAATAAAATTTTTCCGTTCATATACATTGCTAATATTTTTAATTGTCAGGTTTCATAAAATTGATACACAAAACAATTTAATTAAAATAATTTTTTATAAAATTAATTCAAATTTAAGGTTTTTTGTTGTTTTGGAATAAATCCATGTTTAATATTTAATTGTTTGACGATGTAAATATACACTTTTTTTCTTAATTCAAAATTTTTTTTTGTTTATATTTTTAAGTTTATTGATACTCAATTTATTATATTTTTCAGATTGATGTAGATTGAAGAAGATTGATAAGATTGATGAAGATTGATGAAGATTGAAGAAGATTGATAAGATTGATAAGATTGATGAAGATTGATAAGATTGATAAGATTGATAAGATTGAAGAAGATTGATGAAGATTGAAGAAGATTGATGAAGATTGAAGAAGATTGATAAGATTGATGAAGACGTTCTTCAATCTTGTCTTCTCAATCATTTCAATCTTTCTTCCCAATCCTATCAATCTTTCTTCCCAATCCTATCAATCTTTCTTCCCAATCCT
>Ga0210051_1003897_pt1 | contig 14727 bp, 4 predicted proteins | sample CryGey092014_all_FD_185464 | JGI IMG/M metagenome (GOLD analysis project Ga0210051, IMG submission 185464) | Groundwater microbial communities from aquifer - Crystal Geyser CG23_combo_of_CG06-09_8/20/14_all (SPAdes) (version 2) | ecosystem: Environmental > Aquatic > Deep subsurface > Groundwater ...
TAATCAATGAACTAAAAGCGGGCCTCAAGGCGACTCTTCCAGAGAAACCTGAGGCTATGGTCTTATACGAAAAATGCAGGTCTACTGGCCTTCCATTGGTTGCAGGCGGTCTACTCGACCAACCATACATCTGGCTTTTGGAGTGGTCAATAATAGAACAAGAGATGACCCTAATGGAGAGTTTGTCAGGAGCTTCTGCAAATGCCGTATAAACCCGAACCGCAATGGCTAACAATATGGAAAAATGCTCATCCTGGATATACACAGGGCGAGCTAGAAAATGCTATTGAGCGGGGAGGAAAATATAATTGGGACTATGGCGGACAGGATCCTCGTAATCTAACCGATGCAGAGTTTGCAAAAAAATATGACGCCTGGCAGCAAATAATAGCACAGCGTGGTGGACAATCTGCACCTGCTTCCAACTTGGAGAATGCACTCGTTCGCCAGCAACCCACGCGCGCCGTACCAATTCCTGGCGGTCGTAGCAGTATACCGGAATTACCGGATTACTATCAACGGCTTCAGGGTATCTTGGGCCCAGAGTATAAAATACAGGGCGGCAAAATCTCGCCTACTAGCCCAATAGAATACACAATTTCTCACAAGGGGCAGGTGCTTCCTATCAATCTACGCCAGGAAGCAAGAGGAGCGTTCGGCGGCATCTTCTCCGGGTGGCAATCGGCTAGCGGGCAAAGACTCACGGGCCTTGAGACAGTTTCAGCATTCAAGAGCGCAGAGGGCGATTTTGGTTATACTGCTGCCACATCGATGGAAAATGTTGCTGCCCTCATTCTTGAGTCTGAGCAAGAACGCAGACGTAATCTGGGTGAGACCTGGCTACAAACACTTAATAGGATCACGACCAAGGCGGAATATTCTAGAGCGACCTATACACCCTGGAATGTAACACAAGAAGCGGAGCAAAACTTTGTCCGTCGTATTCCTTTCATTGTACAAAAAGAAAGCGGGGAATCTGTTCCTCCTTGGGAACGAAAACAAATAGGCCAGAAGTTCCAAGCAAGAGTTAGTCAAGCGCTTCCAAATACAATCAGCGAAAATAAACCTTTTACTTATCAACAACTTGCTGAGGCAGGCGTTGTCTTAAAACCCAACCAGGACGCATTTATTCCCTATAAAATAAGACAGGCAGGAGATATAAAAGTTGGTCCCAGGGGCATAGTCGGACGCGAGGAAATGCCTGCCGCTAAGATCTCGAAGGGGCAAACTATTCAAACTCAAGCAGTACCAATGGCGCTTGAGGCTGAGAAATTCGGAAGGTTTTGGACATTAACTCCTCCAGCCCCAGTCTTACCAGGTCCGCAAGTTGGACCCGTTGAAAGCAATATTGGAGCCGGTGATATTGGCGAGAAGTTATATGCCGCCATAATGGATATGTGGCCTGGAGGAGCATTGAAAGTCCCGGCTAAAGATCCCCGACAAACAGGCTACTTTATCCCTGGCGTAGAGAGAGCCGAATTTCGAGGCGAGAGTATTCAGAGCGTTCTGGAAAACCTAATACTTCCAAAAGAATTAGTCGGTCGCGAAGTTTTCCCCGGACAGCAAAGAGGAAGTCCCGTCCGCTGGCGGATACCAGAAGGAGAGCGGGAAGTCCCCCTGGGCGAGGCGGTTACAGGAAGGTTCGGCGAGGAAATACCCGTAGAGGCCTCTTTGCGACATGGAGTTGTGACCAATGCAAGGGGTATAATCCCCGCCTACGTATATCGTGAAACCGGCCTGGTAGCTCCCTATGCCCCTGGGACTAAGATGGGCGCAGAAATTAGGTCAACTGAAGAAGATTTGGCTTCTTTGAAGCAGAAATTCCCACAGATACCCTGGGAGCGCAGTCTGACTGCACAGAATGTTGCAGTAGTTCAAAATGTTCTGCGTGAAGTTTCCAAGAGGCCGCGAGGGTTTATCAAGGCCGGAGAGATAGAACCGGAGAACGTGAGTATTCAAGCCCGGGTCGGTCGGAGGAGTCTGGATATACCAATCAATTTCGTGACCGGCGAGTTCAAATCGGCTGGTGTAATCCGAAAGATATTTGGCGCGCAGACCCCAGAGAATATCAAGGGTATCTTTGGAGAGTGGGCGGGCAATGTAGGAACAGAAGCGGCCCAACGGTTATCTACTTATGTAGGTGGATTGGCGGCGGATGCCAGTGGCAGGATGCGTCTCAGTCCAGATATTCTTCGAGAGAAATACCTAGAGGCCGGCGGCCAGCTAGAAGGAACTGGCAATGACCTACTTCGACAGGTATGGAGCAATGTTTTCTATGGGCTAGATGTTTCGACCCCTGAAGGTAAGGCAAGAAATATCGAACACCTAAAACGATATAGCGCAGGTCTTGCAGACATTGATGTTACAATGCCAATGTCGAAGTCGACGAGAGAATTTAGAGAACAAGAAGCAATGGCCGCAATAAGATCGCAGCCAGGAAATGAGAATTTATCGGATGCAGAAGCAAGAAAGATTGTCAGACGGCAAATGACACCAGTAACATTGGAGGGAGGAGAGCCGGGTATAAGAATGAGGGGGAAGAATGCCCCTGTAATGCCCTTAATAGCCACTAATGTAGCTAGTTTCTTCGGCGCGGCACATGCAAACGAACAGTTAATTCGCGCAATATCAACTGCGGCCCCGGGGTGGGCAAAACAGATGGGGTTATTTACAGGAAAGGGCATCGAAAATACAGGAATGAAAGCTGCCTGGACAGAGGCGCGTTCATTCTATTTGGCCGAGATCTCTCGCAGGCGCGGAGAGGGTTATACTCCTCCAGGCGCGACCGAGGTAAGCCAGGAACAAGGCAGGCAGATACTCTCGACGATAACCTCCATGCACGGCGCAGAGCCGAAAGACATACTTTCTGAAGTTAACAGGATCATTAATCCCGAAACAGGAGAAGCAACTGGTCTACTTACTGGTGCGGGACGATCTATAATGGGGACAAAAACCGCAGAGGCTCTTGACTATGAGGGGCCCACAGGCAAATCTGTTGGCGGATTGATCAATCGGTATCTTTCCTCTCTGGCAGATTGGGCTGGTGGAATAGCCGCTGGCCCAAGGGGACGCACAGAAGAAGGTGGCAGTTACGATAAATTGGTTGAAGAGATAGGCGGTTTTCTAACTCATAAACCAATCTTCAAAGAAATTAATTCTCGTGATGTTTCTGCGGGCGCATATTCCGGGTTTCTTACGGCTCCCAAAATGCCAACCAACGCTCTTTATGTACCGCCGAAACTGCGGGATTTCATGCTTCGCAGAATGGGCTTCGAGGGGAGGGGACTAAAAGAAGCCCGTAGAGCATTCGAGGGATTTGTAGAATCCGGAAACCTAAAGGCGTTGGGCGTAAGAATGCCGCAAGAGGCGGGCGTAGGCGCTCTTGGCTTTTTCAATGTCATCTCTCGAAAGGCTGCCGGATTGAGCAAGAGCGCTTTGAAATCTTTCTATTTCTATACAGGAGAGGCTTTTGCTAAACTCAATATCGGCGACTGGGATATTGATGCAATGCTTGGCTTTCTTGGAATGCAGAAAAATCCAGAAACAGGTAAACTAGATATTGTCCAAGACACGCAATTCAATCGCCTGATAAAAGGATTTACCAATAAATATATCGAACAACAAAACGTGGCAGCCTTTGAAGATCCTGCCCTAAGAAATCAGGCTAATGGAACATTCCAAATGATGCTGGATAAATATGGGAATGCCGAAAACCCGGTACTCAAATTGTTTGGGAAGGCAGGAGACGTTCCACTTGGCGATATTGCAGAAGAGATGGCGGGGCGCGCGACTTCAAAAGAAAGTGTTGGCGGCTCATTCAATACAGAACTTCGCCTGGCGCAAGCAGTCATGGCAAGCGGCGGCTTTCCAGAAGAATTTGCCCAAACCGTAGGTAGTCAAAATGCTGCAAGTAGATACCAGGGTTCCTTAGACGACCTCTGGAGAAACATCCAACGCGGCGGAGCCAACGTAACGCAATTGGTTTCTGGAGCAAGACTGCTTCGGGAGGGTCCACATTCCGGGATGCTTGAGTTGGCAATGAGAACCGCCGAGGGTGAGAAGTGGCATACTATGCGTCTCGATCCCCGTAAGGTTGGCAGAGGTGTTATCAATGCTCAGAACAGTCTACCGGCGCTATTGGATGTTTTCGTCAAGAAAGCTATGATGCCAGCAAGGGGCGCAAAGGGCAAGATATATCAACCAGTTGGCAGTACTGCGCTTGCCTGGGGAATCTCGACATCTGAGGAAGATTTTAACAGGAATGTGCAAACGATTGCCGCGGCCACAACCCCAAGGTCGAAAGTCGAGGCCGCGCAGAATATATTGACCCGCAAGAGTCCGCAGGAACTTGCACAAACGAATTACGCGGTTGAAATCATGGCATCGGCAATGTCAAAGCTCGATCCTGATACGGCGGCGCTTTTCCTTGAAAGACTTCCGCAAGAAGTTAAAGAGAGAGTTGAAACAACAAAGACACTTTACAACTTATCTTTTCCTGGAGGAATGAAGAGGGTTGGAGGCGGGCAAGAAGTTGCAAGAGCTTTGGATTATCCAGGACTCGCCGCTGGAACCAGGCAAAGACTCCAGGCAGAATATAGCAATCAAATACCAGTTATAGCAAGTCCGGCGCCCACCCCAGAGATACCAAGCGCTGAACGAACTGCCTATCTGGGAGGGGCTATACCTCCAAGTGGAACCATTCCTCCTGGAGGAGGAGGTGGCGGAGGTGGAGGAGGAGGTGGCAACGAACCTTCTGATAGGGGCCCCTATAGGGATCGCCCCAACCGTCCATCCTGGCAGCAGCCCGAAAGTTCCGAGAAAACAGTCGAGGATGCGGGTCTTTGGTTAACTGCCAGAGGCAAGGATGTTATTCTTCAACATAGACGCTTGACAAATATTCTCAATACGATGGGGATACCACAAACAAGAGATGGAGAAAGAATCCCCTCTTATGAGCGCTTTGGCCTGGCCCTCAAAGAACAGCGCGGCGAGCTATATAAGCGGATACAGCCATTTGGCCGTGTATTAACTGAAATAGGCAGAAAGTATGGCTTAGTAAAACGCGCCGCCGGATATGCCGAAACGACAGGCGCCCCCGCTAATATACAGGAACTCTTGGGCCGCGTAGATATGCCCGGCGATCCTCTTGGCATTGCGCTTAAAGATATGCGCTTCCTGGCAGGGGCATTGCCGGTTACTGCTGGCAATATTAGTCCAACGGCCATAGACCAATTACAGTCATTGGCAGAAGACCCAAGCTTCAGAACACTTTCAGGATTGATCTCCCAGGCAACGCAGGCCAGGGGCGGCAATCTCCAACTTGGAGAATATTCCAATACCCTAAAGCAAATCTTTGCCGCGAATCCTGCCTTGATGGGAACCGCTACGCTTGCAGGCAAAATGGCGAAGTCGGTAGGCGTTACCCATCGAGGAGAACTGGTCCCGGAAGGGGTCTGGCGCACCGGAGATTTTGTGGCCGCGGCCCAAAGAGAAGGAATGACCCTTGGGGTGGGTCGTGGCACGAGTAAAGGGCAAATCCAAATCCCAGAAGAGGCCATGCAACGATACATGGGTCTTCTACAAGAACAGGCCAAGATCCTCGATAAAACAAGCGGTTCTATTGAGAACCTAAATAAGTCACAGAAGAAAGAGTTTGAACAAAAAGAAAGCCAGATAAGAATTGAGGAAATACGACTACAGAAAAGTGTTACCGCACAAGCAATCAGTAGATACCAGGGTCAACTTACTAGTGGTGTAGCAGATGAGGATGTTGCCAGGAAAATTGGGGCTGCCAAAAGAACTTATAGAACCCTTGAGGCTCAGGAAGCAGAACTTGAACAAGGACCGCCGGAGGCGAAGGCAACTGGTTTCTTCCGCAGGCTGCTTGGCGGTTGGGGCATCATGTATATGCAGCGTATTGCTGGTTATCTGGGCCAGGGCCTTGGCTATGGGGTAGAGGAGTCTGCGCGACTTGAGCAAGTTACTGGTATGACTGCCGGACGGCAACTTGGTATAAGACAACTTCCCTACAATCAACGGCAAATACTCCAGAACCAAATGGCGCTTGCTGGTGCAAATTACAATCCAATTACTGCCGCACAAATGTTGAGGGCACAGCAGCCATTCATTAATGATATTTATAATACTACCACTGCAGGACTTGGTGCTTATGCAGGTATGCAATTCCTTTCAATGTCAAGTACGGGTGCTGCTGCTGCTGGTTTTGCTGCGGCTGCGCTACCAGTAGCAGGCGCCGTTGCATTGGGCAGCCTGGCCCTAACAAGCTGGGGCAAGACACAGGATCCAGGGTCATTGGCATATCGCCAAGTTTTTGGTCAACAGGCTGGGCCAGCAGGTATCAAGGGTGGTGTTACTGATATGCTTGCACGAACCCAGATAGACATGAGTGGTCCTGGAATAATCTCTCCAACCGGAAAGCTGACTGTAATACCGCCAGCTGGTGGTGGTGGGCTTGCTTTCCTTAGAAGAATCTCGGCATATATGTACGGGCGGCCCGATCTGGTGCCTTTGCCAACAACACCAAGTAAACAGGAAGTAAACTATGCCCAAAACCAAGTTTGGGAAACAAAAGTCAAGTCAGCCATAGACAATGCGGATAAATCACGCGCCTCGGTCACAATGGCCCAGTTGCTCCAGTCCTTACCGCAGGCCGGGCAACTTATGGCATACAAAACAATCGCAGAACAGATCAAGACTGAGAATGGTGTCGCCAACGGTATTACTGATGAGGCTGCGGCCAAGGCAGTATCTTTTATGGTAAATGCCAACATGACACCTAATCTTGAAATCGGTAGACAAGTGGCTATAGACTACCAGTTGGGAATTAATACTCCCGATCTGGCGGCAATGATGCTTGCCGGCGCGGGCATTAGTCCAGGTGCAATGATAAGCCCTCGGGCGGAAGCCCCTGGCGTGCCCACGAAACTTGGCATGGCAACTGAGGAGATGTTGAAGAAGCCTCTAACACAGCAGCAAGCGATGGCCGTGCAGGGTGGAATAACAGCCGCACAACAACTTGGAGTCGCAGCCTATTATCTTCCTGGACAAGCAGCAGCGCGCAGAGGTGATGTCTCCGGCATTATGAAAACCTACGAGAGCCTAGAGCGGTTACAGTACAATGCGCCTGCCTGGGCTATCTATCAAGCAAGGGTTCAGGCACAGATGTATAGGCGCCAAGCCGGACTTTCTTTTGCACCTATCCCTGGCCCCGAAACAATGGATACATCTCAATTCTGGACGCCAGAGCAACAAGCAACTGCCACCGTCACCGCTCAGGCACAACAGGCCCAGGCCCAATACCGCATTAATATTGGTACACAGTTACAACAGCAAGCTTATCAATTTGGCAGGCCCGCGCTTGGCAAACAGATGTATAACCTGTTTACCTCTAGCGCTATGCCACAGGGCCAGGAGTGGTTCTATAATCAATTATTCAACGCACAACCTACTGCTATAGCAGCGCTTGCGGGCGCGGGCGGACTTACACCACAACTTGCCGCTACCCGGTTCCCAATGATAACCGGCCAGACAATGGGTATTAACAATTTTGCCCTGACAGATATACGTCTTGGAACGAACATGCCAACTGGCCTCAATTGGGGACAAAGTAGTCTTGCCCAAGTTGGTAGATCTGGTAGCCAGGTTGCAGCAGATATTTGGGGCGCAAACTGGGGCAAAACTACAGGATTGGCTGCACCGTTTATTGCTGGAATGGCTAACGGTATTGCTATTCCCGGCGGGCCAATGACCCTTGCAAGCGGTGAAACCATTAGCGATATTGGCGGCCAATATGCACTACGGTTTTTGCAGAACCAATCCCAATACAATCAAGCAATGGCCTCTGCTGGTCTAGCAATGAGGCGCGTCAATCTAAGCCTGGCTTTTACTACAGGCGTTGGCCTGGATAAATATGCCGGAACAATAAATCCACAGACTGGACAACCCTTTGGCCCGCTCTATCAAGGCGGCGCATGGGGCCTGCAAGACGCACAGCGCAACCTGGGCTATCAGCAACAAGAGTGGCAGTTTGGTTTCCAGCAAAGAGGAATAAACCTTGGCGCACAACAATTCCAGGAAAATATGGCGCTCAACGTTCGTGGCCCTAGAATGCAGCGGGGCTGGACACAACAGGACTGGGGCTACCAAACACAAGTGCGTGAGTTGCAGTGGGGCTGGCGGCAGGAAGACTTCGCTGAGAATGTTCGCTTCATGACTGGGCGCGAGAGAAAGCTTGCGACTCGGCAGATGGGCCGCGAGACGATTATGCACGATCTCGAAGGCGAGCAAATCAAGAAGCAGAAATCCCGTCAGAAGGAACTCTGGAAACTCGAAGATCGACGCTATGAGATTCAGCGCAAACAATTTGCCGAGAATCTAAAGAGGCAACAGGAGCAACTCAACAAGTCCATTGATTTCTACAAACAGAACAAGGCGCTCCAGGAAGAACAAATCAAGTTCGAGCGTGCACACTATATCCAGCAAATGGAACTCGAAAAGGCGTCTGCTGGTATTACGGCCCATTATGCCCAGCAGCAAAGAGACCTCAATGACGCGATGGTTAAATTCCAAATCTATACAGATAATGCCAAGGGCGCGCTAAATCTGCTAACCAAGGACGCCTTGATGGATTGGCAACAGGGACTTGTCGATGTCAACGCGGCGCTTTCCACGGCAACTCCCTCCCTGCAGAGCTTTATAGACCAACTCCTGAGAATACCAGGTGCAAATCTTGGTGATAGCAGTAGAGGCGGCGGCGGGTGCTTTATTGCCGGAACGCCAGTTACAATGGCAGATTATTCCACCAAGCCAATTGAGAAAATAGAAATAGGCGAGCATGTCCTATCTTATAGTATTATTTCTAAGAAGTTTGTCTCCGCTGAAGTTGGCAAAATACTTCATCACATGGATTGCCCAGATCCATATTATCTACTCGTCAATGGGTATCTTGGCGTGACACCAGAGCACCGCATGTTGATAAATAATAAATGGGAATATGCTGGCCGCTTACTCGTAGGGGATACGCTGTTTGGACAAGACAATGCTCCAATTACAGTGGAGTCCATCCAGCGAATTGACTGCGCCGTTCCTGTCTATAATCTGCACACCAAAGATCGAACGCACAACTATTTCGCGGAAAACATATTGGTACACAATATGAAAAAAGCTGCTGCTGGCGGCATATTGTCTCCCTTCGGAGACTGGAGCGAGGTTGGCGAACAGGGCACCGAAGGCATAGTTGGTGGACGCGTAATTCCGCATAGTGAATGGGAAAGCATGAAACGCATTCACAACCTTTTTCAGCAGCCTGTCGGTGTAACAATCGCTGGCGGCACATCCTATATTCCGACAGGTTCCAAGAAAGTCGGCGCGCCGCAGGTTGTGAATATCTACATCGGCAATGAGAAGCTTTCTTCCTTTGTCCTCGATGCTGTTACAAAGGAGTTGAGGAGTTAATATGACAACAGAGAAATACTTCATTCTGACAAATAGTAATAACACTCTCTCTAAAAGGTTTCGTGTCCTTTTTGAAGGATATGTTCCCACCATTGAGAAGTCACAAACCATTGACAAGACACTCGATGGCGGTCTTGATGTATCTATGGGTGGTCTCTATGAGACTCATGAATACTTGGTACGCGTGCGATATGAAGAGACAGATAGCAATTATGGCACCATGGATGAACTAAAGACGTTCTTCTCGTACAATAATCCAAACGGGACACCCTCGAATGTCTTAATCCTAACAACACACTTTGGCGTCAACTACAATGTAATGATGGTTGGCAATTTCGCAGAGAAATTGCTGGGTGTCATGATAGATGGGATTTATTCCTTCTACGTGGTACAATGTACATTCCTGTTTATCGGACCGACTTAGGAATCTTCATAATGAGACAAACAACCCAGACATTAGAGAACGCGATTACTATTCCCGAGAGCTTCAGGGCAACTGCGAAGCTCACGGCCTATAAGTCGCGTATTTATTTTGATACCTATATCAATAACGCGCCAGTTTTTGCGCTTGCAGAAGGAAGTACCGCATATCCAACTCCGGAGGCGATAATATACGATGAGACTATAGGGAAGTTTGTAACTATTGCCATAGAAGAAGATGATTATGGGGATGGGCAGCTGGCCTTTTTGATCGAGGGTTCTAGTAATCCTATTTACCCCACCCTTGAAGGAAATTCAATTGCGGCAGATCCAAGATGCCGTCCTGGGATATTTGGCAATCGTATTTTCTACTATGACAACAATGAATGGAAGGTCGCAATATATGACTCGGTATTGTTGGGGGCTGAGAATCCCGCATGTATAAATAGCGTTGGTTCTTTTTCGTCTCTTCCTACTGGCGCAATCTATCCTATAGGCATAAATGAGGCCGTACTGTTCTATATTGACGAAGGTAGCGTTCGACCAGTATTCATTGCTTCTGATGCTACTGAACACAAGCATCCTGGAAGATTGATCAACCCGATCGTTGTTCTTTCTGAGGTTAACGATGCTGATGTTTATGCTTTGCATTACTCTGGGGCAGTCAAGACTGGCGCAGCGATTTATATCTATTTCACGGCCCATGATGGTTCTGTAAAGACGGCAAAGTATAAATTGGCAACTAATGAAATAGATGGTTCGTGGTCAGATTATCTTGTTGCAGTTCCAGAGGATCTATCAATATTCGAGATTGGCAATGTTTTTGTTCATAATGACCATTTCTTCATGTGCGGCAAGTTCTATAGGAAAGAGGACTTCGAGAGTAACACAAAGTACACACTTCTTTTGTGGAGCGATGACGGCAAAACCTTTAGCATAGATCGCCGAACACTTGTTTCATTGGTAGACCTGCGTTTCTTAGCAGCAATGTGCGGCGATGAGATTGCGTTCTCTGCCTCAAACAGATACAACAAGGAGATTGGAACTTACAGAATTCTTGGCGAGGCCGCGCCATCGGTCAATATTACTCTCGACAATACCAGTGGTAGCGCTTCGGCTGGCTGGACTGCTAAGGTAAAAGCAAGCAACGAGCTATATCTTGATAACGAGTTTCTTGATACAGGCACATTCTCCAAGTTGGAGATAGGGGTTTACACAGCCAGTGGTCTGGAATGGATCAAATATCATGATGTTGTAATTGCCCGTATCACAAAGTCTTTTGAGGACGGCATTCGCGGCTACGAGTTATTTCTTATGCCCGATGCTCTCTGGCATATCTCTGTAATGACACATCCATTTTATATGGAAGTGCAGGGTAAGCAGGCGATCCTAGATAAGGTGAAAGACTTTAGCAATCTCTATAGTGTCAGCTCGGACGCGGGGCCCTCCTGGACACTTTCTTGCGATTTTTGGTCAAAAGAAGCTGTGCCTTCTTCTTTATATGGTCTGGAATACAAATGCCATGCAGGAAATACCACGACTGATCATTGGTGCAATGACATCAAAGATTTCTGCCAAGACTATCCAGTATTGGACGACTCTGCAACCATAGAGGTTCGCATCTATGGTTGGAGTCGGGCCGGCATTGAAAGTGGCACACCGGAATCTGGTCCACCCGATCCAACACCAACCAATTCGCCAAATGATGATTTTTATGCACTCTTGCTAGTGGAAGACGAGGATGGTGAACAGTCAACGATCGTGTCTCTTATAGGGGAATTGAGTAGCGCCCATTCTAATCCTCCGCAAACATACTTCCCCGAGGGCGCTCGCGAGGGTTCGTATCCTGTAACCTATCTAATGGCAAATCCGGGAGCGGGCAAAAGGGTTATCAAGGTTGGTGCAAGGATTGTTTCTGGAAGCGGTAACACGGTTTATTATCCAGAGCGCGTTGAGTTGCCGGGCATTGCGGTTGAGTTAATACCAATAGAGGCGTCAACTACCGGCTTTGAGATTGTAGATTTGCCTCTGGGCACACTCCATCAAACCGCAATAACAAATACCATCAAGGGCATACCGCAAATCTTGTTTTCGCAACGCCCATTCTCGGCCTGGAATTTTGACTGCGACATGAGAGTGCAATTCAAAGGAGAATACACATCCGTTGGCCCGCTCGGTCTTGGTAGCAACAAAGACAACTTCATTCTTGGCTATATCTCAAAAGGGAAGATGGGCATTGCCAAGATCCGTGGTGGCCAGAAGACAATCCTTCTTGAGCAGGCCAATGGAGGCATTGCGGCAGGTATCGACTATGATGTCCGCTTTTGGCACAGAGATGGTCTCTTCGGCCTAGAGGTAAAAAAATTTAATGAAGTATGGCCCACTAGGGGATCACAGTTAACTTATTCCTGGCAAGAGGCCGATGGTACAATCTTGGCAGTGGATGATATTTTTCATGTGGGCGCCTATGGCTTTATAGATCCTCCGCGTTTTAGGACAACTGGTTTTAGATCAAGCCAATCCATTGTTCCGGTACTGCCCCTAGACATGGATGATACAAGCCTGGACTCGGACTTCGGGACGGACTTTCCGACCAGCGGCACAATAGATATTGATGGAATCAAATATTCTTATAGTGGGAAGAACATGTTCTTCAGTGCTAGCAATCCTCCGTTGGGCCCTTTCCAATTACGCAATTACTCTGACTGGCAAAGTCCCTTTTGTTCTGATCCGGGTCATGGTTATGCTTATCAAGGCGGCATGGCAATAGAGATCTATCTCTTCAAATGGTTAGATGGTGAAACTCACTCAGATGATCTAGCGGGTGCAATTGTTGCTACAAATGCTGGCATGGCCTGGACAAACCAAAATACTCAGTGGAAAGCCTGGATTACAACTGTTGGACAAGTGGTCTGGGCCAGAGAGCGTTCTAGGCATTATTCGGCATATATCCCAGATTATCATGCTTCATGCTCGGAGAAAGTATATATCACCAATGGACTGACTGGTGTTGCCGCGATAGAAGCAAGTGGCGAAGAGGTCATCCATTCGGAGGGTACATTCGTCTATATTCACTCAGAAGACGAGATAATCATTGATGGCTTTTATGCCGCCAGTGGAGATCACGACAATTCTATTAGTTCGCTCCTAGATAAATTCTGCAGGGTGGCAGGTACAATGGCGACCCTTCCTGGCGATTTCAGATCAGCCGGTGGCACAATTGATTCTGGCGGAGAGGTAGTGTTACAATGAGCGCAGAACATGGAGGCCTGGAAGTATTCTTCTCATTTATTCCCGTTATTGGTAGAGCGGTTCTTCTGACTACCAATATTCAGGTTCTGGACGCATACGCAACCATCGCCGCCGGCGATCTAAAAGTTAGTGTACAAATGGAAACGATTGACGCCACCCAGTATGTTTTATTCAAGACATATGCAGGGAATAGTCTTATAGATCAATCTAATTTCCAACTTGGATACAATGTAAATCTCGAACTCGATATTCGTATTTTCATATACGATCAATATGTTTCAGGATACTGCAACGACCGTTGTGTTTATGATTACGCATTTAGTTCTGCTGTTTATCCTAGCGCTATTCTTGCTTCTCTAAGTGTAACTAATGGCGTGTTGGTATTGAGTAATATATCCAGGAAGGAGCTTGACGATCAGCGAGAAGCGGTTTTTGTAGACTATGAGGCCAATACCGAGAGTGCAATTCAATCCATAATTCAGCAGCGACCTATCGAGATGAATGCTGGCGTTAATCGAGAATTGGAATTTACTTATTCTTCTACAAAGGACAGTGTAACTGCCCACCACGTTAAGAGATACGAGAATGTCCTAGAGGATAATCTACAACTTAGCTCAGATGGCATTGTCTATTATGAGGATGTTGGCATTGCTATCAATGAAGATACTGCCGAGCAAGTTGGATTGATCACTAGAATGTATCGCTTAAGCGAACTTAGTTCTGGCGCAATTAGCGCCGCGGAGAAATATCAAAGAACGGCCCTGCAGAAGCGGAATGCGGTTAGTCTAGACATGCGCCTCGATCCACGCTTGGAGGTCCGCGATATTCTTGATATAAACCTGATCGCTGCGGGAACACAAAGGAATATAGTTGACAATATAATAGTGGAGGAGATCCAGATCAGACTGGAGGATGGAAATTATAGGACGAGTCTTTCTGGCAGGAAAAACCAATGAGAACAACTATCGCAAGCGATATTTCCAAGCTTACAAAGCAAAAGATTATTCCCGCGACCGTGGTTGATGTCCTAGGGAATCTTTGTAGTGTTCGCCTGAGTGGAAATGGCAAGTTGCTCCGAGGATTGAAATATCTCGGAACATCGCCAGTTATTGGTGAGACTGTTTACGTAGACTATCGGAGTGGAACGCCAATAGTTCATACTACTACAGGCAACGTGGACAATGCAATCTTGACAGCCGTGGCCGGAATTGCAGTCCCCAGTTCGTCTCAAGCAACTCCAGGTCCAACAGAAATAGTAGGGGTTGGTAGACTGCATAATGATCTCTCGGGCCTCCAAGGAGGATTGGCCCCAGGTGAAGGAGTAGGAGCAGAATACTACCATCTTACAGCAGAAGAACATGGGAGTCTTGGTAGCGGTGATGTGGTTGGGCCGGCCTCGGCGGTAGATTCGAATTTCGCCGCTTTCAACACCACAACTGGCAAACTTATCAAAGATTCCGGATATAACTCAGCCAGTTTTCAGGCGGCGGGGGACTATCAGCCGCTCGATGCCGACCTGGCCGCCATTGCCGGAATCGCAATCGCGCGTGGCATGATCATCTCTAGTCAGGGCGCATCTCC
>Ga0210051_1003898_pt1 | contig 14727 bp, 8 predicted proteins | sample CryGey092014_all_FD_185464 | JGI IMG/M metagenome (GOLD analysis project Ga0210051, IMG submission 185464) | Groundwater microbial communities from aquifer - Crystal Geyser CG23_combo_of_CG06-09_8/20/14_all (SPAdes) (version 2) | ecosystem: Environmental > Aquatic > Deep subsurface > Groundwater ...
TAATTATATTTTTTTAAAGGAACTATTTAAATATAATATTTTTCAGCACTTGTCAATAAAAAAATATAAAACATATTTAAATATGTTAAATAATATGTTAATTAATATATTAGCATATTCTGTTTGCAAATGAACATATCAAAAGCTATTGGCAACTCCCTCCTGGGTGGTTCTCCACCCGCATAGCGGGTGGCCCCCCCAAAGGAGGGCGTCCGCTATACAGAAATCGTAATCAGTTCGTCATTGTCCGGCTCGGAGACTGTGTCGCAATTAAAAACAAAGCCAACGATTCTGTCCTTTGGTTTGCTGTTCTGTGTTTGTTGTTCTTTCCAACAAGGTTATTATAGATTACCTGTATAAGCGTTTTGTTATGTCAAAAAACATCGATATTCTGTTAAGCTTACATGTTTACCAGTTTCAGAACAAACCCCTGTACTCCTCCAAGCAAGGTTATCATTCGTGCAATATTAAAACAGGTCGCTCCAATGGATATTTCGGCTTTCGCCCCCTCTCGGCCGCGAAGCAAGAAGTTCCTTTTTTATCCGATAGACCCATTGTCCTTGGCCGGTCTTCCGAGTCGAGTAAACAAGAGGATGCCCTTCAGGACAATAATAGCAATCCTCCTCCGAATGAGTAAGTAAATTGACTTTTGCTGAAGGGTTTCTCAGGCTCATGTAATGCCTGCCGCTGGGAAGGAACAACAACCTTTATATCTTTTCCATCCAGTTTCTCCAGTTCTTTTGTATTCGAATAGCCGGCATCCGCACATACGCATGATTGTCTCCTTTTTACACTTGCAGAATTCTAGCATATAAATGACCTTCTTTCACTTACTTTTTCTACAACAATTGCGACACAGTCTCTTGACCGGACAATCCAGTCTTTTATTGTCTGGATTCCCCGATCAAGCACGCCCTCTGATCCCCCGATCAAGTCGGAGGACAGGCCCGATCAGGGGGTCGGGGAATGACGGTCTTGTTGCATTATCACGCGCTGTATGTTTGTAATCCCAACTGACCTGCCTTGAACTCTCTCAACCATGCATAGGTTCTTGCTCCTGCTCCATTCGGGGCTTTCCCAGAGGTAGAGCCTATCTTATTTCTCCCAGGATCGGTAGAACCTCTCCGGGTCCACCACCAGAGGTGGTGGGTTTCGGAATAACAACTAAACCGAAGCCTATCAATTTTAAGCTTGCCCGTGTTTTCATGTCTGTGCTAATTTTAAGACAGCCCGATATCATGACCCATTGCGCTAAACTTGTTGTTTCAGGAATTTCGTTTTGTAATTCGCGGCTACGCACAGAAGTCGGAGCCGCTCATTCACGGCGAGTCACCTATTTTGATTTCTATACGGTCCCGGCAAAAGACGCAAGCTATCTACTTATCCTCTTTGATTATCTTAGGATTTGCAGCATATCTGCAGGTTTTCAATCTGGGCTTTACCCATTGGGACGATGATCTCTACGTGCTCCAGAACCCTTTCATACGCTCCCTCTCCATCCCAAGCATCACTGCGTTTTTTTCAAATACCTTCTTAGGCAATTATGCCCCGTTCCATTTGCTCACCTACTCGTTGGACTTCCGGATGTGGGGACTGGAACCGACAGGCTACCATCTCTCAAACCTTGTGTGGCATTTATTCAATACCGTCGGCACGTTTTATCTAATTTCCATAATTTCGAGAAATAAAAACGTTGCCTGGCTGGCGGCCATGTTGTTTGCGATACATCCCATCAATGTCGAGACCGTTGCCTGGGTTTCACAGCGCAAGACCTTAATCGCTCAGGCTTTCTTCATTCTCTCATTTATCCAGTATCTTCGTTTTGCAACCGGGCATTCCAACAAGAATTACTACTGGTCACTCTTTTTCTTCTTCTGCTCACTCCTTTCCAAAGTCAGCACCATAACGCTTCCCCTCTTGCTGATTATGTATGACACCTGCTTCCTCGAACGATCTACAAGGGAATCGCTTGCCGATAAGATCCCCTTTTTTCTTCTGAGTCTCGTATTTGGTCTCATTTCCATATACGCTCAATTCGTTGCGTATGGCGGCGAACTCCACCTTCATGGAGGTTCACTGCTTTCGAATCTTCTGACGGTGATCGTTGCTTTGAAAAGGTACATCTTCCTGATCTTTTTCCCCTTTAACCTGAGCGCCTATTACTATTTTTCCTATCCATCACCTTTCACGCCCCAGGTCGTTTTTTCCAGCGCATGGATACTGGGCATCCTCAGCCTCCTGATCATCTTCCGGAAAGAAAAAACCGTTCTATTCTGGGCGGGATGGTTCTTTATTTCCCTTTTACCAAACCTGCATATTGTTCCGCTGGACGCTGTCATGGGGGACCGTTACATGTATCTTCCGGCAGTGGGCATCTTCTGCATGATGGCTATGGTTCTTCAGAAGTTTTTTGCAAAGTATGGTTTCACGACTGTCATCGGGAAAGCTGCCCTCACATTAATATTTGCTTTCGGTGGAATGCTGATAGTCTTAAGCCACCACCGGGTGGAAATCTGGAAGAACGATTTAACTCTCTGGTCAGAAACCGTAAAGACCAGCCCATCCCCGTTGGCGTTCAACAACCTCGGCGCCTATTGGGGAAGAGAAGGTGATTTTACGAAGTCCAGGGATTCTTTCGAACAAGCGATTGAAATTGATCCGGACAATTACCAGGCAAACAAGAATCTCGGTTCACTCTCAATGATGAAAAACGATTTCTATAATGCAGAGATATATTATAAGAAGGCCCTCTCCATCAAACCGTACATGACTTCACTAAAGCTCGAAATGGGGTCCATGTATACTGACAAAGGCGACTTCCAAAAGGCGAGAGAGATCCTGAGTAAAATCCCGGCAACCAGTCCCAACTATCCGGAAGCACAAAAAAAGCTGGAACTCATTGGATCCAGATAAATTCCTTCAAATCCAAGCTTGATGAACTCGTAAAAAGAATATTATTTTATTCACCCTGCAATCTGGTACCGGGTTTCTCTGGGTCGACAGGAATGTTGATGTTATTTTGTTGCCTTGCCCGGACAGCCCGGATTAATTCCTCCGCCTCTTCTTTTCTACCCGACTCCTGACAGATCCTGATCAAATTGAGCGTTACCTCATTCCAGGACGGAAAGCGATCCACGACCCACCTCAGTTCCGGGATCGCCTGTTCATTTTTTCCTGATAAATGATAGGCCATACCAAGATAGTAATGGGCTTTGGGGTCCCCGCCAAAAATTCTTATCGCCTTTTGAAGTTCCTCCACAGCAGAGCGGGGATTGTTCATTTGAAGATAACAAGCTCCAAGGTTCAGTCTGCCGACATAAAGATCCGGGTCAACTTCAAGGGCCCTTTCCAATTCGGGAATCGCCCTCCCATACTCCCCTTCGTCCATGAAAGTGACCGCAAGATTGCTTCTTGCCTTTGCCTGCTTTGGAAACTTGGCGACCGCATCAGACCATAAAGTAAAATCATCCGCCCATACCCTCGTGCGCTCCTGGGCCAGCAGAACGAGTGGGGAAATAATCAATAGTACCAGAAGAATCGAAACAGCCTTTCTGTTTACCGGTCTTAGGGCAAGAAGCAAATTGTTGACAATGGCCGCGAGTATCACAAAAATACCAACCATGGGGAAATAGAGATACCGGTCATTCATGATCGTAACCATTGGAATGAAATGCGAGACCGGCATCAGCCCCACGATGAACCAGATGAACCAGAACAAGCTGATGGTTTGCTTCCGCCTGCCCCACCAAAAGATAAGGAAAATAACCGCTGCCAAAAAGAGAAGCATGGCAAATAACTTGAGAAGCGAAAAAGAGGCTACAATCTTTTCATCATAAAGGGGGCTCAGCTTCAAGGGCAATAAAATCTGATGGAGGTAGTTCCACCAAAGTGTCGGGACGAGCAGGACGGACTTTATCCATGAGTCTCCGTAATACTCCAATCGTATTCCTCCCACGGACTGTGCCTGCAAGGTAATCAACCCGGCGGCCATGGCCAGTATCAAAAACGGGAGATATTTGAACGATGTCTTCCACCGGAAATTCCTTTCCAAAATAAATGTATCGTAGGCATAAATGTATGCCGGGAAAACCACAATGGAGATCTTCGTCAGCAGGCCAAGCGCAAAAAAGAGCACGGATAACCCATAACTTGGAATTCTTCCTTTTTCACTGAATCGGGTATAGGAAAGGAACGCCAGAAAAAGAAACAGCGCAGAAAGGACGTTCTTGCGCTGCGAGACCCACGCCACAGACTCAACCTGCAAAGGATGTATTGCAAACAGAAGCCCCCCAACCAGTGCCAACCCTTCATTTCTGTTAATTTTCCGGATAAACAGGAAAACAAGAATGGAGTTGAGAAAGTGGATCAGCAGGTTTGTCGCCCTGTGCCCCATTTGCCCGGGGCCGAACAGCCGAAAATCCAGCGCATAAGAAAGGATATGAATAGGGGCATAGTTTCCCATCGAAAAGGAAAAGAAGATACTTTTAAGATGAGGCAGATCCAATGAGCGGATATGGCTGTTCAGCGTGACGTATTCCGGATCATCCCAACCGTTCAGAAGAGGATAGCGCAGGGATTGAGAATAGATCAGCGTCAGAAAGACCCCTGATACCAGAAGGAATTTAACAAGCAATTTCACATCAATCTTCATATAGAACTTTTTAAGTAGGCCGGCCTGAAATGCTTACAGGAAACAGAACAGATATGCGATCATCCGACAAACCTGTATTTAATGAGTATCCAGAACGCCATCAAACCATCCGTCCAGTTGATTTTTTTCCCTTCTCCTTTTTTTCTGGGCCTGTAGTGAATGGGGACTTCAATGATCTTTTCACCTCTCTTCAGAATCCTTGCCGTAATTTCGGGCTCCCATTCAAAACGATTCCCCTTAAACTGAATACCTTTCACGAAATCAGCATCGAATGTCTTGTAACAGGTCGGTTCATCGGTTAACCTGCATGAAAAAAGGATGTTCGTCACACAAGTGACCACTAATCCGCCGAGGAAAAAATCAAACCTTCCCCTTTGCTGATCTTTAATCAGCATACGGGAACCGTACACAACTTTGGCTCTCTTCTCCAGGATGGGGGTGATGCAGGTGAGGTAGTCTTCGGGCTCATATTCCAGATCTGCGTCCTGGATGATGATGATATTTCCGTCCGCCTTATCCACCCCGGTTCGCACCGCCGCGCCCTTGCCCCTATTCTCCGGATGGCTGAGAAGATACAGATTTGCATGTCTGCTTTGAATCCGTCTCACAATGTTAGCAGTCCGGTCGGTCGAACCATCATCCACCACGATGAGTTCCTTCTGGATGCCGGGTATCCCTGCCTCCATCACTTTTTCAATAATCTGCTCAATGGTTTTCTCCTCATTGTATGCCGGCATGATAACGGAAAGTTTGTTCATGGCTATATCCAATCGTCAGAGACAGGGTTTTTCAAAAAGAAGCTGATCACCGAACCATTTTCAAGAACCGCTCATCGGACGAAACCTTTCCAAGATCACTATCCTGACTGGCATGCCGTCTATAAGCCTCGCCGCCCAGTTCAAGGGCCTTTTCCAGATAGGTCAGTGACAGGTCTTTGTTGCCCCGCACCGATTCCAGGCAAGCGGCATTGTACCAGCCTTCCGGAGATTGAGGCGCCCGCTCCCTGACAACCTTGAATTCTTCCGAAGCCTTTTGAAGGTCTTGTTTTTTCATATAAATATTCCCAAGAGTGATGCGGCTTCTCATAAATTCCGGATTATCCTTGATGAGCCTGCTTAACTCTTTGATCGCCTCGTCCGTTTTCCCCATGTTGCTGAGAGATTCCGCCAAGCTGCACCGTGCATTCAGAGCATTGGGATTGAGCTTCACCGCATCCCGATACTCTCTTGCTGCATCTTCCCAGCGCTGCAATCTTAAATGAATGTTGCCCAGCATCTCGTGGAACATCGGGGAGCCTGGCCCTATCCGGACCGCCTTTTCCAGCATGCCAAGGGCCTGCTTCAAATCACCTGCCTGCTCATAAATAACCGCCATCTTGAAGTATGAATCCGCCTGGTCCGGAAGGAGTTCCACTCCTTTCAATCCCGACGCTATCGCTTCTTTTGCTTGTCCCTTGATCAGTTGATATTGGGCTATTCCAAAATAAGGCTCCGGCAGCTTCGGGTTGAGCTCCACAGCCTTTTGAAAGGATCGGTAGGCATTATCGTAGTCTTGTTTTACCTGATAGATCTGTCCCAAGAGCTTATGGACCTCTGCATTGCCGGGTCGTATCTTGTCTCCCTGCAGCAGGATCGCCTCGGCCTGATCCAGATTGTTGATATTGAAGTAAAGTTTTGCCAAAGCGGTATAATTTTTAATTTTATGGGGAAGCAGTTTGACGATCACCTTTTCATGCTCAATGGCGCCTTTGATGTCTCCTCTTGACTGAAGGCATAAACTCATATACGTATGGGCTTCGGTCAAGTCCGGCCTCGATTTCAGGACGCTCTCGAAAATCAGCCGGCTTTCATCCAGCTTCCCCTCCTGATACAGTGAGATGCCCAGAAGCAGTTTCAGATAAAGGTTGTCCGGATCTTTGGTTAAAATCTTCCGGAAGGAAGCCCCGGCCTTTTCAAAGTCATTATCTTTGAAATGCCCTCCCGCTTCCGAGATTTCCTTGAGGATTTCCTGCATATCCTTGGGGTTCCGGCCCGAAGGTTCAAACACTTCCAATGGACCTTCATTGTCGGCCCTGGTGACCCCGGCAACGTATCCCAGGCTCCTTAACTTTTCCACAGCGTCTTTGTCCATTTTGTGATCGGATTGTGCACCCGCACCTCTCGCCATGGTGCTCTCAAGAAGCTGCTTCAGATCTTCTGCAATTTTTCGGGCAGTCTCCTTTTGTTCGTCATAAAGATTGTGCAATTCCTTCGGATCCGCCTGAAGATCGTACAACTCGGGCTTCGGTGCATGAATATACTTCCAGCGATCCGTCTTCATGGACCGCAGGGCGCTCCAGTCAAAAAGCAATTTGTTGAACATGGTCTCGCCATAGGACTTTCTTTCCACCCCCAACCCCTGTCCTCGAACCCAAGGGACCAGACTTTCCCCCTGAGCCGCTTCATCCGGGGGAAGGCCCAACAGGTTCAGAACCGTGGGAAGAATATCGATGCTTCTCGCAAGGCCGGGAATCTCCTTTTCCTTCGGCAGAAAAGACGGCGAGGAAATTATCAAGGGTATCCTCATGGTACTCTCGTATATAAAACTGCTGTGCGTGGACTCACCGTGCTCGCCCAGGCCCTCTCCATGGTCCGCCATGAGGATCACAATCGTCTTTGCATCAAGTTTCCATTCCTTAAGTTGATCAAGCAACTTGCCGACCTGTTCATCCGTAAAAGCGATCTCCCCGTCATACGGATTTGAAGCATATTTCTGACTGTAAGGAAAGGGCGGCACATAATCATCGTGGGGATCCATGTAATGGACCCAGAGAAAAAATCTTTTCTTTTGATTCTTTTCAAGCCACTGGATTGCTTTTTTTGTGGCCTTGTCAGCCTTCTGCTCCACCGCATCCCCTCCACCCGGATTGGAGCCGAATCGGTCGTCATAAGAATCAAAACCCTGGTCCAACCCAAACTGCCTGTCCAAGATAAAAGAGGAGACCACCGCTCCCGTCGCAAAACCATGTTGTTTCAGAATCTCAGCCAGTGTGGTCTGTGACTGAGACAAGAAAAAATCACCATTGTCCCTGATGCGGTGAAACTGGGGGTATGTGCCCGTCAGGATGCTGGCATGCGAGGGCAACGTGATGGGGCATTGGGCATTGGCATTCTGAAAAAGGACGCCCGACCTCGCAAGGGCATCGATGTTCGGTGTCTCGATCCTGTCGTATCCGTAGCATCCAAGATGATCGGCTCGGAGCGTATCCACGGTGATCAGCAATACGTTTGCGTCCTCAATCTTTCCTTTGGAACACCCCTGGGCCAGAAGGCAGAAGAGGACGAAGAGGAGAGTATACCGGCAAATAAGAAATCTTTTCATAAAAATACTCCGAAAACGGAGAAACACCCGCGCTCTTAAGAAGCAGTGGTGTTTCGCCAAGAACACCATTAAATTTGAGGGAGTTTAACACACAAAAAGAACCCGTGTAAAGGGCTCAGGATCAAACGAAGGAGTCTTTGAGTGTGCCGGTCGGAAGGGGCGCGGCCATGGCCGCTGGATTTATGCCAAGAACCATGACCCATGCCAAACATGCCACAAACAAAACCGTAAACTTTTTCATAAAGATTCTTCTTCCCGTGGGTTTAAGCATCCTTTTGCTTCCTGTTCACTACCAGCTATGTTATGATCCTTCGCATCGGTAAAGGGAAGAAAGAAAAGGTATTAATAATTTCTCCCTACCCAGAATGGTTTTTGTTAAAGATTCATATCTGATGGCGCAACGCACATAGACACATAGATGAGAATCTATGTTTTACATAATACCCCATTTAATTTATAGAAGCAAAATATATGCCAATCATAGAAGAAGAAAATGGATTTCCTAAGCATAATGAAATAAAGTTGTTGTAGAGTTTCAATCGCTCTTATCCTATAATGGTGAGGCAGTTTTCTATTAAAGAGCAGTGTAAAGGCGAGAGTAATACGAATTCGATGGTTTTTAACACAGGGGAAAAGTGAAGAACTTACCCTGTTTCAGGTTGTAAGATTGGCGGAATCTCTATGGTCGCAGGAAATAAAAACAAAAAAAAGATTGAGTCGCCCCTTTGGCCCTGGTTTCTGGTCCTGGGCATCCTGACTTTCGCTGTCTTTGCTAATACCCTCTCCTTTGGATTTCTTGAGAACTGGGATGATCCGAGGTATGTTTCAGGTAACCCGTGGATTTATGGATTTACCTGGGAAAACATAAAGGCTGTCTTTACCAAAGAGTTTGTTGGTAATTATGCCCCTCTTCATCTTCTCTCTTATATGATTGACTATACGATCTGGGAACTCAAACCCTTTGGTTATCACCTTACCAATGTGATATTTCACGCGGTGAACTCCATCCTTGTCTTTCTTCTACTTTTCCGGATCTGCAAAGACCGCCTTGCGTCTTTGGTTGGGGCCCTGCTTTTTGCGGTGCATCCGGTTCAGGTGGAGTCTGTGGCCTGGGTAACCGAGCGGAAAAATATTCTGGGTATGTTTTTCTTTCTTCTCTCATTCATCTACTACCAGAATTATATCCGCACAAATTACCGCTATCATTATTTTGCCGCCTTTTCCCTTTATCTGGCTGCGCTCCTGACCAAGTCCGTAGTGGTGATTTTTCCTCCGATCCTTATCCTTTATGAACTGATGCTGAAACCTCAACGCGACAGGATCAAACAGATCCTGATCCGCATTGCGCCTTTTGTGCTGGCCGCTGGAGTGATTTCGGTCGTTACAGTGATTACGCAAAAACATGGCGGAGGAATCCGTGAATTGTATGGAGACGGAGTCTATGCGCACTCTCTGACTGTCCTGTCCATGCATCTGAAATATCTGCAATCGCTGTTGTTTCCTATAAATCTCTCGGTCGTGTACAATATCCCGATCCAGACTGCCATCTTCTCCTTGCGTATTGTTGTTGCGGGAATCGCTTTCGGCGTTATTCTTGCGATCTTTCTATATTTATACCGGATCAAGTCCCCTGTCTGTTTCTGGATATTATTCTATTTCATTGCGCTGCTCCCTGTATCGCATATTATCCCCATTGTGACTCAAATGAATGACCGATACCTATACTATCCGATGGTGGGGGTCTCCGGGATTATGGCTCATGCGCTGTCTTATCTCCGGAGTGACCAGAGGGGGAAAAGACAAAAAGCTCAGGCTGTGCTCAAACCGGTCGTCTTCCTCCTCATAGGAATCATGGCCTTTTCGGCTTACGACAGAAACAAGGTCTGGTCGAATGGGACTACCCTCTGGACTGATGCTGTGGCCAAAACCCCTGACTCTGCAAATTCTCACGCCGGACTCGGCGAGATCTATATGCATAAAAAGATGTTGAAGCAGTCGGAAAGTCAGTTCCTTAAAAGTATAGAACTCGACCCAAAACAGCTTATGCCGTATATTAATGTATCCGCCATCTACTACCAAATGAAGAGATGGGGGGATGCGGCCGTCTATGCGGAAAAGGCCGTTGCTATTGACCCCAATAATGCCGAGGCAAGGAGCAATCTGGCCCTTGCTTACTCAGAGGCTGGACGTTTAGAGGAGGCATTGCCTCATTTGGAAAAAGCTGCGGGGTTATCCCAGGATAATATAGGGATAAATTACAATCTTGCACTGCTATACTACGAAACATCCCGCTTCCCTGAAGCAGAAAGGGTTTTAGAAGAAATTCTCAGTAAAGACCACGGCAACATGGATGATTTAATATTACTTTCTCTCTTTACTCTATCGAAAACGTATGCAAGGCTTGGCAAGGATTGGAAAATTGAAGAGGTTTACCTCGCCGCCATCAAGTCAAATCCGGACAAACACCTCCTTTCCTACAATCTTGCATGTTTTTATGCAACGCACGAAAGACCGGAAAAGGCCATGTTTCAGCTCCGGGAGGCCCTTAGAAAAGGAATGCATGATCCTGATCTACTCATAAAAGACCCAGACCTGAACACACTAAGAGCCCGTCAAGATTTCAAAGAGATCCTCACCCGGATGACCTCTCCACCCCTTCGGCTTTTTTAGGAAAGTTCCAAAAGTTTGCCCAAATGTGGAAAAACTTTTCACAAAAAAGGAAAAGTTTTACACATATTCAAATAGCAGCATAATTGCATTGATTCAGGCTGATCCTTTGTAATTTAATGTAAAGCGTTTTTGTTTCAACGCGTTATAAATAAAAAATTAAAAACGCAAGCCCTTCATAAGTTTGGCATAAAAAGTGCATATTAAAATTCAGGGAACAGGGGGAATGTAATAAAAGGGGGATAAAAATTCAGGGTTAGTCTCCACTACTTAGGAGATAGAGTCAATTCCTTCACATCGTCCTCATTAAAATATTCTCCTGCATTTAATAAATTGCTCAAACTCGGAGTTTTTTAATTTTTTGTTAGAAAAAGTTCTGGAAAGAATTTCTTTGGCATGGGGGACAAAGCAATAGGGTTTTGAACTAAACAGTCTGTATGTATAGAAAATCAAACAGGAGGGATGAATTGATGAAAAAGCTCACTCAGGTTTCATTCTTGCTTATTGCTTCGCTAGTGATGATTTTGGGAATGGAAGTCAGCGTAAAGGCTGCAGCCCTCCCTGCCGGAACCCTTTTGACTATTGATTATGGATTTGATGGTGCAAAATCCTATTTCACCATGGCGGCATCAACTGCCGGACTGACCACAACGAATCTCAGATCCACAAAGACTGACGGCACGCCAAATCCGAATGCAACAGATGGCGGTATCCTTCTGCTGACGGCTCAGCCTGCAGGGAACGGAAGCCACACTGGCCATCCCAATTTTACTACCGACTTCAACTCCCTTGACAGGCCCTGGTCGTTCTTCGGAAATACGGGAGAGCATTTCCAAGACCTTTCTGCCGGTGGCATATCTGTTGATCCCGATCTCGGCACCGCGAATATGTCGGGATGGCGTGTAAGCTGGAATGGGATCCCTTCAATCAACATGGGAACCGGCCCAACGGGAACATTTACACAGGTTGGCAGCAAATACACCCTGACATACCTTGCGACGGTACCGACAGGTGATCCTTCTGGCTTTGGCGGTGTTCCCTACGGACTGCACCTGGAAGGAAGAGTTTTTATAAATGATTTATGCGCCGGCGTGATCTGCGAAGATTATAATGCCTGCACCGATGACAGTTGTGATGCAGGAACCGGCGATTGTATCAATACCATAGACTGTTCGCTTCCCGGTTGTGACAGTACGGTAGATCTTCGATGCGATCTCTGCAATGGCGTTGTCTGCACCGACGTCGATGCCTGCAACGGCCTGGAAACCTGCGATCAGAACACCGGCGGCTGTCTTGCCGGAACCCCGCCCAATTGTGATGATTTTAATGTCTGCACCGATGACAGTTGTAATCCTGCTTCCGGCTGTGTCAACACCGTGATCGCCCCCGGTACAGGGACCTGTCCTCAAGGAGCCGTCTTTTTGACTCCGGTTACCGGTGGTGAAGTTCGTTTTTACGATTGGGGCTACACCGGCCCCGGGAAAAATGGATGTGCAAAAGGCGCTCCGGGCTGTACCGACTGGAGAGACGCTGGGACGTTCGCCAGCATAGACGGCTTTGGCGGTCCAGCGGAGGGTAATCCCCTCGATCCAAGCGGCGGCATCGGTCAGATTCAGCACGTGGCAACCCTGGCACAAGACTGGCTGACCTCTGATCCGCCGCATGACATTCTTGCGGACTTTTTGAATGATATTTCTTTCACGAATGCCAATATGGACGGCAATGTAAATTTCTACAAGTGGGGCTATACCACCCCCGGCTTTGATCGTAGAACCGGCGACTATAGGGATGCCTATGCAGATTATATCGCAAAGGACTATTCCGCATCTTCGAAACAAGGCTGTACCTTTGACCCTATGAAGATCGACTATGACGGGGACTACTTCGTTCCGAAGTCAGGCATGAATTTTGCCTTTTATGATCTGTTCAATTACAAAGATACCACGGGCGCCAATCCGGATAGCGTCTTCAATACGAGAATAGACTTCCAGCCCTTCCCCATTTCTGACGGCATCGGCTGGTGCGGGTCGGTCCTTGCCAGTCATCCGGTAGCTCTCGACATCATGGCCGGCCAGATAACCTTTGACTTTGCCTTTGAGGCCTATCTCCCCACGACGCCATTGGGAGAGAACGGCCTACCCGATCCGGGTGAGGGTTCGGTTCAGATCGTCCCAGGCTTTAAGATGGGCAGTTACGGTACTATCGAAATTGCCGTCAAGGCATCGCAAGGCGGCAGCGGTGATCTGCATTTCATAGCCAACGCTGTGGGTAACAATACGAATCCGGCACTTGGAACCGATGCAAGCCACCCGCTCGGGTTTGTTGATCCAAATTATTATAGCCGTGTTTCCTTCATGGGCGGCGGTGTGGTCCCCCGAGGAGTCTGGGTGTATCAAGCCGGGTACGGAACACACGCTGTCCAGGTCCATCCGATTCAGGATCCTCCGGGAACGGTCCCGGGTGAGATCCGCGCGGACGGCGCTCTCTGGCATGAAAATAGCTTCAAGGGATATCCTTTCATTTTGCGCGCGGACGGGGTTCGAATGGTAGACTATTTCGATGCAAGCAGGTATGGCGCCGATACAGATTTGGACGCCGTTCCGGATTCTCAGGATAACTGTATTAATGTTGCAAACGGGCCTGCCAAACGTGATGCCGGCAGCAATGTACAGCGAGACAGCAATGGAGATGGATACGGAAATCTTTGTGACGCCGACCTGAATAACGACGGCATCACCAACTCCCTGGATTTAGTTCTGTTCAAACTGGCTTTTATGGGAAGCGATGCAAATTCGGACCTGAACGGAGACGGCATTGTCAATTCCCTGGATCTGGGTCTTGTTAAAAATCTCTTCATGCTGCCTCCCGGGCCATCGGGAGTTGCGCCATAACAATATAACAAACCTATTGAAGGTAAAGGAGGAACCTATAATGAAAATATTGATCTCTCTTATAACGGTGATGATGTTTTCCACAACCGTTTTTGCAGCAGGTCCGGTTTTAAACATCAACCCGCAGAAGACCAAGGCTAAAGTGGGCAGCACGGTGTCGGTAGACATTATGGCACAGGACCTTCCGGTCAGCGAAGGGGGTGGAGTGACCTTGCGCTTTGATCCATCCGTAGTCCAGGTTACCGGTGTTTCGGTGAACACGGCCCAATAGAACTTTGCAAGCAGCCCGGGAGTCATTGACAACACCAAGGGTGAGGTTTCTGATATATGGGTCAGCAGTTTCTCCGGTGTCAGCGGCAATGCCAAAATAGCCACGGTCAATCTTCAGGCCATCAAAAGAGGGAAAAGCCCGCTCAGGCTTCAGGAATCCGCTCTCAACCCTTTTGCGAGCGCGGGGAACCGCCTATCGGTCAGCTTTGTGAATGGGTCATTGGCGTGGCGGGAAAATAGGAAGAGTCCTTTGGCAGACATGCCAAGGGTGTTGCTTACATAAGGGGAATGGGGGATCAATTATTATGAATGGAAGGGGGAAGGAAGTTATGAAAAGCATTTTATCCATGATCACTGTTTTGTTCCTGTGGACAACAGGCGTGCAGGCTACAACCATAGGTTTTGATCCGGTTAGTCCAACAGTCCCTATGGGAAATACATTCTCGGTTAACATTGTAGGAAATGGCTTCCCGCTAACCCAAGGTGGAGGCATCAACCTTTTCTTTAATCCGAGCATAGTAAACGTGACCTCTGTGAGTATAGATGCAAATGTTTGGAATTTCGTGAACGGAACCGGCACTATCAACAATACAGGCGGGTCTCTAACCAGCGTTTTTATGAGCGCTTTTCCCGGGGTGGGACCGGGCAGCATCAATGTCGCCACGATTAACTTATTGGCGGTAGGGTCCGGCTCAACTTCCCTTACATTGACCGAGTATGATCAAAACCCCTGGGCCAGTGACGGAAACCAGATTAATCCAATATTTAATGCCGGATCGGTTAATGTTGCTGCTGCCATCCCGGAGCCCGCTTCCATTGTTCTCATGGGTACCGGCCTCGCAGGGATTCTGAGGTTGGCGAGGAGAAAGTAGACAGTCAGCGTATTCG
>Ga0210051_1003901_pt1 | contig 14720 bp, 15 predicted proteins | sample CryGey092014_all_FD_185464 | JGI IMG/M metagenome (GOLD analysis project Ga0210051, IMG submission 185464) | Groundwater microbial communities from aquifer - Crystal Geyser CG23_combo_of_CG06-09_8/20/14_all (SPAdes) (version 2) | ecosystem: Environmental > Aquatic > Deep subsurface > Groundwater...
AATCTATGCAACTTAAAATTTATCAAGAAAATGCAATAGATGAGTTATTAACCAAGGCAAAACGGCTTTTGAGTTATTTGGGTAGTAAAAAATTGGTTTTTAAATCGCCGACTGGTTCGGGCAAAACAATAATGATGGCGGAATTTTTAAAGCAATTGGTTGATGATAGAGAAGTTAGGCAATCACTCGGTTTTATTTGGACGGCTCCAAGACAGCTTCACATTCAAAGCCGAGAAAAGTTAGAGAATTATTTTGAAACAAGCCGAGCGTTAAAATGTTCCTATTTTGAGGATTTGGACGACAGAAAAATTAGCGAGAATGAAATTTTGTTTTTCAACTGGGAAAGCATTAATAGGGCGGACAATATTTACATTCGCGACAACGAGCAGGAATTTAATTTATCAAAGGTATTAGAGAGAGCCAAAGAGGAAGGGCGAGAACTAATTTTAGTGATTGACGAAGCCCATCATCACGCCACCAGCGAAATTTCGCAGGGTTTAATTCAAATGATTGGGCCAAGATTGACAATTGAGGTTACGGCAACACCGGCAACTATTACCAATGAAGACGAAAAAGTATTTGTTCAATTAGATGATGTTAAAAAAGAAGGAATGATTAAAAAAGCTGTTATTCTGAACGATGATTTTGATAATTTTATTAAACAAGGAAAAATCAAAACGCAAAAATTAAGCGGTGGAAGTGAAGAGTTAGTTATTGACGTAGCGTTGAAAAAAAGAAAGGAATTATTAAAAGAATTTCAAAAAGAAGGGGTTAATGTTAATCCTTTAGTTTTAATTCAGTTGCCAGACAGGAAAACAAGTCTGGAAGATAGAATAAGAGAACGGGCGGAGAGTATTTTAAAGAATAAATATAAAATTTCAGCCGAAAAAGACAGCAATAAGTTGGCTATTTGGCTATCGGGCGAGCACATTAACAAAGAGAATGTTGAGAGACAAGATAGCGAGGTTGAAGTTTTAATTTTCAAACAGGCAATTGCTCTAGGTTGGGATTGTCCGAGAGCGCAAATTTTGATTTTATTTAGACAGTGGCACAGCCCGATTTTTTTCTATCCAGACCGTTGGCAGAATTATGAGAATGCCAGAGCCGGATAAAGGACATTATGAAAATGAAATTTTGAATTATGGCTATGTTTATACCAACTTAGATAATATAGAAATTCAGGAAGACATTGCTAAAGATTACATCACTATTTATACAAGCAAAAGGCGCACTGATTATAAACCCATAAATTTACTTTTTTGCTATCCGAAAAGACACCGCGAAAAAACAAGATTATCACCATTTTTTAATAAGATATTTTTGGAAGAAGCGAAAGAATATGATTTAAAAAAAATTCATTGATACTAAAGCCAGAAAATTTGACCTAAAAATTATTTCTGATTACAAAGCCGAAGATGTTGATGCTTTATCAGGCGCAACTATAATTGGCGATAGAGCAATAAAAGTAAGTGGTTTTGATTTGCAAAAATTATTCGACTTTTTTGTACGAAATAATTTAACTCCTTTCTACCCCGAAGATAGATCGGTTGGCAGAGTTAAAGAAGCAATTTATAAATTTTTTGAGCAGGAACTAAAAATGTGGTACGGCAAGGTGTGGGAAGAAATTGTTCAAATAGTTTTAAGTGATAAAAATTCTCGGCATTTTGTTAATGTTTTAGATAAAGCGAAAGAAAAATATCAGGCAGAAGTTGTAAAAAGAGAAAACGAAATGGTTAATCTAAAAAATTGGAATGTGCCGGAAACTTTATCTTTTGGCAGAGAATACGTGAAGGAAGATTTAAAGAAATCAATTATGCAACCATTTTATAGCGATGAAAAATGGAAATCGGAGACGGCTTTTACTCAATTTTTGGAAAAAGCGGAGAAGGTTGAATGGTGGTTTAAAAACGGAGATAGAGATGCGACATTTTTTGCTGTGCCTTACGACAACGGAGAAAAGAAACCTTTTTATGTTGATTTTATTGTGAAGTTGAAAGACGGGAAGATTGGCTTATTTGATACCAAAGCAGGACTGACTAAACAAGTTGCCGGTCCAAAAATTGATGGATTATGTAAATACATTCAGGGCGAAAACAAGAAAAGCAAAAAATGTTTTGGCGGGATAGTCGTCAACACCGACCGGAATTATCGCGGGCGATGGGTTTATTTTGATCAAACCAGCAAGGATTTTAAAGATAATTCTTTTGATAATTGGAAAGATTTAATTCTATGAACTCTACGGCCTCGCGCCAGAGGGAATAGGAATTGTGGAAAATAAGGTAAAATAACCGCTGTGTATAACTTTTTTACATTCGCTCTTGACAAATAATTTTACATAGGCTAAATTGAAAGTAGCTAATAATTAAGAATAATTTAAATACTATGGCTACTAAAAAATTTAGTCCAACGAAATCCATTGCAAAAACCAATCTTGAAAATGTCCCCGAAGATAAACCCGGTGTTTATAGAATAAAAAACGCTGGTAATGATATACTTTATGTTGGTATCGCCAAAAGAGGCCGGCTTCCAGATCGTATTTACGAACATAAAGGAGAATTTGATGGCGGAACTAAATTTCAGTATATAACCACAAAAAGTAAAGAAGCCGCCGAGAGAATAGAGAAACAAGAGATAAAAAAGCATCAGCCGTCCGAAAATAAGGATAAATAATATTATGCTTGCAAAATTTATTCAACAATTAAGGAAAAAGAATGATCTGACGCAGGAATTTTTGGCGTCGGAGCTAGGTATTTCTCGGCCGACTTATGTTCAAATAGAACAAGGCGAGCGGGACTTGACTATTACCGAAGCGGAAAAACTGGCTTCTATTTTTGGCATTTCATTTGAAGATTTTAGGCACGGAAAAGATTCTGCCATTACCGCTGAAATCAAAAAGGATAAAGCAAAACCTAAAGCAGAAAAACAAGAGATGAGAATCAGCGTCCCTCAAAAAAATCTTAAAAAGTTCAAGGAAGTGCTTTTGTATGTTTTATCCAAAGTTGGCGGCAAGCCGAATGTCGGCGAAACGGTTTTGTACAAACTTCTTTATTTTATTGACTTTGATTTTTACGAAAAATTTGAGGAGCAATTAATTGGCGCAACCTACGTTAAAAATCATTATGGCCCAACACCGGTTGAATTTAAAGTGATCGTTGACGATATGATAGAAAAAGGCGAATTAGCAAAAGTAGAAAGTAAATATTTTAACCATTTGCAGAAAAAATATTTGCCGGTTCGCGAACCCGATCTGACGAAATTAAAAGACGCAAGGGAATTGCGCCACATTGACGAGGTGATAGCAAGATTGGGCGATAAGAACGCCACAGAATTAAGCGATTATTCTCACGAAGACACTCCTTGGCTTGTTGCCAAAAAAAATCAGCCGCTTGATTACGAGGCCGTATTTTACCGCACCCCTAAAACTTCCGTGAGAAATTATGACGAGCAAAATTAATTATGGCGAAACGCCGGAATTTCAAAAAGATTTCAAAAGATTATTCAAAAAATTCAAGTCGCTTGAGGATGATTTAGAATTAGTAAAAATTGCGGCGATTGAGCTTTATCATCTTCAAAAGATAAATAATTTAAGCGTTTTCCCGATACAAGGTTTTTGTACGGAAGAAATACAGATTTGCAAAATTAAAAAGTTTGCTTGCAGGTCATTAAAAGGGCGAGGTTCAAAAAGCGGCATTAGAGTAATTTATGCTTTTCATTGCTCTAACCTAAAAGTTGATTTTATTGAGATATATTTTAAAGGCGAAAAAGAGAACGAAGACCGCGAAAGAATTATGGACTATCTGAAGAATTTTAAGGCGGCGCGCCAATAATATTGGCACGAAAAATAATTTTGGCTTGAAAGAATTCCCCGCCGAGGGCGGGGCGGAAAAGCGGGCGAGCAAAAATTCCCTCCCCTTAAACCCCGTCCTTTTTGCCCGCCCGCTTTTTCTGGGGGTTAGACCCCGCATCTGCGGGGTAATTAATTGCTTTTAAATTATTTTAATATATTTTTCAGCTTAAATTCTTTTTTTGCCTGCGCCGAAACCTTAGCAGGCAAGTCCTTGCTTTGTGGATTAAATTCGGCAGAACGAGCGTAAAGGTTCGCTGAAATTTTTTTTGGGGAGCAAACAAAAATATACTGATTTAAATCAGTATTTTTTTGTTTTATCTATAACAAATATTTATTTTATTTCTCTTCAAACTCGCCCACCTGGATTTTTCTTAAATCGCTATTTTTAATGCCTAAGCTTAAAAATCTCATGACGCTGTAGGCAGTCTCTTGGTCGCCCAGATAGTATCTTTTGGCGTCGGCCGGATTAATATACCAGGCCTCGCCGTGAGACTGGACTTGAATGAGAATTCTGCCTTTAAGCCGATTAGTTAGTTTGGCATCGTAAAGGTATTTTTCCTGGCTATTTGGCCTGAAGCCGCTCAAGATTTCTGTTTTGTCATCAATCCCGTCGCCATCACTGTCGCTTTTAGTCGGGTCAGAACCGATGGCGATCTCGGTGTTATCGGGAATCTTGTCGCCGTCAGTGTCTTTCAAATTAAATAGTTTTTCCTGGATGCCAAGCGGTATTTTTTCCAAATTGGCGTTGCTGATGCCTAAACCCAGACCTCTCATAATGTCATAGGCCGCTTGCCCGTCTTTAAGATAAAGTTTATTCTCCGACTCCGGGTCAACATACCAGGCTTCGCCGTTGGCTTCCACCTGAAGCAAGATTCTGCCTTTAATGCGATTAATCAGCCCTTTGTCTATTACCGCAACCAGCCTTTTTTCCAACTCCACTACTTTTTGTTCTAGAGCCGAGATAGTGCGCTCCAGTTTTAGAATCAGGGTCTCAACTTGGCTTGGTTCAACGTTGCCGCTGGTAACGCATTTGCCGTCGTAGGCGACTTTAACATTATTTTGCTGTTCAGCTTCGCATCTAGAAGCATAGGTTTTGCCGTTAATACCGCAGACCGGCTTATTATAATCTCCGGCGCAACGGTTTATTGTTGATGTGGTTTCTTGCGGTACCGCCGTGGAAGACGTTGGCGCAGGCTTGGTGGTGGTGGTTGAACTGGAAACCGGCAGGGGCGGCTTGCGGGAAGAGTCATAATTAATAATATTGTCAAAATATTCTCTTAAATTCCTTAAAGGTATTTTATAATCATTGGTAATGAGCTCCGCCTGTAAATCTATAAAAATATTTTTATATCTAAAGCCGCAGATAAAATAATAAATATCCTGAAAGCCGGCTTTGCGATTGATGATAGTATAATCATCAGGAGAAGTATGGCAGAAGATCTCATCGCCGAAAGTTTCCTTTTTTTCCGCCAACAGGGAAATGACCTGCCTGCCATGCTGGGTGTTAATGACCGCAAAATGCCTGCGAGCGTCAGAGATTGATTTATGCGTTCTTAAGCCGGTGGTAAAAGATTGGCGATCGGCATTAACATTTTTCGATTGATAAGTTTGTCTAATAGATTCGGAAGGTTGGGGAATACCAGAATTAGCCGAGGAAACATCAGAAGCATTATAGGTTAAGTGAGTCAGGACAAAGCCGGGTTCAATTTCCGTTGAATTTAAAGCCACCTTGTCTAACTCTAGACTAAGTAAATTAGCCGCTGTTTCGTTAAGCACGATGTCTTTTTTGAAAAAATTATTAGTTTCGTCGGTTTCATTAACATAGAGATTGTCAGTTAGATCGCCAGTGAGCGAATTACTGTCCACCCAGGCTTTGATGCGTAAAACATCTGAATTGAAAGTAGTGTATTTAACCGGAAAACTGGCTTCGGCCCAGGCGCTGGCCGCCAGGCTGCCTAGGTAAGCAAAGCCGGCGTTGGCCCAGTCCGAATTATCGCCGGTGGAAGCGTAAGCTATGGTGATAATCACCGGAATTCCCGGAGCTCCGGCAGAGGCGTTGGCCGCGCCTTGACCTTGGTTTTTTACTTTTACTTTTACTTCTCCGCTAAATTGCTGGCCGAAAGTCGGCGTGCTGGGAGAAAAATAAATATCCGTAATGATTAAGTCAGGTTTCACTTCCGTTAAAGTGGTAGAACTTTCTGCGCTGGTTTTTTCCGTTGTCACGCCGGGAACTTGAAGTGTGGCTTTTTCTTCCGCCCTTAAGCTGGAAACTCCCAGAGCTAAGCCCAAAATTAAAGCAAGAAAAAAGATTTTTTTAAACATATTTTTAAGGTTACTTATTAAATATCAAAACTTAATCTTAGTTATTGATATTTTATCAGTTTTACACCCCTTCGTCAAAACAAAGTATTTGACTAAGACGCGCTATTTTCCTCAAGTTAGCTTTGTGATATAATAGAGGCAGTTAGTTTTACATATTTTAATAATTTTAAATCTCATAATTTTATGAAAATTTACAAAAAATCAGCGATTTTTGTTTTAAGCCTGGCCTTTTTAATTCTGGCGTCCTCGGCTTCAGCCGCCGCGCCCATCCTAACCTTATCTAGCGCTTCAGACGGGGATTCGGTAACTTTAACCATCACCGGCGACGCCAGCGCTAACGTGGTTTTCTATTACTCTAAAACCGGCTCAAACTTGCAGATGAATTATTTGGGCAAAACCGACACTAGCGGCAATTTTTTCGCTTCCTTAAGCACGGCGGCTTACGGCATTACCGCCGAATCTTTTGTTTACGTCACGGTTAACGGCCAAAAATCAAACGAGCGGGCTTGGCCCTATCTGGCCGCGGCCAAGGTTTTATCCATAAGTCAGACCAGCGTGGTTTTGCCTTTAGGCAATTCCGTTGAACTCACCGCTTATAACAACGGCACTAATTTTATTTATTTGTCTTCCAACTCCAATCCGCCGGTGGTTAACGTCAATATTGACGGCAATAAAATTACTTTAAAAGCGTTTTATTTCGGTTCCACTCAAGTGAACGTTTGCGCCGGCGTGGGCACGCCCAGCTGCGCCAGCGTTTATGTCACGGTGCAAAATACCGGCGGCCAGGCCCTGGCTTTCAGCCAAAATAATCCCACGGTGGCGGCCGGACAAAATGTGGTCATTACCGTGATCGGCGGCACCGGCACTTACACTCTGCTTAATAATTCCAACGCCAATACTATTCAGGCCAGCTTAAGCGGCAACGCAGTTACTTTAAGCACGACTAACACCAGCGGCTCTTCGGCCATTACCGTTTGCTCCTCGGACATCAGCTCCTGCGGCATCATTAACGCGGTCATCGGCAACGTCAGCTCGTCGGGCTTGACTTTTAGCATCACCAATCCGACCATGAACATCGGCCAGAATTTAAGCATTACCATTTCCGGCGGCGCCGGCGGCAACTACAGCATTTTTTCCAATTCCAACACCAACGCGGTGAGCGCCAATATTTCCGGTAGCGCCCTGGTCTTAACCGCCAATAACGGCGGCTCGGCCACAATTACGGTTTGCTCAAGCATGGGCAACTGCGCGCCCGAAGTGGTGTCGGTAAATTACAATACCACGAGCGGCGGCTCCATCAGCTTAAGCCAGAATAATTTATGGCTCCTGGTCGGCCAATCCGCCAGTATCACGGTTTCCGGCGGGCAAACGCCTTATAGCATTTCCGGCTATTCGGAAAATATTTTAAGCGGCAGCTTTAACAATAATATCTTAAATATCACCGGCGTGGGTTCGGGTTCGGCTTCGGTTAATGTCTGTTCCGCGGCCGGCGGCTGTAAGATTTTATCGGTTTTAATTAGTGGTACTAGCGCCAGCGCTGAAACCAGCACCAATACGGCCACTACCGCGGTTACGCCTCTATCTTTAAGCCAGACCAGCTTGGCTTTAAGCGTGGGCAATACGGGAAAAGTTTTAATTACCGGCAATGGCGGTTATAACATTTCCACCAACCCGAATTCCAGCGTAGCCACGGTGGTAATTAGCGGCAGTACGGCCACGGTTACGGCCGTGGGCGCGGGCAGCACTAATTTTTCCTTCTGCCAGAGCGGCGGGCAATGCGCCACGGTGGCGGTAACCGTGTCGGCCAGCCAGGTGGCCAGCGAATCGGCCAGCAACGCTCCAGCGGACTGGGTTTTATGCGCTCAGGAAAAACAAACCTGCCAATTTAGCGGTTACCAGACGGTTCGTTACGGCGCCAATGGCAAATATTATTACGGCAGTTATCTGAACGGCGCGACTTGCGCCAACTCGGTCTTTGGCGACCCGATTGTCAATGTGGTGAAGCAGTGCTATTACGGCGGCACCATTCCGGAGGAAGGAAGCGGCGCGGTGGCAGGAGTAACCGAGACCGCCAAGTACAAATTTACTAAAATTTTGGTTTACGGCGCTTCGGGCGACGCGGTCAAGGAATTACAGAAAAGATTCAAGGCCGACGGGTTTTATAGCGGCGTGATTGACGGCAAATTTTTGACTTCAACCGTGGTAGCGGTGAAAAAATATCAGAAAGCCAAAGGCATTAAGCAGACCGGCAACCTGGGCGTGCTCACCATGGCGGCCTTGAACAAATAAGTTTATGAAACAAGAGCTTTTAAGTAGGCTCAAGCGGATAGAAGAGACTATTGCCAGTACTAAAGAGTTGGGCGAGGCCAAGCTGGAAAGTTTTTACGAAGAAGTCCGGGCGGCCTTTAATCAGGCTTTTACTTCGCTTCCCGGCAGAAAAGATATATTGGACGAGATCGGGCTGAAAAGAGCCAAGCTTAAAAGCTGGCGCTTGAGCGTCATTAAATCCGTTTGGCCGATTAATTTTAAGCATCTTTTCAGCATGCCGTTTATCTACGGCATGGTTTTCCCGGTTTTGTTTTTACATATCTCTTTGGAAATATACCATCAAGTCTGCTTTCGTTTTTACGGCATCCCTTTGGTTAAATACGGGGATTATTTTATTTACGACCGTCAGCTTTTGCCTTATCTTAATTGGCTGGAAAAAATTAACTGTTTTTATTGTAGCTACGTTAATAATGTTTTCCGCTATGCCGTGGAAATCGGCGGCCGAACCGAGCGCTTTTGGTGCCCGATAAAATACCACCGCCGCATCAGCGGAGCGCATTCGCAATATTCTAAATTCGTTGATTATTTGGATGGAGAAAATTTTCGCGAGAAATTGGAAAAGCTAAGGGACACCTCCGATTTATAGGAAAATGAGCAGTTTAAGTAGTTTTAGAAAATCTCTCTTGGCCGGGAGATTTTTTATGAAAAACTTTAAAAACTTTTTCAAAAAAGTTTTTTATGAAAGCCTGCCTTAATTATAAAAAAATTGATGAGCTAACCTTGCAATGCCAAACTTGCTCTCATTTCTGTTTGATTAAACCGGGCCGGGTCGGGCTTTGCGGCGTCAGGCAAAATTTAGGCGGCAAGCTCTACTTATTGGTTTACGGCCGGACCGCGGCCTTGGGCATTGACCCGATTGAAAAAAAGCCGTTATTTCATTTTTTACCCGGAACGCTGGCTTTTTCTTTCGGCACCTTGGGCTGTAATTTTTCCTGCGCCAATTGCCAAAACTACGACTTGGCGCAAATTTCCGGCCTGAAGGGTCAAGTGGAAAAATATCGTAAGATTGGCCGGGGCCATAATTTTTCGCCCACGGAACTTGTCAGCCAGGCCTTAGCTAACGAGTGCCGCAGCATCGCCTATACTTATAGCGAGCCCACGATTTTTTTGGAATACGCCCTGGACACCATGAAGCTGGCCAAAGCCAGGGGGCTAAAAAATATCTGGGTGTCCAACGGCTTTATGTCCGAGTCGGCCCTGGACGCGATTTTACCTTACCTTGACGGGATTAATGTTGACATCAAATCTTTTTCTAATGAATTTTATAAATCAAACTGCGGCGCTACCCTTGAGCCGGTTTTAAAAAATTGCCGCCGGCTGGTTAAAGCCGGCGTCTGGCTGGAAATAACCACTTTGGTCATGCCGACGCTGACGGACGATGAAACTATGTTAAAGCAAATCGCCGAGTTCATTAAAAACGACTTGGGCGATTTCGTGCCCTGGCATTTAAGCGCTTTTAGCGGCGCGATTTCCTGGAGGTTGCAAAATATTCCTGACACGCCCGCCGCCACCATAAAGAGAGCTTATGAAATTGGTAAGCAAGAGGGTTTGAAGTATGTTTACGCCGGCAATGTTTGGGCTAGCGGTTTGGAAAACACCCAATGCGGCAGCTGCGGCCAGCCGGTGATCAAGCGGGCTGGTTATGAAGTGGCCAGATTCGACCAAGCGGGCAAATGTAAAAACTGCGGGGAAAAAATTGCCGGCGTTTTTCATTAAATTTTTATGACCAGAATATTTGTCGGCGTAAAGATGCCGGAAAAAATTAAAAACCTGTCCGCGCGCTGGGCGCAGGGTAAACCGGGCTGGCCAGTTAGATGGATTAAGCCGGAAAATCTACATCTGACTTTGGCGCCGCCGTTTTATAAGAATGACCTGGACGATATTATGGCTAAGCTGGCGGAAATTGAAGCGTCGGCCGCGTCTGCGGTTTTGCATTTTCATACCATAAGCTACGGGCCGCCAGGAAATTTCCGGCTGATTTGGGCCGTGGGCTGGCCTTGTCCGGCTCTGGCCAAGCTCAAGGCGGAAATTGAAAGGAAGTTAAATTTAAAAGCCGAGACAAGAGATTTTTTGCCGCATCTAACTTTGGCGCGCTTTAAGCCCGAGGCTTATGGAAAGTTTAAAGTAAAAAAGTTAGAGGAGCGGATTGATTGGCTGGCCGAGGTGGAATCTTTCAGCTTGTTTGAATCAAGCTTGACACCGGCCGGAGCAGAGTATAAAATTTTAAAAAGTTTTTCTTTATGGAAAAAGTGATTACTACAGAAAAAATTCCCGTTAAGCTGTGGCTTACTGACATTGAAGCAGGAGCCATGCGACAAGTGCGCAATATTGCCAATTTTCCTTTTACTTGGCATCAGGTGGCCATTATGCCGGATGCGCACGAAGGCTACGGCATGCCCATCGGCGGAGTTTTAGCCACTAAAAAAGTAATCATTCCTAATGCCGTGGGCGTGGATATCGGCTGCGGGGTTTGCGCGCAAAAAACCTGGCTTAAAAAAATCGAGATTGGCGCTTTGAAGGCCGTTATGTCGGCCATTAGAAAAAAGATTCCCTTGGGTTTTAATAAGCATAAAAAAGAGCAGAGCCGCGAGCTGATGCCTAAATTAGCCGTGGCCCACGGTTGCGTGGCCAAAGAATGGGCTAACGCGCTTAAGTCGCTGGGGACTTTGGGCGGGGGCAACCATTTTATTGAAATCCAAAAAGATTCGGACGGCTGGATTTGGCTGATGCTGCATTCCGGCAGCCGCAATTTAGGCAAACAGGTGGCGGATTATTACAATCGCCTGGCCGAGCGCGAGTGCCGTGATAACGGCTTTGATGATTTGGTAAAACAAGAGTTGTCATTTTTGCAATTGGAGAGTGAAACAGGGAAAAAATATTTCTCGGAAATGCGTTTTTGCCTGGAGTATGCTTTGGCTAACCGCCAGCTGATGATGGAGCGGATTAAAAAAATTTTCGCCGACAAGTTCGCCGGCCTGAAATTCGGCGAATTCATTAATATCGCCCATAATTACGCTGCCCGTGAAGTGCATTTCGGCCAAGAGGTAATCGTGCACCGCAAAGGCGCCACCCAAGCTTTTAAAGGTCAGGTCGGCATTATTCCTGGTTCGCAAGGCACAAAAAGCTATCTGGTGCGCGGCCTGGGCAATGCGGAAAGCTTTCAATCTTGCTCGCACGGCGCCGGCAGAAAAATGGGGCGAAATCAGGCCACCAGAGAGCTGAATCTGGAAGAGGAGATTGCCAAACTAAATAGCAAGGGCATCGTGCACGCCATAAGAACCAGAAGAGATTTGGACGAAGCCAGCGGCGCCTATAAAGATATCGACCAGGTGATGCGCCTGCAGGCCGATTTAGTGGAAATAGTAACCGAGCTTGAGCCCCTGGCCGTAATTAAGGCCTGAGCCCGGCTTTTTTAAAATTGCCCGGTTGGTTCAGCTGGAAACCGCTTATCGGCAGGCCGTTGAAACCATGGCAAATTTTGCTAGCTTTCAGCTAAAATGCTATAATATAGTAAAGGTCGATTTAAAAAAATGATAATTAATAATTTAAAACTTACGAAAATTTTAAATTGGATTACCTTCATTTTAGTGGTAATCGGCGGCATAAATTGGGGCCTTGTTGGGCTGTTCAATTATGATTTAGTGTCAGCCATCTTCGGCCAGGCCAGCCTGCTTACCCGCCTGATTTTTGACTTGGTGGGCCTGTCCGCGATTTATATGATCGCGGTGGGCGGACAGATGATGTCAAAACCAAGCGCCTAACTTATTAATAGGTTTTTTAATTTTTCAATTAGCTCTAATTTTTAGGGCGGGTTATTTTACGCAAAAAATGAAAAAAATTTATTTATTCGTTAATAAAAGCCGGAGCGGAAAGGAAGTGAAAAAGTGGTTTGACAAAAAAAGTTTAGGCAAAGAGGCGCTTTTAACTGATAAGCCGGCGCAAGCTGATTTATTCATGGTGGCCGGCGGCGACGGCACTCTGCTTCACGCCATCAGGCTTTTTGTCAAATTCAACAAGCCCTTTTTCGGCATTAATCGCGGTACCAGCGGTTTTTTGTTAAATCAAATCGGTTCGGCCGAAGAGCTGGCCAAGGTTTTGAAAAAATTTTCTTCTTGCAAATTGATAAAGCTGCGTCTGCTCAAAGGAAAGTTTTTTAGCGGCCGGCGCGGCCGGCGGAAAAGTTCTTACGCTTTTAACGATTTTTACGTCAAAGCCTCGCGCGGCAACGAACGCGTCGTCGGCGCTATCCGCGGCGCCAAGTCTTTCCCCAAACATATTTTTGACGGCGACGGCATCATCATCGCCACGCCCCAGGGTTCCACGGCCTATAATTACTCGGCCGGCGGCGCCATTCTGTCGCTCGGCGCCAAGCAACTGGCCATCAAATCAATTTGCGCCCGAACGGCTTTGCGCGCGGTGGTGCCCGAGCAAAAGTTAACCGCGGAAATCAGCCGCGGTCGAGCCACGGCCTACGCCGACCACAGCCGGATTTCAAGCCAGGTAAAAAAATTTATCGTCTCGCCCAGCGCCAAATTCGCCACCCTAGCCTTTAAGCCGGGCTATGATTTTGAATTCAAGCGCTGGCATGTTTGATTTTTAAATTAATTTAAGATAAATTTATGCAAGACTTATTTAAACGAATCAACCATAAAATCAACGGCACCATCGTCCATTTTATGGTGACGGGCGCGATTTTGCTTATCGCCGCGATTTTAATCGTCTGGACTGATTTCTTTTTGAGGCTGGTGATCGGCCTCTTGGTGGTGACAGTGGCTTATACGTTTTTCTATCTGGCCTACAAGACTTGGTGGCTAAAAAAGGAGATTGAGAAATTTCTTAAGTTTTAACGGCAAAAGTTGATTTTTTAGCGGTAAAATGTTAGGATAAGATTATATTTTAGCGGTAATCTTTATGCCCATTAACCCCACCATTACCAAAAAGGAAGAGGTGATTTTTACGCCCAACGAAAGCACTAAAAGATTATTTCAGGTAATTTATCGGAAAAAAAATGAAATCCAGGCCGACGACAGTGAGGAAGCGAAAATAAAAGTTTCCGAGCTGATTTCCCGGCTGGCTTTTTATTACGAAAAAATCAGAAACTCGGTTGATTATAAGGAGGAATATTTACTCAGAAAGAACGCGATTTTAAGGATTTTAAAGCGGCAGGTGATAATCGAGGGGCCGCTCAAAATTCCCAACGCCGAGGATATCGCCCATAATCTTTTGGTGGAGCTGATCCGGGCCGGTTATCTACCGAATAATAAATTACCGGAAACCAAAATCGGCGAAATCGCCCGGGTGGTGGATAAATATTTAAAGTTAAGGTTTTACAGCCTGCCCAAATTAGCCGACGACCAGCAAAAAAATGAATACGGCAAATGGATTTTGGCCATGGCCGCGGCCGAAGTTGAGGAGAACCTGAATACCGACGCGGTCGCCCAAGCGGCCGTCGGCTATATGTACGAACTGTTGTCTAAAGAAATCGTTCTGCCTGGCGATTCGGCTTACCAGAAAGACCGTGAAATTCAGATTTATGTCAGCATCCATCGGATTTTCATGAAATTTGACCGCGACATGCTGGAATTTTTACTGCTTAAATATTACAGCGCCGATTGGGCGCGCGCCGCCGAGGAAAAAATAAAATATCTGGCCAACCACCTGGAGGCCATGAAAGAGGCCATTTCCGGCCAGCTGAACCATCCTTTGGCCGCGCAGCTGAATAAAATCGTCAACCGTTATTCGGTTTATTTTACCATTTTGACCGATGCCATTACCGATGACCCGGTGGGGGTTTACGAAGATTTTCGGGACGACCCCAAGGCCTTTCCGCGCTTGGTGAAAAAATTCGCCAACAAAAGATACCATGAAGCCAAAGTGAAGCTGCGCCGGGCCGCGGCCAGGAGCATTATCTATATTTTCCTGACTAAGATGGTTTTGGCTTTCATCCTGGAAGTGCCGGTGACTTTATGGCTCGGGGAAATTTTAAATTACACCTCTTTAGCCATCAACATTTCCTTCCCGCCGCTACTGCTATTTTTGATCGTCTTGTTCACCCGCATGCCAGCCGAGACCAATACTGCAAAAATCGTCCAGGGGGTGGAAGAAGTGGTTTTTACCGAGAAAGAGAGAAAAGAGCCGATTGTTTTGCGCCAGCCCTCCGGCCGCGGCCGGGGCACCAGCGCCGCCTTCGCCATTATCTATACCATTACTTTTTTTATCACTT
>Ga0210051_1003905_pt1 | contig 14709 bp, 15 predicted proteins | sample CryGey092014_all_FD_185464 | JGI IMG/M metagenome (GOLD analysis project Ga0210051, IMG submission 185464) | Groundwater microbial communities from aquifer - Crystal Geyser CG23_combo_of_CG06-09_8/20/14_all (SPAdes) (version 2) | ecosystem: Environmental > Aquatic > Deep subsurface > Groundwater...
ATAATTACTCTCTCTTTGAAATCTATGCGTTTAAATGTTCGCCCGCCGGCGCTTTTTTGTAATTTATTCATACACTTCATTTTACTTTATTTTTTATGAAGTGTTGCAATTATTTCTTGAACTCGGGGAATTATTTGTTGACAATTTGTTTTTAATGCTTTATAATACAAAGTCATAGATGTAATGAGGGTTATTTAAAATTTCATAAAAAGGAGGTCTATAATGAAGACAATAAAAAAGATATTTTGGGTAATTTGGGTTTTATTTTGGGCATTTTTATTTACTGATCTTATCTTTTTTTTCGTAGCAGTTGCATTTTCAAATTTAAATATGAGTATTGTATACGAAGTCTTTGTTGAGCTAGTCGCAGATATAATTTCGACAGGTTTAATAATTGGCTATCTTGCCGCGCCCATATTCGAGGTGGGAATTATCTTTATGGCATGTTGTATTTGCGCATTGGCTTACATTGTTTTATTGTTTTACAAAACAACGTTGCTCTGGGCGTATAAAGAAATAAAGTATGCGCTCAGTAGGAAAAAATAAAACCAAAACAATTAACAAATCCTTGTAGCCAATCATTTGGTTGCAAGGATTTTTATTTGTTCAAATAAATCTTTCCTAAGGCCGAGCTTTAGGATATAATTGCGTTATGAGAAAAATAGAATTTGCCAATGAGGAATATTATCATATTTTCAATCGCGGAGTAGATAAGCGAAATATTTTTATTGATACTCGAGATTATGAAAGATTTTTACTCGCCATGGACTTATTAAATGATGAAAATGATGGCTTAATGATAGGATGGAGAGACTATAAAAAATCCAATCCAAAATCTTCACTAAAAGATTTCCTAAAACTCGGTTTTAGGAAGAGGGAACCATTGATTGAAATTATTGCGTATTGCTTAAATCCAAATCATTATCATTTTATTTTAAAGCAAGAAAAAGATAAGGGAATTGAAAAGTTTATGCACAAAATTGGAGTTAGTCATTCAAAATATTTTAATAAAAAAAATAAAAGAAGCGGATCATTGTTCCAAGGAAAATTTAAGGCAGTGCATATAGATTCCAATGAGTATCTTTTGTATCTTTCCGCTTATGTGAATAAAAATAATTTTATTCATGGGTATAATAAAAATGATAGTTGGACATACTCTAGTTTACCAGACTATTTAGGTAAGCGAGATGAAAAATTATGCAATAAAGAAATAATTTTAGGGCAATTTAAAGATGCCAATGAGTACAAGGAATTTTTAGATAGAAATGCAACTTATATGAAAGAGAAAAAAGAATTGGAAAAGTATTTAATAGAAGATTAACCCTTCCTAAAACCGAGTTTTAGGAAAGTTTTAGGAAAAAAATATGCCGGAGTTACCTGAAGTAGAAACAGTCGTTTCTGATTTGAATAAAAAAATAAAGGGCGACATGATCGTTTCTTTTTGGAGTGAGTGGCCGAAAGCTATTAAACCCGCCTCATCGGCGGATGAATTTTCAAAGAAAATTCAAAATAGGAAAATTCTGGGCGTGCGGAGAATTGGAAAAAATATTTTTATAGATTTATCAGGAAATAAAACTTTGTATATTCATCTCAAAATGACGGGACACTTATTGATCAAGCCAAAAAAAGAGGTTCGACCTCTCTCGACCAAAACGACCAAAAGAGGTCAAACCTCTAATGAAAAACAAAATTATTTTGAGGATAAGGTTAATCAGTATATAAGACATAAATTTTTTCTTAAATCTGGAAAAACAATTGAATTTTCGGATTTGCGAAAATTTGGGAAAATTGTTTTGGACTCGACGGATAAGATAAATAATTTGAAAGAAATAAAAAATTTAGGAATTGATGCGCTGGATCCTAAACTTACTTTTCAAAAATTTCAAGAAATTTTGGAAAAAAAGCCTAAAGCGAAAATTGGAATTGTTCTTATGGATCAAAATGTAATGGCGGGGATTGGAAATATATATCGCAGTGAAATATTATTTTCTGCGGGAATTTTGCCGGAGAGAATAATAAGTTCAATTTCTAAAAAAGATTTGCAGAAAATTTACGATGCCACGATAAAAATTCTCAAAAAGGCGGTGAAAATGCGTGGAACTTCGGATTCGGACTATCGCGATACTTCCGGCGCACCGGGGAATTTTCAGAAAGTTTTAGCTGTGTATAATCGGGAAAGACAAAAGTGCAAAAAATGTGGTACAATAATTCAAAGAGAAACATTAGGGCAAAGGAGTGTGTTTATTTGTAAGCGGTGTCAAAAATAAATTTTTTAACAATACAAATCTACGAATGAAATGCTAATCTGCGAATATGCGAATACTGTAAATGTTTATTTGCATATTTGTAAATTTGCATAAGATTTGTAGATTCGTATTATAATTATGGCAAAACAAAAAATAATTATTGCAATTATTGCAATAGCAATCGTGGCGGGGGGATTTTATTTATTTAAAAAACCAAAATCTAATGTTAAGCAAATTGATTTAAATGTTAAGCAGACAACAAACACGGGACCAATCAACACTGGACCTGTGAGTCCAATTTCTGGGTTGAGTTGTGATAATTGGAATCGCCGTCCCGTAGCAGTGATGCAACCATCGGACATTCAAGCGCGACCGGCGGCGGGGTTTTCCGAGGCGGATATGGTAATTGAGCTTCCAGCCTATACTTCATCTAATACGCGCCTTTTGGGAGTTTATATTTGCAATATTCCTAAGGAAGTTGGAGCGATCAGAAGCGCTCGCCATGATCACATTGCTTTGGCGGGTGGACTAGATGCTTTTTTTGTTCACTGGGGCGGATCGCATTTTGCGCTGGATCTTTTAAATAAAAATATAATAGACAGAATAGATTGTATGACAACCAGTTATTGTGATAGATGGAATTGGCAAAGTGATCCTGTGATGCGAAAAGAAGATTCTGGGCATATTACAAAAGAAAAAATATTAGAAGCCATGAAAAATCTTAATATTCGAATGGAAAGCAATTTTTCCGGTTATGCTCATCAAGAAGAAGCGCCGATGGATCAAAGACCAAACGGCGGAAAACTTCGGGTAGCTTTTGCCAAACCGTATGACGCCGAATATGAATATGATAAAAATTCCAATTCTTATTTACGCACTTGGGGAGAAAAAAATGATACTGATCGAAACAATAATCAAAGACTTTCTCCAAAAAATGTGGTGGTGATGTTTGCTAAATCTGAGCAGATTGTTAATTCTAAAGATTATAAAGCCTTAGGACTACAGAGTCCATGGGAAGGAGTGGAAGCGATAAAAAATACTGGCAAAGAAAGTATCAGCGGGCGGTATAATAATGTAGAAATTGGCGACCCTTGGTATGACGAATCGGATAGCGGTCCGGCTAAATATTATTTCAATGGCAAAGAAGTGGAGGGAACATGGAAAAAAGATAAGGCAAAATTGGAAAGTAAATTGACTTTTTATGATAATTCTGGATCAGAGATAAAATTTGTGCCAGGACAAATTTGGGTGGAAATTTTGGAACCAGGGCAAACGCTTCGATGGGAACCAGCTTTATAAAACAATGACATATGATTATTTTTCTATTTGGCGCAGACTCTTTTAGGAGTAGCCAAAAAATTAGCGAAATAAAAAATAAATTTATGTTTTCTGACAAGTCCGGCTCCGGCTTGTCAGTTTTTGACTATGCCGAACCCGCCTCTTCGGCCCGCTTCGCCGTTGCTTCAGCGAGGCGAGCGGGCAAGGATATAACAAAAAATATAATTAATACTTCCAATACGCCGAATTTGTTGGCAACCAAGCGACTAATAATTGTCAAAAATCTGATTTCCAATGGGCTTATCGATGAGCAGAAAAAAATATTGGAATTTTTAAAAAACAAAAAAAATCTTGGCGAAGATAAATCGGCGATAATTATTTTTTGGGAAGGAGAAGCGCCGAAAAAAAATAATGCCTTGTACAAATTTTTTATTTCAAAAGAAAGCGGAATAAAAAGTCAAAATTTTGAAAAATTAGCTGGGGTAAAACTAGAAGCTTGGGCATTAAAAATTATAAAAGAAATAAATCCAGAAGGGAAAATTTCCAAATTAGCACTGGCAAGGCTTATCGCTTATTGCGGAGAAGATATGTTTTTGCTTTACAATGAAATTCAAAAATTGATTGCTTATGCTGACAATGAAATGATTAGTGAAAAAAAGGTGGATTTGCTGGTAAAAGCTAATCTTAATAACAATATTTTTTGTTTAGTAGATGCGATTGGCGCTAATGATAAAAAACAAGCTTTGAAACTTTTTCATGAGCATCTGCAAAAAGGCGATGACCCCTTTTATTTGATGAGTATGTTTTTTTACCAATTTCGCAATATGCTAAAAATCGCAGATTTATACGAAAAAGGCATGCGCGCCGAATATGACATTGCTCGCATAACAAAACTTCATCCTTTTGTCGTCAAGAAAACAATTTCGCAAATGCGAAACTTTACCTTTGAGAAACTGAAAAAAATTTATAAAAAATTAGGAGAAATTGATAGGGCGGTCAAAACTGGAAAAATTGAAATTAAGTTGGCGTTGGATAAGTTTGTAGTGGAGCTTTAACTCACTATCAGAACCACTGATTATCACATGAGCTCACATGATTTCACTTGAACAAAAAAAACAAACCTTGAGGTTTGTTTTTTTATAAAAAAATTCAGTATAATCAGGATAATCAGTGTTAATCAGTGGTTCTGACCGCTTTCTTTACTTGCTTATTGAGGCGGGATTTCATGCGGGCGGCTCCGTTTTTGGTGAGGACTTTCTTTTGGATGGCTTTGTCTAGAGCTTTCATAGATTTCTTGAGATATTCTTGGGCTTTGTCAATTTCTCCTTTTGCGAGAGCGGTTTTTGTATTTTTTATCGCACTTTTAAATTGCCCTTTAATTTTATTATTTTTGAGGGTTTTTCTCTTAGTCACCCGCATATATTTCTTAGCGGCTTTGATGATAGGCATAAAATTTAGTTGCAAGTCTATAAAGTTACAAGTTCATAAAGAATATCTTTATCAAACCTTTGACTTTATAAACCTTTGACTTTATAAACTTTTAGACTCTTCTATTTTTAGCATAGCTTTCAAGTTTTGGCAAGCGTAGCTGAAGTTGTGAAGACTGGAGGCTAAACCTCCAATTGGAGGCTTAGTCTCCCTTGGCTATCTCCCAAAGCATTTCAAACCAAGCCTTATTCATAGCATAGATGTTTTTATCTTCAATCAAAATGGAAATGATATTTTCCGCATCAATTATTTGATAGGAAATTTTGTCGTCATAAATTTGCACATCTGATTTGAAAGGCAGATCATTTTTTTCTAAGTATCTGATTTCTGTGATCGAGTCGTATTTGTCATCTGCGGTTCCAAAAGTAATTTCTGGTTTTTTTCCAACGCGTAGAATTCTTTTTTTAATACCTTTCTGCATTCTTTTTCTTTTATAATCTTCATTAATTTCTTTGAATTTTTCTTCTTGATTAAGCAAGTCGGTATTAATAAAAAGTAAAATTTCAGTTTGCGAGTTGAGCGTGTCATCCAATATCTTTTCCATGCCTTCAGCGCCTTCATAGAATTTTACTCCGGGTTTATTGATTGTGAGATTGTAGTTAGAAACCAAAGAGGGAAGCACATCTGCAAATATTTTCTTGTTCTGACTAATTTCTCTTTCTTTACTTTCTAGAATTTTTTCTAAAGCGCGAGGATGAGTAGCCCGAAAGCGTGCCACTTCTTTAGCTTTCTCAACTTTTTCCACCAGCTCCAACGCCAAAAGTTCTTCTGTGGCCTTATACACTACTCCGCGAGGCTGATTTATGCTTTTGGCAATGTCTCTGGCTTTAGCTTCGCCAAACTCAAAAAGAAAGTCCATAACCGCGGATTGGGTTTTAGTCAGGCCGAATTGTTGTAATTGCTCTTTAAACATGTTTTTCACTCACTAATCGTTCGCGAACCGGCACTACGAATGCCGGACATGCGAATAAAATATACTCAATATACCTCATTGTAGCAGATTATTTGATATTTGTCAACATTAAAAATGACACTTTGAAGACGAAAATAAGCCAAAATAGTTCTTTATGATAGGGATAATGAAGACAAAACGACTAAAATGTACCTAATATTATTGACGAAATGTATAAATTATGATATACTATCCCGTTAAGATGAGAAGAGAGAAAAGACTTCCGCTTAACCAACGATCTTTAAATAAAAATAGTATCTTAATTACCAAAAGGTGAAAAAGATCTATAAATGGCACTGGAAATAGAGAGAATACGAAAATCTTAGTGAGAGAGTAGAGGCGTAGCAATGCTACGACTAAAAGATAGGCTAGGATATGAAACAATTCTATTTCTCTCCCGATAGTCATGTCGGGATAGAAAGTGGTCTCTGCTCCGATATAAAAATCGAAGCAGAAGCAGGCTTTCTAATAAGTAATTAAAAAAGAGAAGAGCCTAAAGCACATTAAGTTAAAAATAGAAGAGAGAGAAAAATATGCCAGCAAGTTTTTTGCATCGATTGATTTTATCCCCCACCACTTTTTTATTTATTTGTTTTTTATAAACAAAAATAAAAACGGAAAAGTGGTGGGGGACAAGAAACTCTCTCTTCTCTACAATCGGTTAAGACTTGCTGGCATTTTTTTGGACTGTTCTTTGACAATTGAATATTTTTGTCATTCCCGCGTAGGTGGGAATCTAGTGTAGAAACTATTTTACTTTGCCAATTTTGGTTGTTAACTTTTTTTATTTTTAGAATAATCACTTTTTATGCATATGCACAAAATTGATTATTTATTTTAATAATTAGGATTGGCGAAGTAAAGAAAAAAAATCACTAATTTTATAATTTGCATAGGGCAGATTAGAAAAATTAGTGAAAAATTTTAAAGCCCAGCGATGGGCGAAGGAGGGAATATCAGATTTTTAGGCATTAACGGTTCCGATGCCCTGCATTATTTGAAGGCAGAGGAGCTATGCCTCTATCCCCGCTCGATCAGAGCGGCGCTCGAATTGGGTCCAAGAAACTTGGACCAGCTCGAGCGATTCCATAAGGTCTGCGTAGGCCTTGTGGAGGAGGCTTGGGGGAAAAAAGAGGAGTGGTATGCGGATACCACTCCCAGTTTCTCTGATTTCCATGGTCGAAAGGCCATGGGGTATTCCTCAAATTCGGGGAATACATCGTCTTACCTGATCGAAGTAGGGTTGCGATACCTATTTGTGGTCGGGATAGATCATGAAGATGATGATCTATGGCGGATCAGAGAACTGAAAGAACTCGGTTTCGCTTACATAGTAAGCGAAGAAGATTCCGAAGTTCTTTTGGCGAAAGCGATCGAAATTTTAGATCGCGAAACTCCAGCGTTCATTTCCGATTTGCTTGAAAAAGCATTTTCGGAAGCTGGCGTTAAAAATTTCGCCTAATTTTCTCTAGTCGGACTCCCGCCTCAACCGACGAAAAATAAACGGGAAAAATCTTTCTGATTTAATAGCGGATAAAATCAGAAAGTTTCGAGAAAATCCACTCGAGTAAAAGTATGGGTAAAAGTTTTTGTATCACGGGCAGGTTTCTTTTCAAAAAACCACACACATGAGCCACGCGGAAGCAGAACCGCAAAACCACTAAAAAAGGGAAGCTCTGTTTGACCACAAGCATCTTCTCTTCTTTCTCCACTTTTGGATTTTCAAAAAAATCGAGGAGTGAAGTAAAGAAAAAAATCACTAATTTTAATAATTTGTATAGGGTAGATTAGAAAAATTAGTGGAAAATTTTAAAGCCCAGAAGTGGGCGAAGGAGGTAGGAATGAAAGGAAATAAATTATTTAGAGTTGACACGCTTGGTCGCCTGTGGCAACTAGGCGGGGAAGCTCGTTTTTCCAGGGGTGAAAACCTTTGGGAGAAGCGGTTCCAAATAACGGAACCGAAAGATTTTATAGTAAACACGGAGGATTATGAATCTCCGTGGTGGAAAATTTATGGATTCGACTCGTTCATGGGAACAGTTGAATTTAACGAGGAGGATATCCTCGGAAAGGAGGTAATTGAAGAATGTATAAAAGACGGCAACGGATATGTGTTGCTGGGGAAAAAAAAGCGAGAAATTATTTATGTAAAAAAGATTAAGATTTTATAAATATTTTCTCTAGTCGGACTCCCGCCTCAACCGACGAAAAATAAACGGGAAAAACCTTTCTGATTCAAAACCGGACAAAATCAGAAAGTTGCCTGAAAATCCACAGGCGTAAAAGTATGGGTAAAAGTTTTTGTATCACGGGCAGGTTTCTTTTAAAAAAAACCACACACGTGAGCCGTGCGGGAGCAGAACCGCAAAACCACTAAAGGAGTTCCACCACGAACTTCTTTTTTATTTCTCAAAAATTGGTATAATGAAGGTGGTGATAATAATTTAGTTTATAAACTAGATTTCCGCCTGCGCGGGAATGACACTTTCTATGTTTAAGGATCCAAATTTTCCACCAAATTTACCAGCTGATAAAAAACCTTCAATCAAAAAAGAGGAAGTTTTTGGGCGAGGAAAGGAAAAAGAAAATCAGTTAGAAATTTTTAGAGAGAAATTTTTGCAAATATTAGAAAAGGAAAACATATTAGAAAGAATTGACGGTAATTTTGTGATTGATTTGGAAAGATTCCAAAAAAGCAATTTTAACGAATATTTAGGAATGATTGATGGAAAAAAATTTACAACTACCAGAATAAATGTGTATAATCTTTTGTCTGACTTAGATGTTGTTTCAAAAGCGGATTATGAAAAAAAACAAGAACAAGGAGATGATGAAATAAGAAAGAAAAAATTATTTTATATGCCAGAAAGTTTGAGTGAAGCACTGGATGTGGAAAAGATAAAAAATAATGAAGAACATTATTTGAATATTTGGGATATAAATAATGAAAAAAATATTTATTGGGATGAAAAAATTATTGCAAAGGATGGAGAGAGGATTAATTTAAATGAATATTATATCGCATACAAGCTTTTTAAGGAATTTGGCGCTAAAAGAGAAGATGGAATATTGAAAGTTTTTGATAAAGAAAAACAAGATTATGTTGATATTACATATGATTGGTTTGTGGAAAATGTTGGATATTTTGGCCATAAAATAACAAAAAACGGATTGCATAATTTTTTAAACTCTGAATGTTCCAATTTACTCAAAAAAGAAATCTTGAGTTTAAATGATTTTACGAAAAGAACAAATCAAAAAGGAGAGTATATTTTACGAAAAGAATATCGAGGTTCTGATTTTAAAGATAAAATGGAAGTAATGTTTTTTTCTGTAAAATATTATATTGGGCGAGGAGATGAACTAGAATTTTTTGGGGAAAAATTTCCTAAGAAAAATATTAAAATTGTGCTTTTGGATAAAAATACTGCTGGGGTGGTGGTGATGCATGAAGGCAGAGAAACTTTAAAATATACTTTTGATTTACTTAACAAAGAGGATAAAAATAAAAAAAAATCAGAAATTTCCGATAATTCTGAAAAGAAACTCAAGCCAGAAGAAATTTCTGCTAGAACTTATGTAAATAAAAAAGAAATCAAAAATAGACTTGAAAAATTTTCTGCTAATCAACTAGTTTTTAAGAGGAAAGATGAAGGCAAAGATGAATATGAAGAAAAAATTTCTAACATTACAGATTATTCTTATGTCAAAAAAGTTTCAGAAAAATTTTTTGAGGATTGCAAGGTTGGAATTCATAATGATCTTTCATGGAAAGAACAAGTTTGGCTGGCTTCGGCGGTTTATGAACTTGGTACGAAAGGAAAATATGATTTGCTGGTTAATTTTGTGAAAAAACTTGGAACAGAAGGGATGCAAAGTTTTTTGAATTGTGAGACGGATATTGAAAACGCCCCAAAAATTATCACTATTGGAAATGAATTGGATTTTGAAAAAGCTAAACCGATTTTTTCTAAAATTTCTGAAATAACTAATTTGGCTGATAGAAAAAACGAAGAATTATCAAAAATTATTTATAAAGATAATCAAAAAGAAATTTCTCCTAGTGTGCGAGGGGAGTTGATGAGAAGGGCACATAATATCATTTCTCGATTTAGTTATGAATTGAAAGATGGAGAAAAACCGAATGAAGAAAAAATTGCAAAACTTTTGAAAGATTTGGAACAAAGCCGAATTGAAATTGATCTCGTAGCTTCACTTTTGATTGCGGGGAAGAAAGAGGGAGAAGTGCAAAGTCTGGAAAATATAAAAGGTTTGGAAATTTCTGAAATTAGCGGGAAGGAAGTTTTAGGGAATCCAGAATTGATAGATAAACTTCGGGAAATGTATCGTGCGAACAATTCTCATAAATCAAAAGAAGATCTGGAAAGGCTGATGAGTGATTTTGAAAAACATTTGGAGCATGACGCGAAATTCTACTTGGTATATTTTGATCAATCCGCCTCATCGGCGGGGGTTTCGCCAGAAAAATCTCTGGATAATTTAGTCGGGTTTATGCGTTCGTCAAATTTTGATGGGATAAAAAAATTACCGGAGGGCGAGAGATATCTTGGGGCGATGAATATCGATCCGCTCTTGCAAAAATTCTATTTTGGCGAAAACTTCTTGCGAGAAACAGTGGAAAAAGAATTTGCGTTGGGTACGCAAAAAATCATTGCGCATTTGCCCAAAGAGGGAGCTTCGCATAAAATTATTAAAACCCTAGATATTCAACGCAAAGAAACGCCCGCGGGGAATTATAAGTTAGAGGACGGGAGAGAGATAGAAAGAATTTTGGTTGAATTGACTAAAAAGCAAAACTGACAAAAAACTCAAAATAGAGTATGATTTGAACTGGAGATAAGAATTATTCTGATGTTTAGTTCACGTTTTAAGTATTAAATCATTCTCAATTAGTGTAAATTCGTTTATTAATTCATTTAAATTCACGACTAATGATTGCAAAACTAACGGGGAAAATTGAATATCTTAAAAGCAACTATGCAGTAATAGATGTCCATGACATTGGGTATAAGGTGTTTTTGTCAGCTTATACTTTTGGGAAGGTGGCAGGAATGGGCGAGGTGAGTTTGTTTATTCACACTTATGTGCGCGAAGACACTTTGGCGCTCTATGGTTTTTTGACGAGCGAAGAATTGGAAATGTTTGAACTTTTGATTTCCATTTCTGGCATTGGGCCAAAAGCGGGCATTGGCATTCTTTCTATTGCCACGCCCAAAACAATCAAAACTGCTATTCTCAATGAAGACCCATCGATTCTCACCAAGGTTTCCGGTATCGGCAAAAAAACTGCCGAACGAGTGATTTTGGAACTGCGAAACAAAGTGGCCGACATGACTACTGGTGAAAAAGAAGAAGCCACGATTGACTCTGACGCCATTGAAGCGCTACTCACTATGGGATATTCCGTCAGCGAAGCTCGCGATGCTTTGAAAATTGTTCCACTAGATGTGAAGGATGTTGGACAAAGAGTGAAGATGGCGCTTCGAAATTTGGGATCCTTACGAAATACGAATTAATACGAATGTACGAATTTATGGAAAATAAAAAAGACTTTTTGCAATCAAATGAATGGCGGAAATTTCAGGAAGCAGTGGGGCGGAAGACTTTCTGTGTTACCTCACCCCAACCCTCTCCTTATAAAGGAGAGGGTGTTGTTGAATTTTCTGCTAGCATAATTGAACATAGTTTGCCGATAGTGGGGAGATACTTTTATATTCCGAAAGGTCCTGTCATTCTCGCGAAAGCGGGAATCCAGTCTTTAAAACTAGATTCCGGCTCAAAGGCCGGAATGACACAACTTTTTGATTTGGCGAAAAAAGAAAAGGCGGGGTGGATTCGGATTGAGCCGGAAAATGAGGAAATTTTGAAAATGATAAAAAATTTCGTAGAGGTTCGATTTATCGAACCTAAAGCAGGGTTTAATAAATTAAACCCCTACAAAAAATTACAGAAATACAAAATAATCAAATCCCCGCATGATATGCAACCCAAGGAAACTTTGATAATGGATATTTCAAAAAGCGAAGAAGAAATTTTGGCGGAGATGAAGAGTAAGACTAGGTATAATATTAAGCTTGCACAAAAACATAATGTTTTAGTGCGAGAAATTACAAATTACAAATCACAAATAACAAATAAATCACAAAATCCAAATGATCAAATTTCAAAACAATATATCGAAGAATTTTTGAGACTAACGAAGATAATGTCAGAGAGGCAGGGTATCGTGACGCACGGCGAAAATTATTATCGAAAGATGTTGGAAATTATTCCTGAAAGTATAATTAAATTATATGTTGCCGAATATGAAAATAAAATTATTGCAACTAATATTGTTATCTTCTATGGTGACACTGCTTATTATCTGCATGGAGCATCAGATGATAAATATAAAAACCTGATGGCACCACATATGCTTCAATGGCGACAAATCCAAGATGCACGCAAGGCCGGATGTGTTAGATATGATTTTTGTGGAGTAAAAGTAAATGAAAAAAAAGGAAAATCATGGGAGGGAATAACTAGATTTAAACTTGGATTTTCGCCAAACACAAAACCGGTTGAATTTCCTGGGAGTTATGATATTATTGTTAGTCCAGTAAGGTATTGGGGGTATAGGATAATTCAGAAAATTAAAAATTACAAAAATTAAAAATTTGTTATGAAAAAGCTTATCCCACAATCAATAAAAAATATCTACCATTTTTTCCAATCTATCTTGGCGAATTTTATGTATAGTTGGCCGTCAAAAAATATCAAAATAATTGGCGTCACTGGAACGAACGGAAAAACTACCACAGTACAGATGATTACAAAAATTTTGGAAGAGTCAGGGGCGAGAGTGGCGATGGCTTCGACAATTAATTTTAAACTTGGCGAAAAAGAATGGGTCAATGCTACCAAATGCACCACCCTTTCCAGTTTTCAAGTGCAAAAATTTATTGCAGAGGCAGTGAAAGTTAATTGCGAATATTTAGTTTTGGAAATCTCTTCGCATTCTTTGGATCAATTTCGCACTTGGGGAATTTGCTATGACACAGCGGTGATCACTAATGTTACGCGTGAGCATTTGGACTATCACAAAACGATTGAAGAATATCGTCAGGCGAAATTGAAGTTATTTGAAAATGTCAAAAATGCGGTAGTGAATTTGGATATGGAAAAACCGGAAACTTTTTTTCATTTTAATAATGAAAAAAAGTTAGTATATAGTAGTAAGTATAATGTAGTAAGTATTCCCTATAAGGAATTAAAAAATAAATATAATAATTTAGAAATAATAAATGCCGAGAATATTAAATTAGAAATCGATATCTCTAAATACTTTATACATGATACTTTATACACGCTACATATTCCGGGGTTATTTAATGTCGAAAACGCATTAGCTGCAACTTGCGTTGGATTTGTTTATGGAATTTCAGATGAAATAATAAAAAATGCTTTGGAAAAAATTCAAGGAGTGTCGGGAAGAATGGAAAAAGTGCCAAATGATCGAGGTATTGAAATTATCATTGATTATGCGGTGACGCCGGATAGTTTGGAAAAATTATATAAATTTTTGGAGTCTAAATCTCCAATTGGAGATTTAGACTCCAAAAAATCCAAAATAATCTCAGTCTTTGGTTCTTGCGGAGAAAGAGATCGTGGTAAGCGACTAATAATGGGGGAGATTGTTTCGCATTTTGCGGATTATATAATCGTCACTAATGAAGATCCCTATAATGAAGATCCAGTGCAAATAATAAATGAAGTCGCGAGTGGAATAAAAAACAAAATTGAAAATGAAAACTTTTGGATAATTATGGATCGGCGTGAGGCAATTAAAAAAGCATTGCAACTTGCAAGGCCAGAAGATATTTTTGTCATCACTGGCAAAGGTGCGGAAGAAATGATGGCGATTGGAAAGGAAAGGATTGCGTGGAATGAAAAAAAAGTGATTTTGGAAGAGTTGGAAAACTTAAGGTGAAAGTTTATTTGTCATTGCGAAAGAGCACCCGCCTGCTGGCGAGGCAGGTAGCGATTGTGGCAATCTCGAGATTGCTTCACTCCGCTCGCAATGACACTAAGAAAGAAGTCTTGCGAGAATTAGCGTAAAAATTACGCCTAAGATTCCACCGACAATCACTTCGGAAATTCGGTGGCCCATTCTTTCGTGTAATCTTGGAAATTGATCCTCGTTGATATTTAGTTGGCGAATAAGCATATTGAGATAACGCCCTTGATCGCCCATATACATTCGAAGTCGGGTAGCGTCATCAATCACAATAATAGCGAGAGCCACTGCCACGGCGAAAGCGCCGGAGTCGATGCTTTCATAGTAGCCGACAGAAGTGACCAGTGACATAATGAAACCGGTGTGAGCGCTGGGCATATGGCCATGCGTCATAGCATACTGAATGTTCCAGCCGTGCTTCATTGAATAAACAATAAATTTTATTATTTGTACTACCCCTCCAACCAACATTGGGATTAGAAAAACATAGTAAGGTTTGAAAATGTCCATAAAATTAATTTAAGTTTTTTATGCTTAAATTATAGCATAATTTTGCTGTTTTACATAGCAATGAAAAAATGATAATATGTATATGTAATTAGAAACCACTGAAGAATAGCCTCGATTTTTTTCCTTAAAAATGTTAAAATAGTAGTAGATAATTGTTTTACTAAAACAAAAATATGTACAAAACTACTACTAAAAAATGGGGACAATCTTTTCTTGGA
>Ga0210051_1003915_pt1 | contig 14688 bp, 9 predicted proteins | sample CryGey092014_all_FD_185464 | JGI IMG/M metagenome (GOLD analysis project Ga0210051, IMG submission 185464) | Groundwater microbial communities from aquifer - Crystal Geyser CG23_combo_of_CG06-09_8/20/14_all (SPAdes) (version 2) | ecosystem: Environmental > Aquatic > Deep subsurface > Groundwater ...
GTATCCTTATGCCAAATATACTTAACAGACTCTTTTAAAACATCCTTGATTACATAAAAACAATCCTGGTCGCAATTAGAACCCGGAAAAACTACGACTCCAAATTTCACCCCGCACCTTCTTTTTACACAACTTTGTTAAATTTTAGCCTTTTTATAAGGACAGTCCTTTGTAACTTCTTTATTTCTAATAAGTTCTGTAAAAATCATAGATTGTTTTGAATTTATGCTTAAAACAGGTTAAAATTCCTTCAACCCATAGAGCAATTTATTCTAACTCTCTAAAATTAAGAAGGTTAGGGAAAATTTTCTCATTACTAACTACCTTAACTCGAGCACGAAGTAGTGTATAAAAAGATGCTATTTAAACAAAGTACTGTTTTTATTTAAATATATTTTTATATCCCCGCACCTTCTTTTTCAATATCTAGAAGGTGCGGGGTTCATTCATTCCTTTTTTATCTTAAAATGATAATCTTCTATAATTGGATTTGCCAATAATTTATTACACATCTGCTTAATTTCACGTTCCGCTCTTTTTTTATCTTTAAGATTTAGTTTAATAATCACTAATTTGCCCATGCGAACATCTGCTAAGTTTTTATAGCCTAATGATTCTAAGGCATGCTTAACAGTCAAACCTTGAGGATCAGCAACAGTTCTTTTTAAAATGATATTAATTTCTGCTTTCAACATAATTTCCTCCATAATGAGCCCACAACTTACAAACACGAAGTGTGAATAAGCTATTGTGACTCATATGTTGAATAATAATAAGGGGTCAATGCCTCAAACTCTGCGGCACAAGTATCTACAAGTTTATAACTTGGGTTTATCCCTAAATCTTTACGCCATTTTCTTATCGCATCTTCGCTTTGGTTTAACAAACGGGCGAGCTGTAAATCTGAAAATCCAAATTCCTTTGCTTTTCTAAGTAAACCCCGCACCTTTTGGTTAAAGGTGCGGGGTAAATCAACCGAACTTTCTTCGTGAGTTAATTTTAATTCTGACTTTATCTCTCCTTCCAATTCGACAATCTGGCGAATATTTTCCAAAAACCAAGGGTCAATTCGGGTTAATTTATAAATGTCATTAATACTATTGCCTCTTTTTATGGCCTGTTTTATATAAAGCACTCTTAAGGCATTAGGAACTCTCAAATTCTTTTCTAATTCATCGTCGTTCGGTGAATATTTTAAATCATCCAAACCAGCAAGGCCTATTTCTAGTGAGCGCAGTGCCTTCTGCAGAGCTTCTTTAAAAGTCCTACCTATAGCCATTACTTCTCCTACTGATTTCATGGATACGGTTAATGTGGGATCCGCTTTTGGAAATTTCTCAAAGGTAAAACGGGGAACCTTTACTACACAGTAATCAATAGTAGGCTCAAAACAAGCAGGAGTCTTTTTGGTGATATCATTGGGAATTTCGTCTAACGTATAACCCACGGCTAATTTTGCCGCAATTTTAGCAATAGGAAAACCCGTTGCCTTGGAAGCCAATGCGGAACTGCGAGAAACCCTGGGGTTCATTTCAATGATAACCATTCTTCCGGTTTCAGGATGCACAGCAAACTGGATATTGGAACCACCGGTTTCTACGCCTATTTCTCTGATACAGGCAATTGCTGCATCTCTCATCTTTTGATATTCTTTATCCGTTAATGTTTGGATGGGGGCAACTGTGATACTATCGCCGGTATGAACTCCCATCGGGTCAAAATTTTCAATTGAACAAATGATAACCACATCATCTTTTATATCCCGCATTACTTCTAATTCAAATTCCTTCCAGCCGATAACCGACTCTTCAATAAGAATCTCACTGATCATGCTGGATTCTAGACCCCGCTTGGCTAATTCTTTGAATTCCTCTATATTATAAGCTACGCTGCCACCCGTACCTCCCAGGGTAAAACTAGGTCTTATGACTACTGGAAAGCCCAAAGTTTTTACTACCGCGCAAGCCTCTTTTAAATTATATGCCTTATCACTCTTAGGCAGGCCCAAACCTATTTTCTTCATCGCCTCTTTAAATAATTTCCTATCCTCACCTTTCTTGATTGCTTTTATATTTGCACCAATAGTCTCTACTTTATATTTCTTTAATATGCCTTTTCCCGCTAATCCCACCGCAGTGTTTAAGGCAGTCTGGCCTCCTAATGTCGGCAGCAATGCGTCTGGCCTTTCTTTGGCAATAATTTTAGCTATTGTTTCTACAGTTATCGGTTCAACGTATGTACTATCTGCCATTTCTGGATCAGTCATAATAGTGGCGGGATTTGAATTCACCAAAATTACCTTATAACCTTCCTGTTTTAAAACCTTACAGGCTTGGGTTCCGGAATAGTCAAATTCGCAGGCCTGGCTGATAACGATTGGGCCAGAGCCAATGATTAAAATCTTTTTTATATCAGTTCTCTTAGGCATACTTTTTCATCATCTCAATAAACTCTCCAAACAAATACTGGGCATCATGCGGGCCGCTAGAGGCTTCAGGATGAAACTGCACGGAAAATATGGGTAATTTTTTATGCCGCATTCCTTCCAAAGTCTGGTCATTTAAATTTATATGGGTAATTTCTATTTCTTTCTTATTTAAGGAATCTATATCTACGCAGAAGCCGTGGTTCTGAACCGTGATAGAAACCTTACCTGTCTTTAAATCTTTAACCGGATGATTTGCGCCGTGATGGCCGAATTTAAGTTTGTAGGTCTTACCTCCAAAAGCAAGACCTAACATCTGATGGCCTAGACAAATGCCAAATATAGGCACTTTTCCGATTAATCTTCTGGTTGTTTCGATAACATACTTGACTGCTGCAGGATCTCCGGGGCCGTTAGAAAGTAGCAGGCCATCAGGTTTCATCTCTAAAATCTCATCAGCCTTAGTATCTGCCGGCACAATGATAACCTGGCATTTATGCTTCAAGAGTTCTCTCAAGATATTATATTTAACTCCGCAATCTAAAACAATGACCTTGAATCTTGCTTTTTCAATTTTAGACCAAATATATTTTTTTCTATTGGTAACTTCCTTCACTAAGTCGCAACCGATTAAACCTGGAGAATCTTTAGCCTTTTGTACTAAACTCTTATCATTTGGGTCTTCGGTAGATAAAACCGCTTTCATTGCTCCAGCTTCTCGGATATGTAAAGTAAGGGCACGTGTATCTATTCCCTCGATACCCAAGATATTATTTTCCTTAAGATACCCCTCTAATGTTTTTTGCGCCCGCCAATTACTAGCTATTTTACTGTATTCCTTGACCACAAAACCTTCCACAAAAAGTTTGTGCGATTCTACGTCTTCTGAGTTTATCCCGTAGTTGCCAATCAAAGGATAGGTCATAGTTACAATTTGACCTTTATAAGAAGGGTCGGTAAGAATCTCCTGATACCCAGTCATGCTGGTATTAAAAACTACTTCACCATATCTTTCGCCTTTTGCGCCAAAAGATTGACCTCTAAATATTCTTCCGTCTTCTAAAGCCAGTATCGCTTCCATTTCTCCTATTATTACTTATCCACAGTTAATGACAAATGACAGGTAAAATCCCAATAATTACCAAATCCCAATTAAATCCCAATTACCAAATCCCAATTCTTTAGTTGGCAATTAGAAATTGGACATTGGATATTCATTGGTATTATTGGTATTTATTGGATATTGGAAATTAACCTTTTTGTGCTTTGACATTTGAATTTAATAATGCGGCCTTAATGAACTCCCTAAATAAAGGGTGCGCCTCGTCGGGTTTAGACTTAAATTCGGGGTGAAACTGCACGGCAATAAAATATGGGTGGTTTTTCAGTTCAATTATCTCCACTAAATTCTTTTTCGGATATATGCCGCAAAATTTCATGCCTTTTCTTTCTAATAATTTTTTATATTTATTGTTAAACTCATATCTATGCCGGTGACGCTCCAAAATTTTAGTCTTGCCAAAAACTCTGAAGGCTAGGGTATTCTTTTTAATTTTACAAGGGTATGCTCCCAAGCGCATTGTCCCACCTAAATCCTTAATCTTCTTTTGCTCTGCCAATAAACTGATTACCGGATATTTTGTCTTGGGCTTAAACTCTGTTGAATTAGCATCTTTTAGGCCGCAGACATTCCGGGAAAACTCGATAACTGCACACTGCATACCCAGACACAGACCTAAAAAAGGAATTTTATTTTCTCTGGCAAATTTAATAGCTTTTATTTTACCCTCTATTCCGCGATAACCAAACCCTCCGGGCACAAGAATTCCGGACACACCTTTTAGAAGTTTATCCGGCCCTTTTTTTTGGATATCTTCAGAATCTACCTTTTTAATTTCTACCTTGGCGTCATTATGGATTCCTGCATGAACTAAAGACTCGTATATAGACTTATAGGCATCTTGTAAAGTGATGTATTTACCCACCAATGCAATAGTCACTTTATGTTTTGGATTAAGGGTGTGTTCTACTACACTATTCTGCCAATCCTTTAAATCTGAGAATTTACAGATTAAATTAAAATGACTCAAAATTATTTCATCCAAAATTTGGTTTTTAAAAACCAGAGGTATCTGATAAATAGACTCTACATCCTTTGCCTCAATCACTGCTTCTTTTCTGACATTACAGAACAAAGATATCTTCTCTTTAACTTCTTCTGATAAGGCTTTTTCTGTGCGGCAGATTAATATATCAGGCTGAATCCCGATCTCGCGCAATGTCCCTACGCTATGCTGGGTAGGTTTTGTCTTTATTTCGTCAGCAACTTTTATATAAGGAATTAGCGTTAGATGGATATAAAGCACATTATTATATCCCATATCTAACCTGAATTGCCTTGCCGCTTCCAAAAATGGTAGACCCTCAATATCACCTACTGTACCGCCGATTTCTACAATGACAATATCCGCACCTGATACCTCGGCAGCCTTTTTAACCCTTTCTTTTATCTCATTGGTGATATGCGGAATTACCTGGATAGTCTTACCTAAATAATCGCCGCGCCTTTCTTTGGAAATTACGGCATTATAAACCTGACCTGTAGTAACATTATTGAATTTAGTCATCCGGGCTTTAGTGAACCTTTCATAATGCCCCAGGTCTAAATCTGTTTCTGCTCCATCTTCAGTTACATAAACCTCCCCATGCTGATAAGGATTCATGGTGCCAGGGTCAACATTAATATAAGGGTCACACTTAATTAGGGTAACCTTAAGTCCCCTTGATTCCAATATTTTGCCTATACCGGCACAAGTGATACCCTTCCCCAAACTAGAAACCACCCCTCCGGTTATAAAAATATATTTTGCCATAAATGAAGCCATAACTTATGGAGTCCCGAAACTTCGGGACGACATAAGTTATCTGGCTGAATTTATCCCGCCCCTGGTCAATCTGAAAGATTGCCCAGGACTAGTCCTTAAGAAATTCTATGAATTTCTTAAGGGCGAATGTGCTAAAATTATGGGACAGAATTTTAGCACGCTTTATGAGGCGGGATATCACATCTTAATGAGGCCCCGCCTTTGGCGGGACTCAAATAAAAAGGCGTTTAGTGCCGATAATTCGGCCTCAAAACGCCTTTGTTTTATTTAAGTAAGCCTTACTTTGAACACTACTATGTTAATTTTTGACCTTATTTTACTATTATTAAAAAGATAAGTCATTGTTTAGCAATAAGTTAAGAAAACTTTATCCTTTGACTGTCTGAGGAAAAATGCATTTTTAACAAAGTCGTGCTTTGAATTACCATTTATATATATACCATATCTACAGAAAATGTCAATTTTTAAGATTTACCCCGTTAGAAATCTTGTTCTGCATTTTTAATGCTTTGGTATTTCTAACGGGGTTTACATCTTCGGCAAACCCCGTTAGAGAACTATGCTCTCTAATCCCGTTAGAAAGACTCTGACTGGCGGGATGAACTTTCTCTAACGGGGCAAATAGGTTTCTCCCATTAAATATTTATCAATATAGTGGGCGGCCTTTCTTCCTTCAGAGATGGCCCAGACAACTAAGGACTGGCCCCGATGCATATCTCCGGCAGAAAATACTCCTGGAACCTTCGTCATATAATTCTCATCGGTTTTTACGTTCCCTTTGCTATCAAGTTCTAAACCTAAATCTTTGACTAAGCCGCTGTGTTCAGTGTGCAGAAACCCTAAGGCCAAAATCACTAAGTCTGCCTCAATTTCAAATTCGCTGCCTGCAGCCTCTTTCATTACTTGGCAGCCTCCGGAATCTTTCTCAAATTCTACCTTTACACAGTAAAGTTTTTTTATCCAGCCATTCTCTCCGATAAATTTCTTAGTTAATATCGACCATTTACGCTCTGCGCCTTCTTCATGGCTGGTGGAGGTTTTTAAAATCAGGGGATATTTAGGCCAGGGATAATCGGGGCTACGACAATCAGGTGGCTGAGGAAGGAGCTCTATCTGAATTACGCAACTTGCGCCTTGTCTGTGCGCAATCCCCACGCAATCAGCGCCTGTATCTCCGCCGCCGATAACTACTACGCGTTTGTCTTTGGCATCAATAAATTTATCCGCAGCCGTTCTTTCACCTGTAACTCGTTTATTTGCGCAAGTTAAATAATCCATAGCAAAATGAATGCCTTTTAAAGACCTTCCTTTAATCTTTAAATCACGGGGGAGACGGCAGCCTATAGCAAGACAGATGGCATCAAATTCTTTTTGTAATTTTGTAGTAGCGTAGTCCTGTCCAACATTAATCGAAGTTATAAATTCAATTCCTTCTTTTTCTAAAATTTTAGTTCTTCTGTCTAAAACCCATTTTTCCAGTTTAAAATCCGGGATACCGAAACGCAAGATCCCGCCGACTTTATCGTCTTTCTCAAGAACTACCATGCTGTGTCCTGCTTTGTTCAGTTGGTTTGCGCAAGATAAACCCGCAGGACCTGAACCAATAACTGCAATGCGCTTTCCTGTGCGTCTTTTGGGCAGATTAGGCTTAATAAACCCGTGCTTAAACGCATATTCAATTATGCTCAATTCGTTTTCCATTACGGTTACGGGATCATCGTTTATACCTAAGGTGCAGGCAAACTCGCACTGTGCTGGGCATAGCCTTCCGGTAATCTCCGGAAAGTTATTTGTCGCACTAAGTAATTGAAATGCCTCCTGCCACCGGCCACGGAAACTTAAGTCATTCCACTCCGGAATATAATTACCAATGGGGCAGGCCCAATGACAGAAAGGCGTGCCGCAATCCATACAGCGCGAAGCCTGTTGCTGCGAATCTTCTGTGTTACGTAAAACCGCGGCCTCACGGTAATCTTTTACCCGCTCGCAAACTGGTCGGTATTCTGCAGCTTGCCTTTTTACTTTTAAAAAACCCCGGATATCACCCATCTAAAACCTCAGCTAACTCTAATTCCTCTTCTATTTCCTTCATCTCTAAAACACGTTTATACTCTTTAGGCATAACCTTGATAAATTTTTTAATCTCCCGCGCAAAATTATCCAGAATTTTTCCGGCAACTTGACTTTGAGTATATTGATAATGATTCTTCAATAGATTATAAATAATCTTTACGTCATCTACCGAAACCCCTTCCAGGTCTACCATCTCCAAATTGCACCTTTCTTTAAAACTTTTGTCTATGTCGTAAATGTAAGCAATACCGCCAGACATACCCGCGGCAAAATTCCTGCCAGTCGCCCCTATTACTAGCACCCTTCCTCCGGTCATATATTCGCAACCGTGATCACCTACGCCCTCCACTACCGCGAATATTCCGGAATTGCGGATGCAGAATCTTTCTCCGGCAACGCCTCGGATATAGGCTTCACCTGAGATCGCGCCGTAAAAGCTAGTGTTACCGACGATGATGTTTTCTTCGGCTTTATAATCAGCCACTCGGTCAGGATAAATAATGATTTTTCCTCCAGAGATACCTTTTCCTACGTAGTCATTGGCCAACCCTTGTAATTCAAAAGTGACACCCTTGGCTAACCAGGCCCCAAAACTCTGGCCGGCAACCCCTTTAAATTTACAATGGATAGTATCTTCGGGAAGGCCTTCCTCTCTGTAGATTTTGCAAACCTCACCACTGAGCATTGCCCCGGTAGTACGGTTAGTATTTTTAATCGGCAATTCTATTTTCACCGACGTTGCTTTTTCTAAAGCATCTTTGGCAAGTTCCATAAGTTTCAGGTCCAGCACTTTATCGATGCCGTGGTCCTGACGAACCCTGCAATATGTAGCCGCACCTTCTGGCACTTCTGGCTTATAGAGTATTTGAGAGAAATCAATCTCTTTTGACTTCCAAGGCAGAATTCGGGCATTGACTTCTAGAAGCTCGGTTCTCCCAATCATTTCGTCTACCCTGCTTATCCCCAGACTCGCCATAATTTCGCGTAATTCCTGCGCCACAAAGCAAAAATAATTAATAATGTATTCAGGCCGACCGCGGAATCTTTGGCATAAAACTTCATCTTGTGTAGCAATGCCTACAGAGCAGTTATTCAAATGGCAGTGCCGAAGCATCACGCATCCCAAAACAATCAAAATAGCTGTGCAGAAAGCAAATTCTTCTGCACCCAACAAAGCTGCAATTGCCACATCGCTTCCAGTGCGCATCTGGCCGTCAGTTTGTAGCCTCACCCTACTTCTTAAATCATTTAACACTAGGGTCTGGTGGGTCTCGGAGAGCCCTAATTCCCAAGGAAGGCCGGCATGCCTGATAGAGCTTATCGGAGAAGCGCCGGTTCCGCCGTCTCCTCCGGAAATTAAAATCATATCTGCATGGCCCTTGGCTACTCCTGCCGCAATAGTCCCCACTCCTATCTCTGAAACAAGTTTTACGCTTATCCGGGCACTAGGATTGGTATTTTTTAAATCAAAAATCAGTTGTGCTAAATCTTCAATGGAATAAATATCGTGGTGCGGAGGAGGAGAAATTAAAGTGACACCTGGAGTAGTGTAGCGCGTCTTAGCAATTGTGACACTTACTTTATGGCCGGGAAGCTGGCCTCCTTCGCCGGGTTTTGCTCCTTGAGCAATTTTTATCTGTAACTCATCAGCATTAACCAGATAATTAGTAGTTACTCCAAAGCGTCCGGATGCGACTTCTTTTACCGCGCTCCTGGTTGAGTCTCCGTTGGGAAGCGGATTAAATCGCATCGGATCTTCTCCACCTTCCCCTGTATTTGACCATCCTCCTAATCTATTCATAGCAATGGCTATAGTTTCATGCGCCTCTTTACTTATAGAACCAAAACTCATTGCGCCGGTGGCAAAACGCCTGACAATCTCCTCCACTGGCTCCACTTCTTCTATAGGTATAGAATGGGTTTTTTTAAACCTAAGCAGGCTGCGCAAGGTCGTCGGATTCTTTGCCTGGTCATTCACGAGCTTGGCAAATTCTTTATACCTTTGGTAATCATTTTTCCAGGCCGCATCCTGCAATGCAGCAATGCTATCGGGGTTCCATAAATGAAATTCACCGTCCTTCTTCCATTGGTATACACCAGCGTTTGTTAAATAAGGAATGCCTATTTCTCTGGAAGAATTAGCCTGTTTGTGCCTAAGAATGGTCTCTTCGGCAATAATATCAAGGCTTAGGCCTCCGATTCTCGATACTGTTCCTGTAAAACAACGATTAATAACCTCTGCATTTAATCCTAAAGCCTCAAAAATCTGGGCACCGCGATAACTCTGCAACGTCGAGATGCCCATTTTAGAAAGAATCTTTAAAATTCCTTTATCCACTGCCTTTATATAATTTTTCAAAGCAGTCTTTAAATCCACTTCCAACTCTCCTTCTCTAACCAGAAGTTCTACGGCTTGATAGGCAAGATAAGGATTAATACAATCAGCACCGTAACCCAATAACAGGGAAAAATGATGCACCTCTCTTGGTTCTCCACTTTCCACAATTATCCCAAGCTGCGTACGTAAAGCTTTTTGTACAAGATAATGGTGTACCGTTGACGTTACCAAAAGGGCAGGTATCGCAGCGTATTCTCTATTAACTCCACGGTCACTTAAGATAATAAAGGTATAGCCCTTTTTTATTGCCATGGCTGCTTCTTGACATATTTTCTCAAGCGCCTTTCTAAAATCATGTTTATCATTTGCCTTAAAGAGAATAGAAATTACCTTGGTTTTAAAACCGTTAATATTGATATTACGAATTTTATCCAATTCTTTATTGGTAAGAATCGGTTGCTTAATTTGTAATCTGTAACAAAGCTTAGGCGTCTCTTCCAAAAGGTTTTGCTCAGACCCAAGATAGGTTTCTAAGCTCATCACTAGTTCTTCTCTAATCGGGTCAATTGCTGGGTTAGTTACTTGAGCAAACAGCTGTTTAAAATAGTTATAAAGTAATTGCGGTTTTTCTGATAGAACTGCATGGGGGGTATCATTTCCCATTGAGCCAACAGGCTCCAGCCCTTTCTCAACCATCGCTTTAATGATTACCTTTAAATCCTCCCGAGTATAGCCGAATGCCTTCAAGGTAACTAAGATATCCGGATGTTTCTCTGGATGTGTTTTGACTTTTGGCAAAGAATCAAGTTCAACCATATTTTCTTTTAGCCAAATACTATAGGGTTTACTTTTAGACATAGTTTCCTTGATTTCTCTGTCAGCAATTATGCGTTTAAGTCCAGTATCAATAAAAAACATCTTCCCTGGTTCAAGCCGGCCGGAGATTAAAATATCAGAAGGAGCAATATCTAAAACTCCTACCTCGGAAGCCATTACCACAAGATCCTGTTTGGTAACAATGTAGCGCGCAGGACGCAGGCCGTTTCTATCCAAAACCGCACCCACCTTTGTCCCATCTGTGAAAGCGATGGCTGCAGGGCCATCCCAAGCCTCCATCAAACAGGCATGGAATCTATAGAAATCCTTCAGTTTATTATCCATAAGGTTATCCTGTTCCCATGCAACCGGTATAAGCATCATCATTGCATGTTGTAATGATCTCCCAACTAAGACTAGAAGTTCAAATACATTATCTATGGTAGCAGAATCACTTCCTCCTAGCACAATTACCGGCATAATCTTTTTTAAATCTTTGCCGAATATTTTACTCTTAAGAAGGCCTTGGCGAGCCCGCATCCAGTTGATATTGCCTCTTAAGGTATTTATTTCTCCATTATGCGCTAAAAACCTAAACGGCTGAGCAAGATCCCAGGTAGGAAATGTATTTGTACTGTAGCGAGAGTGTACGAGACATATAGCGCTTTTAATAGTCTCATCCTTAAGATCGAGAAAAAAGTTTTCTAACTGCGCAGGCATTAAGAGGCCTTTGTAGGAAAAGGTACGACTGGATATATTAGTAATATAGAAAAACTGCCTTTGCTTTAACTTTGAAGCACAGACGGTATTTTCTATCTGTTTCCTGATGATATATAGTTTTCTTTCGAAATCTAATTGCTCCTTTATATTTTTATTCTTGCCGATAAAAATTTGCTCAATTACCGGTTGAGTATCTCTGGCAGTTTTACCTATATCTGAATTATCCACAGGGACACGACGCCAGCCTAAAAGAATCTGGCCTTCTTCTTTAATAAATTTTGCAAAAGTATTTTTACAAAATTGCCGCTCTTTATCGCTGGTCGGTAAAAATACTAATCCTGTGCCGTATTCTCCAGGATTCGGTAAATCAATTTTAGCCTCTCGTATAGTTCTGGCGAAAAATTCATGCGGTATTTGAATAAGAATTCCTGCGCCATCTCCAGTTTTAGGATCTGCACCTGTTGCTCCCCGGTGAGACAGGCGTCTGAGCACTTCTAAGCCCTGCCGGACAATCTGATTTGATTTCCTGCCTTTAACATCGCAGACAAAACCCACGCCACAGGAATCGTGTTCAAATCGCGGGTCATAAAGTCCTTGTTTTTTAGGTACATGATTGTATTTCATAGTTATATCTTCCATTTATTGGGATCAATTCCTAACTTTTTAATCTTGGCATGTATGGTATTACGGTTAATCCCCAATATCTTGGCTGCCTTTAGCTGATTGCCATACGTACGTTCTAAGGCATGTTCAATCAACGGCTTCTCAATTGCTTCTAAGATATATTTGTATAAAATGCCCTGCTTTTCTTTATACAGAGAATCGTCTAATTCAACAATCTTCTTTTCTAAAATATCCATTCAATCACCAAACCTTGCCTAATAGTTAAGCAGGCCAAGACAAAAAATTTTAACCTAATCCTATTTTTTGTGAAACTGCTATAATTCTGGCAAAATTAAAATAAACTATATCGGCCTGCCTTCTAAAAGCTTCTTTTCTCTTATAGCTTTCAATAAGCATATCTTTAGCATCAAATTCCACCGTTTCCTTTTTTGTATATTTGTCTATCCAAGACTCAATCATCTCTGGCGTAACTTCTACATGAAACTGTAAACCATAAGCATTTGCGCCAAATCTAAAAGCCTGATTCGGACAAGTTTGAGATTCTGCTAAATGTAAAGCGCCTTTGGGAATCTCAAATATATCTTCATGCCACTGAAAAACATTTAATTGCGAGGGTAAACCTGTAAATAATGAGTCTTGCTTTCCTTTGTCAGTCAAATTTACTTTAGACCAACCGATCTCCTTTTGTTTTGCTTTTTTAACCTTAGCACCACAAGCCTTAGCCAAAAGTTGCGCTCCAAGGCATATACCCAAAATAGGGATTTCCTCTTTTAGCGCTTTCTTTAAAAATTCATCCTCATCTTTTAGAAAGGGGTATTCATCATCATAAACATTCATCGGACCCCCGAGAGATATTATCGCCACTACATCCGCAAAATCTTTTGACCCTAACTCTTCCGTGTTTAAGTCAATTACCTGAAGATTCCAGGCAGTATTGCTAAAGAATTCCTCAATGCTGCCCGGGCCTTCAATTTCAATATGTTTTAAGATTAAAATCTCTTTAGGCATAGAAATAATTAAATGTCAAAGTAGAGATAGAATTCATAAGGATGCGGACGCAGGCGCACGGGATCTATTTCTTTCTCCCTTTTATACTCAATCCAGACATCAATGACATCCTGGGTAAAGACATCTCCCTTTAAAAGAAACTTATGGTCTTTTTCCAAGTTAGCGAGAGATTCTTCCAGCGAACCAGGGACTGTAGGAACTTTTGCTGCTTCTTCAGCAGCCAATTCATAGGTATTCTTATCTAGAGGCTCGCCCGGCTCAATTTTATTCTGAATACCGTCGATTCCCGCCATAAGCATAGCCGCAAAAGCTAAATAAGGATTGCAGGAATTATCCGGCGGCCTGAATTCAATACGTTTAGTTTTAGGATTCTCAGTATAAACCGGAATACGCACTGCTGCAGAACGATTGCGCTGTGAATAAGCCAAATTGACTGGTGCCTCATAACCCGGGACTAATCTCTTGTAGGAGTTTGTAGTAGGGGCGCAGAAGGCCATCAAGGTCGGCGCATGCTTCAATAATCCTCCAATATAATATTTGGCAGTTTGCGAAATGAGCGCATAACCCTTGGGGTCAAAAAAGATATTTTTGCCCCCCTTCCAAAGCGACTGGTGGGTATGCATCCCCGAACCATTATCGCCAAAGAGTGGTTTAGGCATAAAGGTTGCCACCATATTATTTTTCTTGGCGATATTTTTGACAATATATTTGTACATCAGACAATTATCTGCCATTTTCACCAAGGTACCAAACCGCATGTCAATCTCGCACTGTCCAGCAGTAGCCACTTCGTGATGATGCACCTCTATACCTATACCTGCCTTAATCATTGCCAGAATTATCTTACTTCTCAAATCCTGCAAAGAATCGTGGGGCGGAACCGGAAAATAACCTTCTTTATAGCGGGGTTTATAACCTAAGTTTGGCTTTTCATCTCTGCCAGAATTCCACTCGCCCTCTATGGAATCAATAAAGTAATAACTAGAATTTTCTGTCTGGTCAAAACGGATATCATTAAAGATAAAGAATTCCATTTCCGGACCCCAGTAGCTGGTATCTGCAATACCCGTGCTTCTTAAATACTCAGCTGCCTTTTTTGCCACATAGCGTGGGTCACGGCTATAGGGCTTTTTGGTAAGAGGATCATAGATATCGCAAAGAATGCTTAGAGTCGGCACATCACAGGCTGGGTCAACTACAGCTGTAGTAGGGTCAAGCATCAAAATCATATCTGATTCCTGAATCTTCTGAAATCCTCTGATAGAGGAACCATCAAAACCAATGCCTTCTACCCAAATGTTTTTCACCGGATCATCGATCTCGGATAATTCAGTAGCGGGAATTGAAAAATGCTGCCATAGACCCGGTAGGTCATTAAATTTCAAATCCACTATCTCAATATTATTTTCCTTGATGAGCTGAGTTACTTTTTGAATGTCTTGCTGGTTAACCTGTCCATTCCAACGTAGTGTTACCCTGTCTCTTTCTACTTTGCCTAATTTTTTAGTTGCTTTCTTTACCATTGTCTTTAACCTCCTTTAAAAAGAAACACAGTATCGTTTAAGATAATCCAAATAATGCCGCAAAAGATGAAACTTTTCTCTTAGTTCCTGTGAATTATGGTTGAGTTCCCATTCTACCTCTGTATCTTCTAAAGCCTTTAATGCATCAACCTGAAAAAACGGTAAAATACCCCATTTTTCTAATGTTCTCGACGAGACATATAGATGGTTTTTCAACAAATCTGCGTAACTTAAGGAGTCTTGAAGTGATTGATTTTGTTGACGGCTTGAAAAAAG
>Ga0210051_1003918_pt1 | contig 14678 bp, 13 predicted proteins | sample CryGey092014_all_FD_185464 | JGI IMG/M metagenome (GOLD analysis project Ga0210051, IMG submission 185464) | Groundwater microbial communities from aquifer - Crystal Geyser CG23_combo_of_CG06-09_8/20/14_all (SPAdes) (version 2) | ecosystem: Environmental > Aquatic > Deep subsurface > Groundwater...
GCTCCGGACGTTCAGTTTTTTATGCGCGGCCAGAATTTATTTATTTTTTAGGCGCTTTGAAATTTTATGCACCAGAGAACAATTTGCGGGGATTTTTTTCCGGAAGGTTGTCTATGAGCTTCATTATAATATAATAAAAAAATTCGGCAAAACGAGAGAAGATGTTTTGGAATTATTGGATGAGCTGGGCTTTAAATACAGATTTTTGAGTAAAAATCCATATGGCTGCGAATATTATTGGGCTTGCAAATAAAGGACTGAACCGCAAGCTGTGGCTGGAATTTCCTGAATTAATAGAATGCGTTAAAAAAGATTATGTTAGGGCGGGTGCGCTGTGGGGAGGAGCGCATAGTTTTTTGCACGCTTTGATGGTGGCGCAATATGCCTGGATAATTGCCGAAGACGAGAAAACTGGAAGGTTGGCGTGGGTGGCGGGATTGTGTCACGATATCAACCGGCACTTTCCGAAGAAGGTAGATAAAAAATTGCAAACATACCTTTCTTTCACTAAATTTTCAGATAAGGATAAGCATTCAATAATAGAGGCAATCAAAAAACACAGCAAAATTAATAATCCTGGCGATGGTCCCGTGACCCTTACCTTAAAGGATGCGGATCGTCTGGCGAACATTGGGCCGAGCCATTGGGTGCGTGACGGGCAGTTTCGTCCAAGGGCTCCTTTTGTGGACCCGATACAATGGCTTAACGACCCGAAGGCAAATTTTAAATACCCAGGATCGGTAATCAAGTGTGTTTGGTATACTCTAGAATGGGAAAGTTGGCTGCGGCTTCCTGAAGCAAAAAAGATTGCCAAGCCCTATTTTGCTGCTACCAGATGGTTTTTAAAGACCACCAAGAAGCAGCTTGAAGAAGTGAAGCTTTTCCCTTTGCCAAAAGAGTTGCGCTAAAAAAATTTGTCGGCAGAAACATAAAAAGGAGGATGATTGATTATAATCTCCTCCTTTTTATGTGTTTTTTGCAACCCTTATCTTTGTTCTGGATTTTCCTTTTGAAATTTTAACATTTTTCTCCAATAATAAAAGAAAGTTATCGTTATGGAGAAAGATAAGATGATGCGGCTGGCTATGGTTCCGGCGATGCCAAATATTGGCGTTAGCAGGAGCAGGGACCCGATAAGGACAATTTGGTCTATAATGTTTAATCGATAAAGCCATACTTTAGGCATATGAATAAACTTTGTGTTGCTGACGGCGCTTAGCAGGGAATTTATTGGTATGAATATTATATTAAGGGCAAATAATTGCGAGAAGGGAATAGCGTTTAAGTATTTTGGGAAGAAAATTTTAAAAAAGTAGGGGATTAAAATAATATAGATTATTGTGATTAAGGCGCCGATTAGAAGCAGTTGCAAGAATCGTTTACGGATTATTGCATCAGTTTTTTCCATTGTTTGCAGCGCTATCTTTGGCGTCGCTAGCGTCGGTACGTTTTTGAACAACCCTTTAATTTGATCTACGGGGGCGGTGGCAAAGCTATAAATAGCCAAGGGGACGGAGCCAAGAAAGTGGAATAGTAAAATGCCATCCAGGGAGTTAGCGGCAATTCCGAGGACATTTATTAAGCTTAAATGTTTGCCATAGGATATTGACTCGGGGTCGTCTTTTTTATTGGGCTTAAATTTCTTGATGGAATAAAGATAGAAAAAGAGGTTTGTTCCAGTGGTGGAAATTAGATATATCAGAACTAGCCAAAGAGGGTTTTTCGTTAAAAGCAAAGTAATAAAGATAATTCCGGAATAAATTAGAATAGAGATTATATTATATTGTGTTGTTTTCTTAAATTCTTTTTTGCCGCTTAGAAAAGCAACATAGGTGTTGGCACTTGTTGATATTGGCAGGGTTAGAGCGATAAATATAAATATCAGTGCCAATAAGTTATTTTTTTGGACAAAATAATAAAGACCCCCGGCCATGGCGGTAGAAAATACTATAATGCCCCAGCGAAGCTGGATCCAGAAAGATTTTTTAAAAGTTCCTTCAAAGCCCCTAGCTACCGCTTGATAGACGGCCGTGCTCATTCCGGTTAAAGTTAGGGCGGTTAGTACTCCGGACAGCGAAAGGGCGTATTTATATATCCCATAAGTTTCTTTTGATAAAAGATTGGCAAAAATTACGGCTAAAAGAAAAGCCGAAAGAAGCGACACTATTTGTCCCAGCGTCAGCCAAAACCCGCCCTTAGTTAAATACACCATATCGGTTTTGGTGTATTGTTCGCTCCAGCGTAGAAGATTGTAGATTTTTACTTTAGTTTTTTGTATCATTTGAAAATTTTAATATACCCAATCCAAATTCATTTGAATCACTGCTTCCATCAAAAATATGTATCTTAAAAGTTTTCTGTTTTACGTCCCTGTAAGATTTTTCAAGCAGCTTTTTATCATATAACGCAAGCACATGCCGTTCCCAAGAGCCGGTCTCGCTTGTTGGAACTGCCTCAAGTGGAATTTTCATTGGATTTTTAAATAATCTGAATCCCGTATCATGAAGAAAATGAATAGTATTACGATGATTATTTTCACTTTCTATGAGAATTTGATGAATTAGATGATACATATGTGCGTCTTGGAAAATTATATCAGGAGACCATCTTTTCCATATCTCTTCCACTTTGCCAGTAAATTCTTCAATAACATATTCAACATCTTTATCTTTGTATATGGCCTCATCTTTGATATTTATTGTAATAATCTTAGTATTTAAACCAAGAAAACGACACAATCGCGCCAATATACTTGCGGAGCATCCGGTTTGAGTACCAAGCTCGACGATACATTTAGGACGTATTTCACTCAGTGCCGCTATCCAAACCGAAATATTTTCATAACTTTGCGTCTTATATTTATTTAACATCAAAGCCGAATCGTCTATAAATAAAAATTCTCTGGTTTTTTTATCTAATTCTTCGGCAGCGAAACCATTCGGGAAAAATTCAATTATTTCATTCAAATATGAAGATGGAATTCCCTCGGCGCTGATCCATTTATTTTTTTTCGCCGTTTCTATAGCGTCTTCAATTTTTGAAACAAAAAAACTTTTTCTTTCTTTTATCTCTTCATCCGACCAATTCCACCACCCTATCGATTGAATGGTCTCTCTCATCTCTTTACTCTCGAATCTCCATTTAACATGCTTTGTTGGATTTCCAGCCACAACTGAAAATGCTTCTATGTCTTCTCTAACAACACTGCCCGCCCCGATGACTGCTCCATTTCCAATTCTTATGCCGGGCAAAATTACTGCTCTTGCTCCAATCCACACATCGTTGCCTATCATAGTAAAATTTTTATGATTATCTGTGCGGGCTTCATGAAAAAAATAATCAACAGGAAAGTTAGAGATTCTATTAATAAAATGGTTTCCAGAGCAAATTTGAAATCTTACATCATTTGCGATTGAACAAAATGAGCCGATTTTTAAAAAATCGTTTCGATGAAAACCACTGAAAACGGAACGTCCATAGTAAGTCCATCGTCCAACCTGAACGCTGCCGCGACTTCCATTGATTCCTAACTTTATTGCTCTCTTTTTTTTAAACTCTTCTCGCTCGCCTTTTGTATTATTTTTCAATGAGTTATATATAAGCCCCAATCTTCAATAATTTCTTTTTCATATTGCTTTATCTCCCTCCCCCCGAGAGAATAATTTTGATGGTTTTTAAAATGATGGCGATTTCAAACACGAAAGAGCGATTCTTAATATAGTAAAGGTCATATTGCAGTTTTTGAAGATTATCTTCAACTGAAGAAGCGTAGGGATATTTAATTTGCGCCCAGCCGGTGAGGCCGGGCTTGATAACGTGGCGGATTTGATAAAAGGGAATCTGGGCCAGCAGTTCGTTGGAGAAAGCAAACTCTGGCCGTTCGGGTCGCGGTCCGACAAAACTCATCTCGCTCTTTAATACATTCCAGACCTGCGGCAGTTCATCCAGCCGTGTTTTACGCAGCCACTTGCCTATGCGGGTTATGCGGTCATCTTTTTCTTTGGACCACTGGGCGCCGGCTTTTTCAGCGCTACCGTCGGGCGCCAGCGCCAGCATGGTGCGGAATTTAACCAGTTCAAAAATGCGGCTGTCGCGGCCCACTCGTTTTTGTTTGATTAATATCGGTCCCGAGCTGCCCATTTTTATCAGTAGGGCGATTAATGGAAAAAGAACCAAGGTGGTAATTCCCAGCAATAGCGAGGCGACTATATCCAGCATTCTTTTGGCCGCTTCAAAAAATATTTTTTGCTCGGCCATCAAATTTTCCAGAAACCAAATTTCTTCAATAGCCGAAACCGGAATCTTATTGGTGATTTTTTCATAGAAAGCGGGCAGGTCAATAATGGAAATTTTAAGCGGTAGGCACTGGTAGAGATTGCGCACCAAGTTGCTGTCTTTGCGAGGGTCGGCGGCGGTGAGTACTATCTGGATCTTTTCTTGGACGATAGTGTCTATCAGGTCGTGCAGAATTTTTAGCTCTTCCGACAGGGCGATTTTTTTTATTCGGTAACCAAGCTGCGGGTGGTGGTTGATGTATTCTATCAGCTCCTGGGTTTCTTTGTTTTGTCCGATTACCAGAATATTGTTTAGCAGGGCTGAGGTTTTTAGAGAATAATTGTAGAATTGTCGCCAACCGGCCAGCAGCAGGGTAATAATAGCCAGATTTAAAAAGAGATTGGTCTTCGGGGCGATGCCAAAGTAGGGGATAAAATAAAAAAAGGTGATAGCCAGAATCGCGCTGGCTGTTATTGCTTTGACTAGGGTAGTAAAAAAAGCGAAATTGTTGCGGGCTGTGTGGAGGTCATAAAGGCCGATAATGTAGAAAACAATGATGGTCAGCAGATACACAATGGTAAAGGGGTAGAAATGAAAATCCCACTGATAGAACCAATCCGAACCATAGCGCAAAATCAGCGTTAGGAGCAACGCCATATAGAGCACGATTAAATCCCCCGATATCAGGAAGAACTTTTTAGTTTTAGCGATGATATCCATTAGAGGAATTTTACCGATTTTAGATGGTTTTGGCAAGGCAGACAGCAGAAATCTGATTTATTCTCGTCGTCTGCCAAAACTAGCGTGATTTGGCATTGCAATTTTGTAGTTGTGGACGTATATTAGAAGCAAAGCTGGTTGTTTCTTCGGAAGTTCACCCGTAGAGTGAAAAGATGAAATTGATAAAAACTAAGATATTGTTTTGTTCAATTATTTTGGTGTCGGTCTGCCAGACCGGCACTGCTTTAGCTTTTGAAATCGGCGAGCGAGCAGTTTTTAATCAGGATGCCAATTGTGATTATGCCAGGCGCACTCAGGTTCCGGCTACGTTGCGCCAGGTGGGCGATAAGGCACTTTATTACGTGGATGATGAGTGGTGGAATAGTTTGGGTAATACTGATTTGGCTAACACCACCATTTTATCTTTGTTGGCCGAATTTGATAGAGTAATTTATCCGCGGCTGACCCAGGTTTATGGCTCGGAGTGGTCGCCCGGCATTGACGGCAATTTACGCCTGACGATTTTAATCACCCATCTTAACGATGACACGGGGGCATATTTTAATTCGCAGGATGAATATCCCAAGGTTCAGCTGGCTGCTTCTAATGAACGGGAGATGATTTATCTTAACGCTACTTATTTGACATCCAGCCGTATGAAAAGCTTTTTGGCTCACGAGTTTCAGCACATGATAAACTTTTATCAGAAAGAGAAACTGCAGGGACTGGTGGAAGACATTTGGCTGAACGAGGCGCGTTCAGAGTATGCTCCTACCATCTGCGGCTACGATAATCAATATCAAGGGAGCCATTTGGAAAAACGAGTCAATGAATTTTTACGCAATCCCACCGACCCGCTGACCGAATGGCAGAACAAATCCTCGGATTATGGTCCAGCCAGTATTTTTATGCAGTATCTGGCCAGCCGTTACGGGGAGGCAATTTTAAGTAAAATGATTAAGGCCGATGCGGTGGGGATTGTCAGTATCAATAAGGCCTTGGCAGAGTTGGGTTCGCCGGATCGATTTGCCGACGTATTCACCAATTGGACGATGGCGAGCTTCGCCAATGATTGTCAGTTGGGCGAAGGCCAGAAATTTTGTTATTTAACGCCTAATTTATCTTACAGCCGGCTTCATCTATCTTCCAATATCACTAATCTGATGACTGTTCAGAACGGAAATTCTTTTTCTTTTGCCGATGATTTTAAGGATTGGTCTGGTCATTGGTATGAAATTTCGCCGGTGGGTTCGGGTCTCAATTTACTGTTAAGTTTTTCTGGCAGCAGCGCCACGAATTTGCAGGTGCCGATTCTAATTATCAATAATGACGGCAGCAAGCTAGTGCGGTATGTTAAGTTTGATAGCAACCAGCAGGGGTCAGAAATGATTCTTAATTTTGGCAATCAAGTAAAATCGGTCATTTTGATTCCTTCCAACCAAACCGAACAGACCGGCTTTTCCGCCAATGGGCCAACTTATAGTTTTTCTTATGTGGCTAAGATTACTTCGGCCACGCAGTTGCTGACACCAACGCCAGCCGCCTCGCCGGCTGTTTCTTCGCCGGTTGCGCCAACACCCAAGCCCTCAAGCAATACCTCACCCAATTATCCGGACGGAACTTTAATTAGAGCCCAAGGTGATTACAAGGTGTATGTTGTGAGCGGCCAGTATCGGCGTTGGTTGCAGTCAGCGGAGATTTTTAAGGCCTATCCACATTTTGGGTGGCAAGCAGTGAAAGAGGTGACAATGGCGCAGCGCGATTGGTATCAAGAGGCCTGGCTTATTCGGGCGGATGGCGACGCGCGGGTTTTTGAAATTAACGGCGATGGCACCAAGCATTGGTTAAATATGAGCGCGGAGCAATTTGGCGCCTCCGGTCGGCAATGGGATATGATTTATATCGTTAATAATATTGAGCGGGACTGGTATCGGACAGGAGCGGATGTGTTGAAATAAATTGAAAATTAAAAAATCAAAATGTAAAATGACATTGTAAAGTTAAAAATGAATTAATAATTTTAACATTTTAAATTGTCATTTTGATTTTTGAGATTTACATTTTTAATTAAAAAATTGAGTACTAAATTTAAAATCGACAATCTCCAAGAAAATATCTTGCTAGCTAACCATACTACTTTCCGTATCGGCGGTCCGGCCAGATATTTTTGCGCGGCGCAAAACAGAGAAGAACTAATGGCGGCATTAAAGTGGGGCAAAGAAAATAATTTGCCGATTTTTATTTTGGGCGGCGGCAGTAATCTATTGGTGTCGGACGATGGTTTTAATGGTTTGGTGATAAAAATGCAAAGTGTAAATATCAAAATGGAAAATGATAATGGAAAATGTAAAATTATTTGTGATGCGGGTGTTTCGTTCGGTAAGATTATTATGGAAACGAGTAAACATGGCTATTCGGGCGTGGAGTGGGGCTGGGGGATTCCCGGCACCATTGGCGGAGCTATTTGCGGCAATGCGGGGCGATTGGGCGAAGATATCTCTCAAGTGGTAGCCAGCGTAACTATTCTGGACGAAAAATTAGAAATTAAAACTTTATCAAAAGAGGAGTGCGAGTTTGATTATCGTTCTAGCCGTTTTAAGCGCACGGGCGAGATAATTTTGTCGGTCAACTTAATTTTTACCAAAAAGGACCAGGTCGCCATTGATGAGGTTTTATCTCAAGCTAAAGACGTGATAAAAAAATCGCCGCCCTTCCCGTCAGCCGGTTGCGCCTTTAAAAATTATAAACTCAAGGGCGAGAGAGATGAATTATTAAAAAATCATCCGGAGCTGACGGCGCGGGTACGCGGCGGTAAAATCGGCGTGGGCTTTCTAATAGATCAATGCGGTTTGGGCGGTCGGCAAATCGGCGGCGCTAAAATTTGGGAAGGCCATAAAAATTATATTGTTAACACCGGCAGCGCCAAAGCCAATGACGTTAAAGAATTAATTAAGATTTGTCAGGCGGCGGTGAAAGAAAAATACGGCATAACGTTGGAAGAAGAAATTCGTTTTGTTGGTTGAGAATTTAGTTTATTTGAAATTAAAATTATGGTGGTATTTACGCTATCGCATATTTACCTACAACATTTTAAAAATTCGCTTGTCAATTAGTTTTAATTTGTGAATAATTCGCGATAGTTAGTTATCCACATTTACATTCAGAAAATATAATTACATACTAAAAACAGATACAAAAATGAAAATTATTATCAAGAGCAAAGATTTTTCTGTTACGCCGGCGGTTGAAAGCTACTTAAGAAAAAAAGTTGATAGTTTAAATAAATTCTTTAAGTGGTTTGACGAGGAATTAATTCTTGTTGAGGCGGAGCTGGGTCGTCTGGCGCGGCAGCAGAAAGGCGATATTTTCCGGGCTGAAATAAATTTGCGGCTTGGCGGCCAGCTTTTCCGGGCCGAAGCCGAACAATTTGATATCTACGCGGCCATTGATGAAGTGCGGGACGACTTGGCCCAAGAATTAAGAAAATTTAAAGATGAAAAGGATACTATTTTTATTCGCGGCGCGCGAAGCATCAAAAAGAAATTTAGCGTATCTCCGTTGGCGCGTTTCCGCGACAAGTAAGGACTTCGGTCTCGGGGGAGATCGGTTGTTAAAGTGAAAAAGAAAAAAAACTTTAAGAAATTTTGGAAATTAGGGTATGAAGAATTCAATACCCAGTTTTTTGGTATTTCCAAAGACGACGAGCTGGTGGTGAAAGAAGGCAACTATCAATATAATATTCGCGATTTGGTTGAAAAATTCGGCGCGCCGTTGGAGGTAGTTTTTCCCTTTATGGTAGAAAAGCGTTATTTGGATTTGGTGCAGATTTTTAATTTTCATATCAAGGCGGCTAATTATAAAGGACGATTTTTCTATCATTATCCGATGAAGGTTAATCAAAACAAGGAAGTTGTTTTGCCTTTAATTTCGGAAGGAGCGAATTTGGAGACAAGCTCTTACAACGAGTTGTGGCTGGTGCGCAAACTTTGGGAACAGGATCAATTTCATTCGGCTATTAAGGTTGCCTGTAACGGTCCAAAAACTGATAAATATCTAGGCCTAATCCAGGAGCTTAAAGAGAAGGGGCTGTTAATAATTCCCATTATAGAGGACTTGAACGAATATGAGTCCTTGAAAAAATATCGCGGGGATGTGGGTATCAGAATTAAGTTGGGCATCAAGATTAAATCGCACTGGGATAAAAAGAATGACCGCTATGGTCTGACGCCAGAAGATATTTATAGATTGGGCCGGGTAAGAAACTTGAAAATTCTGCATTATCATATTGGCTCGCAAACCATGGACCAGAACGATTTGGTGGCGGCGGCAAAGGTGGCGATGAATGTTTACGCTAAAGTAAAAAAAGAGAATCCAACATTGGATACTTTAAATATTGGTGGAGGTTTTGCCGTGCCATACGAAAAAAAGAAACAATATAGTGTTAGCTCCGTTGTTAAAAAAATTATTAAAGTTATCAGCAAGGTTTGCGCGGAAAAAGAAATTTCGCACCCCAATATTATTTGCGAATGGGGTCGTTTTATGACGGCGCCGTCGCAGATAACAATATATAAAATATTGTGCGAAAAACCGATTTATCACGCTAATGCTAAAAAGTGGTATGTGGTTGACGGCAGTTTCATGAACGACCTAATTGATACTTGGGCCATTCATCAGAAGTGGCATATTGTGCCGGTTAATAACATGCGAGCCGAGAAATTAACTCGTGTTTGGCTGGCCGGCTCTTCCTGCGATTCGGATGACCGCTACACCGCCGGCGGCAGTTATATTTTATTACCGCGTTTGGAAGAGGGCAACGGCGGCCAGTTTATTGCTTTGTTTGACTCCGGCGCTTATCAGGATTCGTTGGCCTCTCATCATTGTCTGTTATCTTCGCCGGTCAAAATTATTGCCCAAAACGGCGTGCTGACAATTGCCCGTCGGCGGGAGACACCGGAAGAAATAGGCAAACTTTTTGGTTGGTAAAAATTTACGCCAGGTAGTAGAAATTCAGCTGTTTATAAAAACTGCCAGGTGTATAATAATCTTTTAAAAAACTCGGGAATTGATGAATGCTAATTTATCTATAGTAAAATGAATAATTAGTCGAATTTTCACTACCTGGTATGAAACACTTAACTAAAAGATTGGTCGGTCGGCGGTTGGTCAATGAACCGATTACCGGCAATGAGACAACAGCCCAGCTTTTTGAAAAGGCCTTCGGCGCTTACGTGGGCCGCGAAATTCGTAACGCCTACGAAATCATCAAGCGGATGATTGAAAAGGACCATACGATTGTTTTGGCAATCTCGGGAGCCATGACACCGGCGGATTTTGGCGTGTCCTGTATCATTCCTCTTATCAAAGCCGGTTTTGTTGATATTATTACTACCACTGGCGCCAATTTATACCATGACATTCAGCGCATGGGAAGCGATAATTGGTTTGAGGTTAATCCTTATCAGGGAGACATTAAATTACACAAAGCCGGTTGGACCAGAATTTATGACACCGGGTTTCCGGAGGACGACCTTTTGGAAACCGATAATTTAGTGGTGGACTTGGTGCGCCGGCCGGATTTTGCCAGACAGATGACCACGACAGAATTTCATAATTTATTGGGGCGGAATTTAACGAGGTTCGGCAAACAGCGCTTTAAGAGGGCGGACTTGAATCGCAGTATTTTGGTACAGGCATATCGTAATGCTATCCCGGTTTTTTGTGGCGCACCGCAGGATGGTTCTATCTTTTTAAATCTGGCATTTTTGAAAAAAAAGCTGGGGCACAAGTATAAATTTGGCATAAACATGGAAGATGATATCCATGAATTTGGCGCGTATCATTATTTTGTCAAAAATCGCTGGAGTAAAAAATTATCAATTATTATATTGGGCGGCGGCGTGCCCAAAAATTATTCATTGCAGCCAGAGCCGTATCTGACGCAAATTTGCGGTATTGACGTTGGCGGTTATGATATGGATGTTCAAATTTGCGACGCGCACATACAAAACGGCGGTTTGTCTTCCTGCACAGCCAGCGAAGCCCACACTTGGGGTAAAACCTCGGAAGAATGTATTAAAAATTCCCAGTACGTTTTTGCGGACGTTACTTCCACTTTTCCTTTTATCGTTCACGCGTTGTTGCAGGATGGCATAAAGCGGGAATCGCGGCGCTTGTTTGAGCAGCGAAAAGAGGCAATTGCTTTTTTGGATAAAACTCTTAGAAAATACACTTTTAAGGCCTATCATAACAAAGGCAAAATAAAAGACGGCCCTTTAAAAGATAGGGGCCGCTAATTTTTTGATTAAAAAAAATTTTTTGGATCTAAAAAAAAATAATTTATCAGAGGCGCAGTTTGTCATTGTACCTTTTGGCTTTGAGGCGACGATCAGCTACGGCGGGGGCACCAAAAACGGTCCGCGGGCGATAATTGAGGCCAGCAGCCAGGTGGAATTATTTGACGAGGAACTTTGGCTGGAAACTTACAAAAAAACCAATATTGTCACTTGGCCAGAAATTAAACCGGCCAAAGCCGTGCCTGCGGCCAAAAAACAAATTAGCGGCATTATCGCCAAAATATTAAAAGAAAAAAAATTGTCCATCACTTTGGGCGGCGAGCACAGTATTACGCCTTTTATAATAGAAGTGTGTAGAAATGTCGGGTATAAAGATTTTAGTATTTTGCAATTTGACGCACACGCGGATTTGCGCGACGGGTATTTGGGGCAAAAATATTCTCATGCTGCGGCCATGCGCCGTTGCCTGGATAATGAAGGGATAAATTTGGCGCAGGTGGGTATTCGTAATATCAGTAACGAGAATGACGAACTTAATTTTTGGAAAAAAAATCAGCCAAGAATTAAGACCTTCTGGGCTAGAGATAAAAAGAGGTGGAAAATTGCTGAAATGGTAAAAGCGCTGAAAAAAAATGTTTATATTTCTTTTGATGTTGACGCGTTTGATTCGTCACTAGTGCCCACCACTGGCACGCCAGAACCCGGCGGTCTTGATTGGTACGAGACATTAGATATTTTACGGGCGGTTTGCAAACAAAAAAATATTATCGGCGTGGATTTTGTGGAGTTGGCACCCATCAAAAATTTTCACGCGCCTGATTTTTTGGTGGCTAAACTGGTCTATAAAACGATAGGTTACATATTTAAGGGTAAAAATAATAACTAAAAATACCGATAAAAAATTTCAAGAGCCATTAATTTGACTGATTATTAGCAACTGAATTTAATGGTTTGTTTTTCTAAGGAATTATCAAACAAGCGCGGCCGGGATGATAGAATTTTCGCAATAGTAAATTATAAAATTAACATTAATTTTTATGTCGCAATCTTTGATTAAGAAGAACAACAATCATATTTATGACTTTGTTGTTTTAGGCGCTGATGGCATGCAAGGTAGAATAGTGGCCCGCGATCTTTTGGAAAAAGGATACGATGTTTTATTGGCTGATTTATCTCAATTAAAGCTGAAGGAATTACTAAAAAAATATTCCCAGCAGGCAAGTTTCGAGCAAGCTGATTTGCGTGACGTCAACCGCACCATCGGTATTATTCAAAAATCAGGAGCCGAAGTAATTATAAATTGCGCCGAAGGCGACTGGAATATGAATGTATATCAGGCCGGCTTGCATACACGATGTCATTTAGTGGATTTGGGCTCGCGCGTAGATATGACTCGCGATCAGATTAAACTGGACAAGCATTTTAAGAAAATAGAACGGACGGCCATTACTGGTTGTGGGGCAGTACCGGGAATGGGCAATATTATGTTAGCGCACGCTGCTAAAAAATTTAATTCCATTGAAACCGTAGAACTGGGTTTTGCCTGGGATTCCAACATTAAAAAGTTTGTCGTGCCATTTTCCATTGAAAGCATTATGGAAGAATATACGTTGCTTGCTCCTTATATTGAAAATGGTCGGCTTAAAAGAATTAAGCCGATGAAGTCAGCTCAAGTCAGAAATTTTCGAGCAGTGGGGAAACAAAAAATTTTTTTAGTAGACCATCCTGAGACATATACAATTCAACATTATTTTAAATCGTGGGGAGTTAAAAATATTCGCTTTTATGCCAGTTTTCCGCAACATTCAGAAAAAATAATTAATGCTTTAATTGATTTGACTTTTGCCGACAAGCACGCGGTTAATTTTGGAAAGATAGATATTTTACCGGATGAATTTTTAGCGCAATTATTAAAACGCATGAAACACCCCAGGGGCTATAAAGAATGGGAAAACATCTGGGTGCTAATAAAAGGTAGCCATCAGCGTCGCCGTAAATGCATTATGATGGAATGTATCGTGCCGCCGCTGAAGGGGTGGGAAGATGCTGGATGCAATATTGATACTGGCTTTCCTGCTTCCATCATCGCGCAGATGATAAAATCCGGAGATATTAATAAAGTAGGCAGTTTTGCTCCGGAGGGAGTAGTGCCAGAAAAACTTTTTTTTAAAGAGTTGCGTAAAAAAAAGATGCGTGTTTATGAAAATGGCAAAATAATTAATTAGATATTCTTTATGGCATCAGGAATCTATTTAAAGATTATTTTTTTTAGCTTGATTGTTCTTTCTGTTTTTTTCGAAGTTGTTGGAGATATTTTTTTCAAAAAATGGTCAATTGATAGCAAGTATTTTTTACTCTATACGGGATTTATATTTTATTTTATTGGAACCATTTTTTGGGCGATTTCGCTGAAATACGAGCACCTGTCTAAAGCGATTTCTGTATTTACCGTTTTAAATTTAATTATTATTATTCTTGTCGGCGTTCTTTATTTTAAGGAAAATCTGTCTTTGGTGAATAAGATCGGAATTGGTCTGGGAATTTTGAGTGTGATTTTGATTGAACTTTAAAGGGGCGATGATTTGTGTCCGGTGGAGAAGTTGAGTCAAGGCAAAGGACCGAAAGATTTTGCTAAAATGCACAAGCTATAGAATTTTTTTAAAAGCCCCTTCAATTTCTAAAAAGGGGACTTTTTATTTGTTGTAAAGCATTTTGTTACGTTGTTATTGACAATATAGGATCATGCATTGCATAATCATTGATTAGGAAACCAACAGAAAGTTCTTTTAATTGTCAGCAAAAATAAAAATCTACATAGAGAATGAAAAGGAGAAAGCCATGAAGACTATGCTATTTAATTTATTAAGGAAACTTTTGGGGCTGGAGACCGTAGAAGTGCGGTTGAAACCAGCAGAAAAGTTTCAGGGTCCGGTAAGAATTTTGGGAATTGCGGGTAGTCCGCGAGACAAAAAAAGAAGTAGCAGTTACAAAATGTTGGAGACGGTGCTTAAGCACGCAAGAAACTTCGGTGCAGAAACAAAAGCGATAATACTTTGCGAAAAGAATTTGAAGCAATGCGAAGGTTGCCTGTCTAATAAAAAAGATGGTTGTGTCTTTCCGTGCATTCATCAGGACGATGATACCAATGAAGTTTTGCGGGCGATGATAGACGCCGATGCGTTTGTGTTTGCCACGCCGGTGCACTGGTCAGCGCCCTCTACGGCCATTAAAATTCTTTTTGATAAAATGGTGGCGCTTGAAGGTAGTCGTTACAAAATTGCTTTCAAGGAGGGACGTGAACCATTACTTGGAAAACCCTGTGTTTTGCTTGCTTCGCAGGAGGGCGGTGGTGCCAATGTGGCACTTAGTTGGATGGCCAGTTAATTGCGC
>Ga0210051_1003922_pt1 | contig 14669 bp, 13 predicted proteins | sample CryGey092014_all_FD_185464 | JGI IMG/M metagenome (GOLD analysis project Ga0210051, IMG submission 185464) | Groundwater microbial communities from aquifer - Crystal Geyser CG23_combo_of_CG06-09_8/20/14_all (SPAdes) (version 2) | ecosystem: Environmental > Aquatic > Deep subsurface > Groundwater...
GCTTGTTCTTTGTAATCCCATGCCTTAATTATATCATAAAAAAAGCTTTTTGTCCAGCCCTTCGGGCTGACCAAAGCGCTTTCATCCCCACCGCAAGCGGTGGGGCACTCAGCGCTAATTTTCGTAGTAAAATCATAAAAAAAAGCGTAAAAAAATTATAAAAGACTATCAGCAGAATGAACAATACGATAATATTCAGTTATGAGAAATATAGTCTTTTCTTGGACGGCATCCTGGGCAAATTTAATATCGCCAGGCTTCTCTTTGAGTGCATTCTCGTATGCCTGCCTTATTTCAGTGCCGACATTAATTTTACATATACCATTTTGAATCCCTGCAAGCACAGATTGCTGATTTACTCCTGAACCGCCATGCAGAACCAGAGGAATATCTGTGAGCTCTGCAAGCTTATGAAGATGTTCAATATTTAGCCGTGCTTCAAGTTTTTTCTGGTCTTTTGCAGCACCGCTGATTGCACCATGAATATTACCAACTGCCACTGACAGCCAATCAACACCTGTTTCCTTTACAAACCGCCTGGCTTCATCAGGGTCAGTGAACCCCTTGCCTGATTTGAAAAGTTCTTCATAGGGAGGTATTGGTCCTTTTTCGTGACCAAGCACTGCACCTAACTCTGCTTCAACCGGGACTCCATTTATATGCGCCATTTTAACAACTTCTTTTGTTACTTCAATATTTTCTTCCAGGGAAAGTCTTGAACCATCAATCATCACCGAATCAAAATTTAGCTTTAGGGCTTTTCGAATAAGTGATTTCCAGTCAACTTTCCTGCCTTCCTCATCAATAACCGGAGTATGGTCCTCGTGCAGACGCATAAAATCCCTGTCTTCATATTTTCTATACTCAGCTGCAACTGCTTCAAGGCTTTTTGCTCCAAATTTTTCATAGTCAGGCCGTGCCACTTCCACAATACCGAATGCCCTGGTCCTTATAAGCGCCATTGCAACCGGCTCAGCCATTGGAAGATAGGCTATATTAAAAGCCGGAACTACAATTTTATTCTCTTTTGCCCGCAACATTATCTGCACAATTGACAAATCTTTAAGTGAATTAATCATTTTTTCTATTCTCCTTCCTAATCTGCTCAATAACTGTTCTACGAACATCAGCAAATTCTATTATTGCAGGTAGCAGCGCGCTCAAATCCCTTTTCCAGATTGCTTCCATTCTATTGATAACATTAAATAATTTTTCTTCACTGAAAGGCAGGGCGTAAAGAGCGAGCTTCCTGTTGACAAGTTCTATATCGAAATGGACATTCTTTCTTAAAAGAAACCAGACATCATATAAATCCCTTGGTTTTCCCCTGACAAGAAGTGCTCTGATTTTCTCAGCAAGAATATGTGAAAGAGCCAGGCAGGAAATACTGAAAACAGGAATATCAGGATAAGTATGAGTTAAGTCAATCAGGGGTTTCTCAATTTCCACTTCTTCCTCTCTCATACTCACATCCACTTTTATCTTGTTTTTTGTTGTTGATGCGCCGTCAAACAAAGGTCCTTGAAAACTCAGGTCAAAACTGAACCAACTCTGGAAGAACCGCTTATCTCTTGCCTTTGCTTCAATCCCAAAAGTTCTCAGGTTATCCACGCTGCCCAGGAATAATGAGCGGACTTTGTCCTTATCGTTCACAAAATTAAAATCGAGGTCCTCGGAAAACCGATTTAAATTATGAACCATACGCAAACAGGTTCCTCCCTTGAAACATAAACCCTGCGTCTCCCTGGAAAGGAGATAGAGAAATACGCTTTGAATATAATCCCGCTCCTGAACTGCAAAACCAATATTATATTTCTTTGCAATAATAGATACCTGTTCTCTTGTTAACATTGCATCCTTTCAGAAATATTTTCATTTACCTTCCATTTAGTATTCCAGGTTTTTGACCAGGGCCGCATTGAATCAATCTTCACATAACTTTTTGAACAGTAAGATTTCAACTGTGAGGCATCAATGTTGAGATTCTCAAGGAAATAGCCCAGGCGGGAATTAAGGCTCTTATTTCTAAACCTCTTTGCATAGTCAAACAACCGCTCAAAATTAATTTTATCTTTTGCCTGAGCAATACATTTGAAAATTTCCTCTATTCCTCCTGCATAGGAAGGTTCATCTAAAGAATCAATAAATGCTTTCTCCTCATCAGCGAGCAGGCAAGAAAGACCATTGAGACGGATTTCTTTATAACCCCAGAATTTCCTTGAGGCAATTTTAACATATTTGTAACGAATGCCCCGGAATACCAATTCACCTTTCCTTTTAGTATTGGCAATAAATATAACCTGAGGCACCTGTTCCGTAAAACCATAAAAGTTCAGTGCACTCCAATATGAAACATAAGAAGGAACTGCAATCTTTGTGCCAATAAAAAAGGGCTGGCTTAAAACACGGTGTGATTCAAAACCGAGGAGGAGATATTTGCCTTTTTCGACCTCAGTTACAAAATTCTTTTTCTCAAGGTTTTTGAATACCTGCGAGGATTTTAAATGGGAAATTCCAAATATATGAGAAAAAAGAATAATGTCGAAATAATGTAATCCTCGTTCGTATAAAGTTTGAATTATATAATTTGTGTTCATATTCTGTTTATTGTTTACCATAATCTCACCTCAAATTATATTATAACACAAAAAATATAAAAGTCAAGCATAAAAGGGGTCAGGTCGACCTAGCCCCTTTTATTATCAGCGTTATTTTCGCACGGGCATTGTAGCCATCCTGCCCTTTACAATCAAATCTGACAGTATTTTTTCCTTCTTTTAAAACCGGCACTTTGCCCTCTGGCTTTACCTGCTGTAAAATTTTGCCTTTTTCATTGTATAGTCTGCAATCAGACATTGATTCAAACTCTATGTACTGTCCGCTTTCAAGCTGGACAGGAAATATGATTTTCCTGTCCCGGATTGTTATGCACGGGCTCTCGAGCTTGACCTTCGCAACAGGGAGTGCCTTTATCGGACTTATACAGCACTTTACCTGGTTCTTGGGTGGGAGGTTGTTATAGTAAATGTTTATGCTCTGCAAATGGTCCCTTTTTAACTGCGCACCGCAGATTGACATCACGTCCTGAATGTTCAGGATAAAAGTGTAGTCGTCTGGGATTCTGTCGCGGTATGACTCCCCTATCTCCTTGTAGGGCCAGGTATAATTAAAAAATCTGTCCGCATCTCTTTCGCAAAGCAAAAGCTCAAAATATTTCCAGCCTTTGAAATTTATGTCAATATAATGTTCGTCAAAACAAAACCAGTACTGAATCGGGTGTCCCGGCTGGATGTTCAGCAATTCTCCGTTACCGTCACCGTATACCCAGACGCCGAGCGCTGCGTATTTTGCGATGTTAATCTCCGGCTTAAAGACTTTTGAAATTCTGGTCCATGCACCGCTCTTAGAAATTTTATTGCTCTTTGCCGTATACCAGCCGCTCTTTTTCCCTTTTAACGAGGGAACTAAACTACAGGAACCTGTTCCTTTAAGCGTAACTTTGAATTCATTTTTCCTGCTAAAATCAGCAAGGACTATACTGTCTTTCGAATCATAGGGTTCAACACCGCAAAGAGCGCGCAGTCTCAATTTAAACGGCTGGCCGGAATGCTTGTTTTGAATTGTCCAGCAAGAACTTCCGTCATTCAATCCGGTGACTTTGTGGGTTATATAATCAACGGGATACAAATTCCATTTGCCTCCAGCCTTGGCAAGCCTAAATTCTTCTTTCGGTTTCACGATTTTTCTCAGGATTGATTCAGGAAAGTATCTGGATAATCTCAGTTTCTCGTATTTTCCCAGGATGTCAAGAAATTCATCAAGGCGTGCATTATCTGGCTCTCCCACCTTGATATGGTGGAAGGACATCGGAAAATCATTTGCAAGCGATTTGCAGGCAAGATACTCGATATCATCCGCAAGTATCGCATCGTTAAATTCACCGGGTCCCGGTATACCCCACCAGCCCAGCTGCGCATTCATCATGCTCCCGTCACGCCAGATACGGTTTAACCGGCAGTGCTCGTCCGCAAAACCCTTGAATCCCCTTATGGCAGAATCCCAGGCACCAATGACTGAATGATATGTCCAGGAATGATATCCCCACTGGCTTGCCTCAACCCTTATTGGTTTTTTAATTCTGCCGAATATCGCATGTCTCATTCTTCCGACAGCATACCAGTCACCGATTCCTTCAGAACCGTCCATATAAATCATGTCAAAATCGCACTCATTGAATACTTTTGCAATGCAATCCGCAACCTCGTCGACAAGGGTGGAGTTTTCGTCGGGATAAAAAGACCCATAGCGTGTCCAAAGATGGTGTAATGGTGAACTTTTGTTATGGGAGGAAACTTTTGTATTGAATGCGCCGCGTGTGCAGTTAATAAGTTTGTATGGAGGTTTTTCCGTATAGTCAAAATACTGTATTAATTCGTCATCAATCTGAATTACATTACCCTGGCTTGCATAGGCAAGTATTTTATCAAGCCCCCGGGGACTTTCAAGTATCGGGATTTCGACCTGCTTTTCATCGAGAGCAGCAGTAAGAGTAAAAATTCTGTCTTTCTTCAATCTTTTATCAGGGACAGGTGTGGTAAAAGGATCGCCTGGCGTTATGAAACCTGTAAGGCAGTGCATTCCTGCTTTCAGGCCTGCTGCGTGGATTTTACCAATGGCATCCTTCAGACCCTCCAGACCATTCGGGAAAAAGTCTTTTCTTATCCTGTAACTACCAAGTGATTCATACCAGCCGTTAAAATGTATTATCTCTATACCGCCTTTCTTTGCTATTTCTATCCACTTTTCAACGTTTGATTCGGATAAGTCATAGCTAAATGCATAGGAGCTTCTGTTTTCCTCAGCGTCCAGTGCAAACGGACCGCCGCATCTTGAATGGAGGAGTTTTTCATCTACAACTAATTCTTTTAATATATCTCTCAGTTTTTCTTTCGGGCAGCCGATAAGCGAAGTTTTGGCTGCCTTTATGCCATATTTTTTGCAGGATGTAGCCTGCATCATGGGAGGAAATGGCGGAGACACCTGCAAGTTAAGGTGTCTCATACAAAACGAAAAAGAATCATCCGAAGCAGTGCCAGACATATTGTTCGTATATTTCCTGGGTTTTACTTCAAGATTAAGGAAGGTAAATTCGTCTACGTCCCCTGAAATGGAAAGGACTTCAAAAACAAAATAATTCTTCTTGCACTCCACTCCTACCGTTGCATTGACCTCTATCCCCTCGAACTCTACGCTGAACCTGTCGTTATCGAAGGTGCAGGATAAGGGCTTATAAATTTTTTCTTTTTCCTTTATTAAAAATAAAGGTGTTTTCTTTTTTGCTGCGTAGTCTTTTTTTGTTTCTTTACCGACAAGATTTACAGTCCTTCCCTTTCCGTCAACAACCAACTTCAGGTAATTATTTTCAAGCGTAATCACTTTTTTCTCCTTCTCAGCGAACCCTTTCATCCCAGCGAAAAACAATTCCTAAGTTGAACGGCTTACCGGTGTTAAGCAACTCATATCCTTTAAGAGCATCTTTTGCTTCAAAACGGTGGGTAATCAATGGACCGATTTTCAGGAATCGTGTACGAATATTAGTCATTGTTTCAAACCAGTCCTGTTCATCAATACCGCAGGTAGTTTTTACGGTGATTTCACGGATTTTAATCTGGTCAATATCGAGGGCGCAGCGCTCACGGTCAAAGTACTGCGCCTGTAATAAAAGAGTGCCCTGGTGGTGCATATGCCTGACCATCCTGTCAGTAGTTGCTGCATGCCCAACCGTGTCATAAAGAACATCGAAACCGGCAGGTGCAATTTCTTTGAGTTTTTGTTCCAGATTTTCATCATCAACACAAAGTGCAGCGGGTATCAATTTTTTTGCAAATTCAACCCGTTCATTATCTTTTTCCAGTAAAACTGGATAAGCGCCGCGCAAACCTGCCAGCTGCGCTGCGCAAATTCCAATAAAGCCTGCTCCGATTATAAGAACATGCTGTCCTGTATAAACATTACAAAAACGAATTCCGCGATTTGCTACGCCTGCGACAATTGTAAATGCTAATGTCTCCAGCTCTAACCGGTTGGGCAACGAGGAAGAAACAAAGTGATATCCACTGCTATCCCCCACAGATAAGCCTGCATGTGCTCCCCACATAGAAATAATGCCACCCTGCCATCGTCCTGCAGACCCATATACAACATCCCCTGGTTGAAAATTAGAAACTTCTTTTCCGCACTCTTCGATGATTCCAATTCTCTGATAACCCGGGACACAGGGGAATTTCGTTCCGATGTGTTTGCCGCGAAGAATCCATCTCTCAGTGCCCGGCGAAATAGCTGATATCAGCGTTCGCACAACAATATCCCGCGGACCTGGCTTATCCAGTTCCAGCTGCGTCATTTCAAACCTATCTGCCTGTGGAAAAAATACAGCCATGGTCTTCATGTTTCTAATCCTCCATTTCAAAAACAATTTTTAATGCTTCTTTTTTTCTTAAAAGTTCAAAACCTTCCTCAATTTTTTCAAGAGGCATACGATGCGAATAAAAAAGTTTTGGATTCACAAAATTCAGTCTGATTGCGTCCAGGATATACTGGTGCGCCGTATTTTCTCTGGGGTCAGTGAAAATAAATTCGCTCAGACGCGGTGCTTTATTTCTGTCAAAAATATACTGTGAAGAACCGGCTACTGCATAGGGAGCAATTTTGCCATTCAAGGAAAGAAATTGTTCAGACTCGGTTATAAGGTCTATGTTCCCTGCTGCATCAATAATATAATTTACGCCTTTATCTGCAGTTATTTCCTTTACTTTTGAAACCATGTTTTCCTTCTGATTGTTAATAGTGAAATCCGCACCTGCTTTTTTTGCGTTTTCAAGAGCTTTGTCCCGTCTGCCAATTACAATAACAGGATAAGCACCAAAAATTTTAGCAAAATAACACATACTTATTCCAACAGCACCGCATCCCAGTATTGCTACAGAAGAATTAAGGGTAACCTTCAGGTTAGCGATAAAACTGGATACTTCCTTTAGAGTAATAAGCATTGTTGCGTCTGCAGGCGAAATGCTAATCTCCTGAGGTATTCTCTGCTGATAGATAGTGTAATGATTGGGTATTTCCTGAGGATGGTCTTCCAGAAGGGCCTTAGTATCAGTAATTAGACCGAACTCAGCAAATCCACCCCACCCTGAGTAATAATTACCTATTTTCCCCCCGGGATAACAGGCAGTTGGCCTTAAAAACATCTCTCCTTCCTTGATATTTCTAACCTTCGCTCCAATTTTAATTACTCTCCCAACACTTTCGTGCCCCAGAATAGCCGGATAATCCAGGCGGATATGGGAGTCAATAATTTTCCTATCAGTGCCGGTGCATGTAGCACACGCAAGCATTTTACACAGGCACTGATAAGGGCCTGGCTCTGGCACCGGGATATCCCCGCCAAGTTTCACCTTTCCATTCCCTTCAACGATTGCTGCTTTCATTTTATCCCTTGTATAATATAGTTAGGCAATTATTGTAGTGGCCAAAAGTAGGCACTCTGGAAGTGCAGAGTTTACTCTGCTGTCTCCAATATGACGACACGAATCTCTTATAACCAGAACAGGTTTTAATTCGACTTTTCTGGGTTCGCGTAATTTACCGTTCATTTCCTGCAGAAGTATTCTTGCTGCCTCCTCTCCGAGTTCATATTTTGATTGGTGCACAGTTGTAAGCGGCGGCTGCAGAAATTCAGCAAAGTCAGCGTTATCAAAACCTGCCAGTGAAATGTCTTCAGGTATTCGAAACCCGTGTTCTCTTATAGCTTTCATTGCTCCAAGGGCAACGGGGTCATTGACACAGAATATTGCTGTTGGAGGATGTTCCATCCGAACCAGTTTTTTAGCTGCTTTCTTTCCACCTTCAATTGTAAAATCACAAACAGGTGTTAGAGAATTATCAACAGGAATTCCATATTCTTTAAGTGCGTGTTCGTATCCATAGAACCTTCCCATTTCAACTTCTCCGCGGACATAAGCAATTCGGCGGTGCCCAAGACTTAACAAATATTTAGTCATTTGATAGCCGCCACTGAAGTGGTCGGTAATTACATAACTTGCTCTGAGACTGGGCAGGCAACGGTCAATGAATACAATTGGAACACCAGCGCCCAACAACTTCTGTAGGTATCTGGGTTTCAAATTAGCTGGTGAAATTATAATACCATCAACGCCGCGGGAAATAAGGGCATCCCAGTGAAATTTCTCATCCTCTATTTTATCGTCGGTGTTGCATATGAATACATTATAACCTGCTCTGCGCATTGTGTCCTCAACTCCGCGTGCAACCTGCGAGAAAAAGGTGGTTGAGATATCAGCAACAATCAATCCCACATTGAAAGTTTTTCTGGTGCTCAGGCCTGAAGCTACTAAATTTGGTCTATAGCCTAATTTGATAGCAAGAGATTTTATCCTTTGCCTCATATTCTCGCTGATGCACGGACTATTGCGCAATGCCCTGGATACTGTTGTATGGTGAACCCCAAGTTGTTTTGCAATCTGTCTAATTGTAACTTTCATTTTATTCTCTTGCACCCTTTGATATCCATACCCGTGCAAGGTGTCCTGCAGAATAAAAGCGGGCTTTTATTTTTAGTAAATTACCAATTAGTTTTTCTATTTGTTTCCTGGCATAGGCACCACAGTTCCTGGACAAAAACTCAAAAGGCATCACGGTTCCCTCACCATAAGTAAAACTCCCGGGTTGTTTAACAAACTCCCAGGGATGAAAATAGAAACAGAGAACAACAGGTAGGTTCCTTGCCGATACATATTGGACAAAGCCCTTTATGTGTTTCATTAAAGCATCCGCACTCTTAACCCGATAAAGAGGCCATTGGTCTCTATCTCTACCGTACTTATCCCTGCTCTTAATAGAAAGGTCGGCAAAGTTTGGAATTTCAAGGATTTTTAAATTACCTTCTTTTGTCCAATCTTTACTTGAAGGATGGTAAGGAATGACTCTCTGCGTGTAGTAATAAAGAGGATAAGATACATCTGCAATATATCCGAGTTTTTCCAGCGCATTAACAACTGCGGTGCTGCCCCACAACCTTGGACACCTGAAAGAAACAGGCTTAACTCCTGAAGCCTTTTTCACCCATTCTGTAGCTAATTTAAGCCTGTTTTTAACCTCGCTTGGAAGCAGGGGTTTTACACCAGGGATATCAAATATCTGGTCTCCTACTGTCTCATGAAAAAGGGAATGGCATCCAACTTCCTGCCCTGAATTTAACACCATCTTCACAATTTCTGGATAAAGTTTTGCTGCTTCACCGGTAAAGAAAAAAGTTCCCTCTATGCCTTTTCGTTTCAACAAGTCTAATATGAAGGGGGTACCTTTTTTAAGACCTTCCCAGTATGGAGACCAGGAACCCATATCTGTCTCCATATCAAAACCGAGCACCACAAAGATATTCTCCTGTCTCATAATTCCATTATTTCCTTATATTTCTTTGACAATTCCTCAACGCCATCTTTTGTTACTCGGGCACCTCTTTCCCATCTCAGTCCATAATTTTGGGTGTAAAGAAATGTGTCAACAGCAAATGTCATATTTTCCTGAAGCAGGTACTCCGATGTCTCTTCTACCCAGGGAATCTCAACTTCCATCATCCCTGTTCCATGACAGGGACCATAAAGAAGATTTTCCGAGCATCCTTTACTTTCAACAAACCTATTAAAATTTATTACTACTTCTTTTGCCGCTACACCTGCCCTCATAAACTCCATAGTCTTTTTATGCGCCTCCAATCCCACTTCTGTAAGTCTGCGCATCTCAGGGGGCATCTTACCAATGCAAACAGGAATAGAGATTGTTGAGCAATACCCGCATACCTTTGCACCAACTCCTATTTGAATCATTTCTCCCTTATTTATTTTTCTGCGGGTAGGCCTTGAGATTGCATTATTTGTGCTCTTTCCTGCAAAAAGATACACAGGATACCCTTCATACTCAGCACCTTTTGAGTAAATAGCCTCCTGTGCAATTCCAACCACCTGAAGCTCTGTCATGCCGGGTTTTATCTTGGCAAGCACCTGCTGGACACCATGTTCTGCAATTTTATATGCCTGCCTCATAATTGCTATTTCATTTTCGCTCTTTATCATCCGCAGGTTTGCCAGGATATTGTCAGCTTTCACAATTTCAGTATCTGGCAATGCTTTTTTTATCGCCTCGTAAACGGCAACAGGCATAACCTGCCATCCTCCAATCCCTAATCTTTTTACGGGCTTTCCATTATTAATCTGACTGAATATAGCCTCAAATGTATCTAATTTTATATTTGGATAATCCGGCTCTGCGCTCTCTCTGTATTGAAGAATTTTTCTTATTTCCTTAATTTTTGAACGATCGCGTGCATATGTCTCGCTCTCCGGACCTATAAGAAGAATTAAATCTCCTTCCTTAGGAATTAGTGCACCCGCGCATTCAAATATTGGCCAGTAATCAGAAAGATACCTGACATTTGCAAAATCTGCCTCGTCTGAATGCACAATTAACACATCCAGTCCACTCTTATTCACTTCCCCCTGTACCCTCGCATGCCTCTGTTTAAATTCAGAATCTGGTATTGATTCAATCACCTTTTCCTCCTCTCTATTGTGCACCCGTGTGCACAACATAAGCAAAAAATAAAGGGCGATTCACTGCCAAAATGATACCACTGGAATGTCAGCCATTGTTTTTAATCCCCCAGATAGGCCAGTAATTGAACTTATGGCATTGATAGTAATAGCACAGGTAGCAATGTCCCCGTTGATTCCTCCCGGGATTCTACAGGTTATATCAGGGATTCCTTTTATTTCAATTGTATCAGCAGGATTTTTTTCTCCAGCAGATGCCCTGAAAATAAGAGTAATGACTTCTTCCCCATTAAAATATCCTTTGCCTGTTTGCTGCACTCCAAGAGCCATCCCTGGTTTAATTCTCATATCTCCTATGGACACTTCGGATTCTGCAACAACCGGTGTGAGAATATCTTCTGTCTTTTCAAGCCGCCAACCTATTTTCCTGGCAATCATATGCATAGATTCAGTAAGACCAACATGGCGCAATGTTCCAGTTCTTCTTTTTTCTTCAAATTCTTCAAGAGTTAACCCCACACCAATCTTTTTTTGAAAAGGAATTCTTCTGGTTATAGCATCCTGAATCCGAGAGACTCTCATCTGTTTGACCTGCTGGCATACACCGCTCAGGACAATGGGAAGAAAATCCATAAGGAACCCGGGGTTAACTCCTGTTCCTAATAAAGAAATATTATTTGCTTTTGCAATCTCGTCCAGTTTTTTTGCAAGTTCTGGCTGGGTATCCCAGGGAAATGAAAGTTCTTCACAGGTTGAAACAATATTAACCCCATATTTTGCTATTTCCTCTACCTGTGGAATTATTTTTTCAAGACTGGAAAAAGTTGTAAGCAGCGCAACATCTGGTTTATTATCTTGCATTGCCAGGCCAATGTCTGGCAGGACCTTTATCCCTAAATCTTTGTCCAGAGAGCATAATTCGCTTAAATTCTTACCCGCCTTATCCACAGCAGGGTCAACCACAGCAACAATCTCAATACCTTTTCTTTCTACAATATATTTAGTAATTTTCTGCCCGATTGGTCCTAATCCAATTTGAATTATCTTTATTTGTCGTTGACTAGACATTTTTAATACTTAAACCATTTATTATAAATTTCCTTATATTTTCCAGAAATTTTTAATTCCTCAATAAAATAATTAAGCCATAAAAGGAAATCCAGGTCTCCTTTAGGAATTGCAAAACAATAAGCTTCCTGGGTTAATTGAGTGGGGAGAACTTTCCATTTAGAATAGGAATAACCAAGATATTCTATAAATGGCTTATCAAATAAGAATGCATCACCCTTATCAGAATTAAGTTTATCTGCTGCTTCCTGTTCATTTAAAACAGAAATAATTTTTGCGTTTTTAAATTTCTTATTTGCTAAATCCTCGCCTGTTGTTCCTCCCACAACAATAATTCTCCTTCCTTTAACGTTAAGTTCGTAAGGGTCTTTCAGATGAATATTTTTTTCATTTACAATCATCAGCTGACCACTTTGAAAATATGGGTTGGTAAAATTAACATAAAATGCTCTGTCTAAGGTTCTGCTCATTCCAGAAATGATAAGATTAATCTCTCCGCCTAAATTTTTTGTCAAATCCTCCCATTTATATTCTTTGATAATTAGCTCTGCACCCAATGCCTTTGCAAGTTCTTTCGCAATATCAACATCAAACCCAATAATTTCTCCTTTTTCGTTTTTAAATTCAAATGGTTTATAACCAACCTGCATTCCTACGCAAACTTCCCCGGAATTACGAATTTTTGTCAGCTGGGCTACTCCATAGTAAGAAAGAGAAGCTTCTGCTCCTGCTGGTGGTGCTGCTCCTTCTATTTCTTGAGAAAAAGAATACTTGCTTGGAAACAAAATGCCAATAAGAATTAATATCCCCACGATTTTTCTTCCCATTTTAATCCTCCTTGGTAGTGGTCGGATTTATCCGACAGGTGTAGGTCTTGCGACCGCTACATTTTTTGTAGTAATTTAGAAATAATTTCTTCTGTTATTTCCTTCAAGAATTTTTCTTTTATAGAATTGTCGAATTTTTCTTCTTCTCTTTTTTCTATTTCTTCTTCACTAAATAAAATAAAATTTGTTTTGTCTTCTTGCTCTTTTACCTCAACAGGCTCTTCAAGAAGTTTTCCGTTTTTTATAATCTGAAGATTGATTTCTGTCTTTGCATTGCCAGTCCGATAACGAAAAGGACCAAAAGAAAATAAAGTAGTTCCCAAATAAAACTCTTTAATTTCTGCACTAATCCATATACCTTTATCTTCTAATCCCTTTTTAAATCCTTCCCTGTCGCACAAGGCGACAATCCGATACCCTCTATTTTCTAACTCTTGCTTAATTCTTAAAGTTATCTTTTTCTCAATATTTTCTTCTTTATAATCACTATTGTTAAGAAAAGTGGCTAAGGTAATTGTCTGAGAATGTGCACTAAAATTGGATAAAATAACAGGGATGATTAGAAAAATTAAGTTTTTCACCACTTCAAGATAATAATTTCTATACGACGATTTTGTTTTCTTCCTGTTTCTGTATCATTGGAATCAACTGGTTTATCCGCACCATAACCACGGCTTGAAATTCTAGATTTATCTATCCCCTTACTTACGAGATAATTTGCTACTGCCTGGGCTCTTTCTAAAGAAAGTTTCATATTCGCTGCCCAGCTTCCAGTAGAATCAGTATGACCTTCAACTCTTATTTTATTTTCTGGATAAAGATTGGCCATTTCAAGAGCTCTGTCGAGAATAGAAAATCCTTCTGAAGAAAGAACAGAGGTCTGCTCGCTAAAAATAATATCGGCATCAATGATTATTCCCAAGCCGTCAGTCCTTTCCTCTAATTTTATTGCTTCGCCTGCTTTCTCTTTAATTTCTTCCTTTTTCTCTTCCAATTTTTTCTTTTCTTCTTCTAATCTCTTTAATTCTTCTTCTCTTTTTCTCATCTCTTCTTTTAATGCTTCCTGGACAGGTGCAAAACTGGTGGTAAATGAAAAACGATGAGTAAAAAGATTTGCCTGGAACAAAGAAATTATCATTGCATAATCAATCTGGAAAGGAAAATCGTTTTCTAAGTTTTTATAGCTCCCCCCAAAGGATAAATTTGTTCCATTTAAAAAGGGGAAATTTACTCCGCCACGGACACTGAGAGGAACTTTAAATAATGGAGCTAAATCCTGTTCTGCTCCTACGCATACTGTTGATTCAGTTCTTTCCTGATAAGTATAATACTTGTTAATAAAATCAAAAGAAATCAGTAATTTTTCCAGAGAAAAACTTCCTCCTGTTCTTATTTCCAGAGGTAAATGGTCTTCTATTTTTGAACTGGAGGAAACAATATTTGGTTGATTTAAATTGCCCAGAGTCAAACCAAAAGAAATTGCTTCATCCGGTTTATAAATTAATCCTGCATCCAGAGATATGCTTGTGTTGCTCAAAGGACCTTCTTCCTCAGAATTAAAAGAAAGTGTTCGTGCACTATTCCAGAATAGAATTTTTAATGTTCCGCCAACGGATAAAGATTCAAAAATTTGATGGGCATAGGAAAAAGCAAAAATATTTTCTGAATATTTATTTGAACCCAATAATGACCATAAAGCTCCGATAGCGTTTTTTGTCTTTTCATTTTCTATTTGAATTGGGGTAGAAAAACTGATAAGAGAATTATAAACAAGATCATTTACAAGACCAAAGAAAAGATTAGAATAACTGGACCCTAAAGACATTCTTTTTAATTTTGTAATGCCAGCGGGATTAATAAGAATACTTGCCGGTTCATCGCTAATTGAGCAAAAAGCATCTCCCATTCCCTGAGCGCGAACAGTAGTTGTTACTACATTTTCAAAAGCAGCATAAGATACAGCAAAAAATGAAAAGCTAAAAACCAAAAGAAAAAACATAAAAACTAAAATTTTTTGTCGAGTAGACATCTTTTATACCTCCATTTGGTATTTAATGCCCCTCACAGAACCGAACGTCCAGATTTCCCAGATTCGGCTCTTCAATTATGCTTCCTCACTACGAGGATAGAGCATAAAATTGAT
>Ga0210051_1003924_pt1 | contig 14664 bp, 14 predicted proteins | sample CryGey092014_all_FD_185464 | JGI IMG/M metagenome (GOLD analysis project Ga0210051, IMG submission 185464) | Groundwater microbial communities from aquifer - Crystal Geyser CG23_combo_of_CG06-09_8/20/14_all (SPAdes) (version 2) | ecosystem: Environmental > Aquatic > Deep subsurface > Groundwater...
CCCAGATGATGTTTTCCGGAGTCCATGCCAAACAACTGAAAATCCAGCATGTGCGACAGCCATGTCAACGGGTGCCAGTTCGAAACAGTAACCGTTGTAAACGCCCAGATCAGGTTGTCCAAGCTCAGGCCATGCTGCACCTGCTGATTTTCATAAATATACGAATCATCGTCAAAACCGACGAAATCAAATTCATGCACCTGCCAATAGGCGGCGAACGTGGCGACGACAAGCAGCAGAGAAATTAGCATCAACTGTTGCCAAAGGGATAATTTTTTAAAAATTTGCATGTATGCTCTCATAATCAAGTGCCATCATGATAAGGGTGTCTTATTTGTCTGCCTCATCCCCCGGCCCAATCAGCGGCAGTTCCGCATCAATCTGAAACACTTCCAGAAACATGGGGCCTTTTTCAGCCGCCGCTTCCGGGGTCACCTGCCGGCGTTTTAATTTAACCAGCAGCTCGCTCTTTTCCTCTTCCCGGATTCGGGTCAAATGCAGCCGTCGGCCCGCATATCCAGGGCCTTTTTCCATAAACAGATAGGCCGCATGGGGATTGGTCTGCAAATTGCTGCGGGTCCGCCGGTCCAGCATGATAAACGCCACGGTTCCGTCTTCCAGGAAATGGGGCCGGGAATAAATTGCCGCATTCACTTTTCCGTCTTTATCCGCCGTTGCCAGCACGCCCGTTCCTTTTGTGTTTTCAAAATACGCTGCCAGATTCATTTTTATCTCCCTGATTTATTAAAATTATTATAAATACCAGGAAAGAGGAAGATTCCACATGATAGAGACCCCTCCCGCATTACAGTCAAACATGAATCCATGCGGGCGGCTTTAATTTTCCCGCACTGACATCTCTCATCTCAACCCCCCGTATTGATTCAAACAGTTCATTTTTTTCTTTATATATCCAGATATTAAATTTGATCATGTCCGGAGAAATCTGAACCGGAACGATTTGGCTTTGATACGTTTGCCCCGGTTGTGTCGGTTGCAAAATGGTTCGTTTTTCAAATCCGACAGGGAAGCCCACGATGTCCGTATAGCGTTGACCCCACACACATGCGGCATGAAATGCCGCATCCAGCGTGAAGGGGGAACCCAGCAGGTTGGATAAGTCGGGATAACCAGGGGTGCGGATTGTTGCATCGGCTCCTTTTTTAAAAAGCGTTAACTTACCGGTAAGGTTTTGGTAGCAGGGGCCGAAAGGAACAAGTTCGCGATAGATTGTTTCCGCGGAAACATCTATGCGATCTTTGCCGGGTTTAATTAATTTAAATGCGTCGGTCGTTTCCGCTATTGGATAGGTGTTGTCATAGAAGTGAATAACAGCGTGTTCTTTTATACGGGTAAAGTCGCTTTGCGGGGAGCAATGTTTGGTGATCAATCTGGCAATAATCAGCCCGTCAGTGGTTATTCCAATTTCGGTAAAGGCGTTGATTTGCTTATCCTGCGGCTGAATATAGAGAAATTTTATAAATTTTGCATTTGTAAGCAGGCGGGTATCGGCCTTTGGCTGGAATGTGGAAACGGCTGCCGCCATCAGTCGCATGGATTCAACTGCGGGAAGAACCGTTTTCCCTTGAAAACGATGATCTCTTAAATATGGATATACATCGATTGTCAGTGGAAATTGGATCGTATCGGTTATTTTGGAAACATTTTCCATAACTGGATCGTTTTTTCGTCAATTGCCACTGGTTTTCCGGATAGATTGACAGCGCAGTGCTTTGTAAATCCCTGGCAAATGATTTTCTGGCTTTCGGGATGGGTGATAATATAATCAAACTGAAGCCGAACTCGTTCAAGCTTTGCAAAATGAGTATGGATCCACATGGAATCATCGTAATATAACGGGTTGAAATATTTCAGTCCGATTTCAATAATCGGATACAGATATCCATTGGCTTCAATTTCCCTGTAAGAGTAGGCGACATCCCGCATCAAAGATGCCCGTCCAAATTCAAAATAGCGCAGATAATTAGAATGATAGACAAATTGAGAACGATCCGTATCCGCATATAAGGTGCGATATTGGCATCTGTGCCAGACGAGACCATCCGCCTTATTTTTTACAAATCGGTCGTCGCCATTATATCTCTCCGGTATGAATGGTTTGGGTTTCATTATGATACTCCCCTGAAACAAATGCAGCAGTTGGTGCCGCCGAAGCCGAACGCGTTGGACAAAAAACAATCGTAATTCTGCCGGCGGGCGGTATTGGGTACGATGTCGATATCTCCTAATTTCGGGTCCGGTATATGATTGACGGTGGGCAGGATATATCCTTTTTGCATTCCTTCGATGCTTAAAGCGGCTTCAATCGCCGCGGACGCGCCCAGTGTATGTCCGATCTGGGATTTGTTCGAAGAGATGGGAATGCCTTTTAATTTTTTTCCAAATACAGTTTTCAGGCATTCAATTTCAGTAGAGTCCCCTTTGGAAGTTGATGTCCCGTGCGCATTAATATACTGAATATCTTCAGGACTGATCCCGGCATCGTCTATGGCGTCATGGATGGCTTTTACGATCGTTCCCGGGTTCGGTTTGGTAAAGTGAAAAGCGTCTGAAGTCCATCCGACTCCTAATACTTCGGCTTTAGGGGAGAGTCCGTAAGACTTCAGCATCTCTTCCGCAGCCAATACCAGGACACCGCATCCTTCTGAAAGGACCATCCCTTTTCGGTCGATGCTGAAGGGCCGGGAGGCTTGAGACGGATCATTGTAAGCGCGGTCGTTTTTGTCAATTTTAATGGTTGCATTCATATTCGCAAATCCATGGATAATTTCCGGCATAATACAAGTATCCACGCCGCCGGCCAGCACAAAATCACAATCTCCATCACGAATCATCCGGGCGCCGATGCCAATCGCATGGTTCCCGGATGCACAGGCGCTTTGAGGGGAAAAAATCGGGCCGGTGAATCCCAGAAGGATGCCGGCTTTACTCGAAGGAAGATTGGCGCAAAGGTTTGGGAGAAGATAAGGGCTTATTTTTAAGGGCCCTTCGTTGATATAATGGTCCATGGCGATTCGAAATGAATCCGTGCCATTGAGGGCCGATCCGATCAGGCATGCAGTTCTTGATTTAATATCCGTATCATCCATTTCCAATCCGGAATTTCGCAGCGCTTCACGGCAAACCGCCATGGTCAGAATGATAAAATCCGCGTTCCAGTTATAAGCTTCCTTGCCATCCACAAAATCCAACGCCATCGGGTCCCAATCCGGTATCTGGCCCACGACATTACTTAATGATTCGACCTCGCATCGGGTGACTTTCGTAAAACCTGTTTCTCCTCTTAGGGCACGCTTCCAGGTTTCGTTAAAATTTTGACCCAGAGGTGTTGCAGCTCCGTAACCAATTATAAATACGCGTCTATTCTTTGGGGCTTTCATAGGTTCCTTGTCAGGGTCAATTTACTTTTTGTAAGACAACACATGAATTGCAGCCACCGAACCCGAAAGCATTTTTTAGAACAAATTCTTGCTTAAGCGTATGCTCTTGAGTTTGCAGGGAAGCAATCGGAATTTCCGGGTCGGGATGATAATTGATGGTGGGCAGCAGTGTATCCCGGCTCATCCCTTCCATGGCGAAAATAATCTCAATCGCACTGGAAGCGCCCATTGCATGACCAATCAAAGATTTATTGGCAGTGATGGGAGGAATATTTTTCCCGAAAATTATTTTTAACGCGTCAAATTCAACCTTGTCGCCGATTTGGGTGGAAGCGGCATGGGCATTGATCGCATCGATATCTTCAGGGCAGAGCCCGGCATTTTGAATGCTTTGGGCAATACAACGGGATACGGTCGGCACATAGGGCGCAACGAAATGATGGGCATCCGAGGTCATTCCCCAGCCGGCCAATTGAATATTGTAGTTCAAACCGTGGGCATCGGCAAATTCCCTGGTGGTTAAAATAATCGCCCCCGCGCCTTCTGAAACGACAAATCCCCTTCGATTAATTGAAAATGGCCGGCTTGCAGAAGACGCAGACTCTTCCGGCTGATTCGGCTTTATTTTATACGCCCCGTTCATGGTGGCGAACCCCGCAACAAGGGGCTCAACCAGAGCGAAATCGACTGCGCCGCAAATGGCAACGTCTGCTTGTCCCGTTTCCAGAAGCATCGCGCCCACAATCATGGAGGTGGCCCCTGTGGAGCAGGCGGTAATGGTAGACAGGATCGGGCCCGTCGCCTGGGTTAAAATGGAAATTTTACCGCCGACCATATTGATACATGAATTTGGATTTGTGTATGGATGCGGCAATTTGCCTTCGGCTATCATTCGCCTGTCGGCATGAATGACGCTATCCTGCCCACCGACGGCTGAGCTGAAGGTCACGGCAACGCGAGGGGATAATTCTGCATTGATTTCGATGCCGCTCTTTTCAAGGGCGCGATGAACAACAAGCATCCCATGTTTAAATATCGGCGATCGCCAGTTGGCGAGTTCACGGGATGATAAAAAGGGATACGGTGACGTATCAATATCGGGGACTTCTCCGGCGATGCGAATGGGGAAATTATCGGACGGTTGAAACCGCGTCAGCGGACCGATTCCGCTTTTTCCGTTAACTGCCTTTTCCCATTGGGTTGTAAGATCAGAGCCAAGGGGTGAAATTGCATCGTACCCAACAATTACGCTTTTTCTTTCACCCATTGATGTGGAGGGAATTACCATGGAATAAATTTATAAAGTTTTGCGAACATTTCATAAACTTCAATCCAATTTTGTAAATCTTCGGTTGATCGCATGTGGGCCCTTTTGTTCACCATCACCCAACTCATGTGAGCAGCGCCGTCTTTACAGGTCGAACAATCCCTTGTCGCTGAGGTGCAGCAGCGATGCGTTGTCTTAAGATCCGATGCCCAGCGAATAAAATGGATCAGTCGTTTTGGCTGTGGATTACGATTGTCTAACGATTCAGTGACGGACGGACATTCCGCCCATCCGAAAGATCTCCCCAGCATTTTCCCGGTTGTAATTATTTTATGATAGTATTTTGAAGAAATTACCGTATCGGGGTAAGCATCCAGCATTGCATCCATTTCGGCGCAAATACCTTCTAATTCGTCTTTCTTCCAGAAAAAACCGTCCACGGCTTCGTCGTTTGAAAGCAACTGCATATGCACTTTAAGGCCGATATCACGGATTTTTTTTATGATTTGTTCGGTTTTGCCGATTTGTTTGGGGGTTATCGTATACAGATAATAGGCATACGGATCTCCTTCATAGTTGCGGCTGGAGACGGCAAAGGTATCTTTTCCGCGGAGCGTTTTCTCATCAGTTTCATCTCCCCACAGGGAAATTCCCACTATCATGTCCGGAAACCGGTCCCGAGGGACTTTAATCAACCCGTTGGTCGCACAATAACTGGGCATCCGGTTGTTAAACATTTCCACGCGATCTAAACAGAGCGTCGGTTCTCCGCCGATCAGGATTGCGAGATTTACCCCTCTTTCTTTTTCCGAATCAATAAACCGCGCCCATTTTTCCGGGTCCATTTCTTCTTTAGCCGCATGATCCTCGCCGGAAGAAAAGAAAAAGCAGCCTTTGCATCTGAGGTTGCATCTGTTGGTTACATCATAAATTGAACTGCGAATATTCAGTTTGGAAATTGTTTGGTAACGTGCGAACCACTCCTGATCAAGTAATGAACTTACGGTCTTCATTATACACTCCGAGTTTCAGTATGCTCAATGTTCAAATATTTCATGCCCTGGCGGGGCAATCAAATCGGTACACAGATTCATCTCTTTTTCATACCCTCTTACCCACACGGAAAGATAGACATCCACATAATCCAGCCATGCACTGAATAAATCCGGATTAACGGCATGCCGGTACATCCTGGCGGTAACCACTGCACTGCCGGCGGCATAATGCCGACAATCGGCACAATCCGTATCCGGTACGCAACAGGACATGCTCCGGTCCCACGTGAGATCTGTTCGATATTGTCTGAAAGAACGACCCAGCCCGATATCTTTGGATTGATTCATTCTCGGATAGGAACAGTAAAATAAGTCATGCAGACCGAGTTTGTGGGTATGAGATACGATATTATAGTTAGAAAAATAAATATTTTCAGGATACGTTGAGCAGATTTGCTGCATTGTTTTTCTTGTTTTAATAAGAGAAATATCGTTGTGGCGCAACTCTCCGTCATATCCAACGGGCGATGAAAACATGTTAAACGTTAACATGCCGCCATTGTCTGCGATGAAATCCATTACTTCATGTATTTCATCAATATTCTTGCTCGTAAAGGTATAGACAAAAACAGCCCGGGGGTCATTTTTATAATTATCCATCTGCCGGCGCAGCATGTTTTTTGCGTTTCTTGTTTTCAGGCTGGTCTGGTCGTTTCCCCAAACGGATATATGAATTTGATAATCGATCGATTCGGGTATTCTTTTTAGACCATTGGTGGCAATGCAACCGTAGGGGATTTCGCGAAAACAGGTTTCACATAGTTCCGGTACGAGAGAGGGCTCTGCTCCGGCCAGGACAACGTAAGTAATCCCTCTTTTTTTCTCATCTATCATCAACCGTTGCCATTGCTGCGGATCGGTATTTTCTTTTGCAATGGATTTGTCCCCTTTGTAATAATAACATCCCTCGCATTGAAGGTTGCATCGGTTTGTCATATCATAGGTAGATTCACGCAGAAAAAAATATTTTCTAACCTTCTCCCATTTTTCATTTATCCCAGGAATGGCGATGATATCAGAAAATTTCCATTTTTGAGGGGTCTGGTTTTTTGCTAAAAGATTGCTTTTTTTGCTGCTCATAATTCTCTTTGCCCTGCCGGTTTTAAAATTCAGTCATCATGCTTCCATTGCCAGAAGTTCCAGGATATATTCCGCAATAAGTCGGATTGATTGTAATTTGGGATAATCTTCTTCATCAATCGTGATTCGATATTCATCCTGAAGGACAAGGGCCACAGTTGCCAGATCCATGCTGTCGATCCCAACTTCATCCACCAGATTAATATCAGGATCAAATGTTTCCGGAGTGACATCTTCGATTCTTAATTCATCGATTAAAATTTTTGCTACCGACAGGATCATCTCCTGTAATTGATTCTCTTGTTGCATGGTTTCTCCTCTATCTATAATTATAATTTTATCAAAATATCAGTTTGCATCATCCCCTTACAAGCAATTTCCCCGTTAACCATTATTTGAAAAGAATAATTCATTGGCGTTCCGACAATTTGAGATGCCGTTATGTCCATCTCTTCATCAGGTAAAATAATTTTTCTAAATTTAACCCGATGGAAGGTTTTGAGAAAGATCGGTTTTTTGACGGCCTGGCATACCATATCAAACACAATCGAAATTTGAGCGATGGCCGGAAGAATGGGATTTCCTGGAAAATGACCTGAAAACCAGGGAGAATTACCCGGAACGGTTACAGTTGCCGAAATTTCTTTTGATGGGGCAAATAGAATTTTTTTTACTAAATACCAGTCCATGTTGTAACAATTTAACTATCTATTTTAACAGGATTTTTTTCATTATAAATATTTTTTTGACCATATTAGAGCCTTTTTTTATTTAATTCAACAGTTTTTATTTAGTTGTTTTTATTGAAAATTTTATGAATTTTGGGTCAGTTCGCCGTTTATGCCCATCCGATTTTCCCCATCCCTCATTCATTTGACACGCCAATTGCAGGGCCGAGGAACGGCTCGAAATGATACCACTCAACCGGATATCGGAACACGGCTGCTTCAAGCATGCGTGCGTATTTTCCAGCCGACATATGAATAATTTTTTTCCGGTCACGGCGGGAATCCGCTTTTAAAAAAATAGGCGGATTGAGAACCACATGATATTTATGCAGTTTGATACGAAAAGAAAAAAAAACGAGAAGGGGAACGCCTGTAAGCGCCGCTATCGCATGGGGGGCCTCGGGAATTTTGATTTCGTGGTTTAAAAAACGAGTCTTGATGACTTTTTGTTTCAAAGACCAGACGCGATCGCCGGTCATGGAAATAATCCCTCCTTGTCTGAGAAATTTGACGGCTTCTAAAATTTCAATCGGGGAATCACTGCCCTGATCAATGGCAATAATTTGAACGCCGCTTTTTTTTAACTTTTCTTTTTGCGTGCCTTCAATTTGCTCTTTATCTTTTTTCCCCATGAATAACATCAGCGGGATGGATTTTTTCCGCAAGAGTTGAGCGGCGACTTCCCAGTTCCCGATATGAGACATCAGCAGAATGCCGCCGGTTTTTTGCAGAACGGTTTTTTCGAGGTGATGCCATCCTTCTATTGTATAGGAAATACGATTGGAATGCTGGAGTAAATATCGGTCGATATATAAATGTGTAAACCGATGAAATTGTCTCCACGCGCATAGAATATGATAGAATGCGGAGCGGTTTGGAAAAAGCGCACGGTAAAACCGGACACTTATTGCGACTCTGGCAGGAAACAAAAAAAAATATCCCGTGGCAACCATCCAGGACGCCATGTAAAAAATCCATATCCCGCATCGCTGTGAGAAAAACATTAATATTTCATAGAAAATATTGATCACTACTTTGTCCTAATCAACCACCCCATTAACCTCCGAGACAATCCATGTCTCTTCTCTATTTGAGCCGGACGGCGCGGTTGTTTCGATCCTAAATCCTTTGGCGGTCAATAGGTGTTTGATCTCGGCAAGGCTTCGAAAATAATAACCGATTCCCAAGATATTGAGACGTAACTCCTCAATTCTGCGATAAAAAGAAATCTTGTTACGTGGAATGGTAACCCGTATGATGAGTTTGCCCGTTGAGTTGAGTTTCACTAATAAGTTGTCCAGGGTCAAGTTCAAATCAACATCGCTTAAATAATGAATCATGTCAATCATCAGCGCTGTGTCCGCCCGCCCCGTGAAGTCCGGCAAATCAGGCGCCCTGCCGTATTCGATTTTACTGTTTGTACTGACCACCCGGGATGCGATCCTGACACGCTCCGCATCAGGCTCTATGCCGTAGATGGTGACATCCGGATAAAGAGCGCGTATCCAGGCGGCAGGGGCACCAAATCCGCTACCAATATCAATGAGAATATTCGGTCGGTTTAGATAAAGAGCGAGTTCTTTAAACATGGGGTCAATCATTATCTTAAACCTGGCAAACATTCGCGGATAGGCCTCCAAGTGCCGGTATAACCTTCGAATTCGCTTCAGATGAGCCGTTGAGTTGGGTAATATATCCGCTTTTGCCAGCGTTACCGGCTTGAAAAGATAATTCAGCAGGGGAGGCAAGAGGGCAACCGTGCCGACCAGTGCAAATCCGATTCCCAAAACCAGAAAAAGCCCCAGACTCCTCATAAGATTATGCTCACCGATACTCAGTGCGCCAAATCCAATCAACGTCGATGTGGCAGCAAGAAATATCGTCATTCGAACATGGTCCTGAAAAGGGTGGGTTTCATCTCTATATCGCTGATATGAACGGATAAGGTAGAGCGAATAGTCAATGCCCATCCCGATTACGACCACTGAAAGCATCAGCCCGGAAATATTGAGGGGATGATTGATTAAATGAAGGGTCCCAAGCGTACATATCATTGAGAATAAAATCGGAATCAATGCAACGAGGGTCAAGGTGATATCCACAAAAAACAACAGCAGGAGAATCAGAACACTCAAGCCGATAATCAAAATCATTTTAGTAAATGTGTTAGAAAGAAATTCTCCCAATCGCTTTGAAAAGAAGGGCGGATCAAAAACATGGACGCTGTTATCGTTATGATAGTCTAAGAAAAATTTTTCAGAATCATATGAATGACCGGGTGTAAGTGAAGTGAATAATATCCAAGAGTTGTTTTTTTGCGACTGATAGATATTGAATAGTTGATAAAATTCTTGCGGGATCGTTATTTGATCAAGAACGTTGTCATCATGAGTTGCGTATGTATCTGAGAATGCATCTGGTGTGAAACCCAGTTCAACTGCCGTATCTTTCAGTTCGTCATAAAATGAGGTTTTTTGTTTTTCATTCCAGAATTGGTTCCAGGCGGCCAGATTCTCTTTCCTTTTTAAAATCCCCGGGAAAATCATTGACGGGAGAAAGGCGTCGGACAATCGTTGCGCCGATATTTCTCTATCTATTCCATCAGCCAGTTTGTCACATTTTTCCTGAAGAGAGACCAAATTATCTGCCTCGATAAGCATATAAACTTTATCAAAGAATTTATGCCCCCACACCGTTGAAAACAGATTTTCAGCATCAATCGTTTCTTCCGTGATGGTATTCATAGAAGTGATATCCACTTTAAATTCCGGCCTGGCATAAAAGCACATCAGCGTGGCGAATCCCAAAGCCAAAATAAATTTGTATTTCCCGCCGCCGATGAATAATTTATTGACAACCGTTTGCAGAGGTAATGCTCTTTTCGATTTTCCCGGGCGCATTGTTGGAAACATCAGGGGGAAAAAGAAATGTACGAATAAAAAAGAAAAAGCAATCCCAAATGCCGCGAACTGACCGATTTGTGACAGAATTGGAAAACCACTGATTGAAAGGGTCAAAAACGCGCAGACAGATGTCAAAACTGCTAATATACTCACCGCCCGGACTTCCTTGACAACCTCCCGTCCTTTCGTTTCATAAGGACGGTCCAAAAACAACAAATAGGAAATCCCGTGGTCAACCGTAATGGATATGATAGCTGCGCCGAATCCAATCGTCATGATACAAATCGGTTCATGCCATAACAACGAATAGACGGCCAAAGAACAAATTGTTCCAAAAAAAGCCGGTAAAAATGCAAGGAGCCCGATTAACGGCCTGGGAAAGGAAAAAATCAAAAGCAGCGCGATTCCGATTGTTGCATATAACATGGCGTTTTGTATATCATTTTTGGCGGTCATTTCATTGTCCAGGGCAGCCCGATAGGCACCGAAAGGGGTTAATGTGAAATGATCGCCACTTTTTTCAAATTTTCGGTTGAGGTCTATTCTGGTCTGTTCGATCAAATCTGCAATTTTGTGAGATAATTTTGAATCGATGCTTGCTGATTGCGGGTTGGCGATGATCAGCAGATGCTTGCGGTCCGAAGAGATCAAGTGCCCTTTATAAAAATGAATGTTATCAGCCGGCAGTAATTGTTTGAGTTTTTGCAGCACGATACCTCTTAATCCCAATGGATCATTTAAAATCGCCTCTGCCTGTCCGACCCCGTCCATGGTCAGCAACTGGGATAAATTATCCTTAATTCGCTGCTTTAGGTCATCATTTTCTAAAATCGGTCTGACTTGCGTGTTTAATTCTTCGGCGCTAAACATGACCGGCAGGTTATTTGTGATATGTTCTAATAACTCCGGAAACAGATGCTGCATATCTTTCATGCCGATTGTTCTGAACAAGCCGCTTTTTGCCAATTCAGTTTCAACCAGTTCGCCGCCTGAAATCAAAATTTCAATGTCATTCTTTTGACAACTGACATCGATAACAATTTGATTCTGGAAGGGATGATGCACTATCGTAAAATTTGCATCTGCGATGACGGGATCATTTTTGGGCAAAGACGTTAATATATTGGTATCGATTCGAATGCGGAAAAGGCCGATGATCATCAGCGTAGAAAAAATAAGTCCGCATAGTATAAAGAAAATTCGTCGAAAGGACTTTGTTTTTAAAAAAAATGAGGTCTGCATGCCGTACCTTTTAATCCCGCTCCTTAACAAACGGTCGTATTAAAATTCTTTCGACAATCAATCTTGAAAATGCTCGGGTATTTCTGAAAAAATCCATCCATGGCCGGAAATGAGAAATCCGTTCGCCGGCCGGATCATAATTGACATTTACCGGCGCCTCAATTACCGGAATACCATGCCGGTTGGCCAGTACGAGAATTTCGACTTCAAATTCAAATCGCTTTGATTTGACGTTCAGATTCATCGCTTCCGGTAAAGGATAAATCCTAAATCCGCTTTGCGAATCCTGAAGCCTTGGTCCCCCGGAAATCCAAACCCAAAAGTTCGAAAATTGACGCCCGAACCGACTTGTCCAAAGGACATGAGCGCCATCCATCCCCGTTCGCATACCCACAATAATGGCGCCGGGTGACGTTATTGCAGCCTTCATTAATTTTTCAGCATCAGCGGGATCATGTTGGCCGTCCGCATCTATTGTTATCGCCCAATCCGCAACTCCGGCGGCTTCGGCAAAACCGGTCATGATGGCGGCGCCTTTGCCGAGATTTTTTGGGTGGCGGACGATATGAATTCCGGCAATATCTTTTATCTTTTCAAAGGTTAAATCCGAAGATCCATCGTCAATCACAAATATGGGCAGGTGAAGCGCTAACGCCGATCGGATAACATGACTAACTTTTTGGTGGTGGTTGTATACCGGAATCACAATTGCAAATTTTTTTTTGTTTTTACAATGCAACCCGTTATGTCGATTGACTTGACTCATACTATATAGACGGCAATCTCATGAAAATTCGGGTTAAACCATTTCCGGCAAATAAGCAAAAGCCCAAGCACCCGGCCCGATATGTGCGCCGGAAGTCAATGAAAACGGGAGCAGCAGAATTTCCGCAACCGGAAATCGCTTTTTTAATTCCTGTTTAACTGTATTGTCTACCCATTCCCGGTTATCGGAATATTCAAGCAGAATCAGTGGTTTTGAATCTTCTTGAAAATGTCGGCTTAACGTTTCGATTATAAAGTCAAGCTGGGCTTCCTGGTTTCGAACAACGCCGATTTTTTTTGCGCCCTCTGCCGTTGGGCTGATGATCGGCTTCAGGTGGAGCATATCACCGAAAAACGCGCTCGTTTTTGACAATCTTCCGCCCGCTGCAAGGAATTGAAGCTTATCGACAAATATGTATTCCTCGCTTTTTGAACAAGCACGGTGGGCAAATCGGATAACTTCGCCTGGATCATCTGTTCGGGTGGCGAACCGGGCTGTTGATATCACAATAATCGACAGCTTGCCTGAAGCCGCTTTCGTGTCCATCACGGTAAAACAGTCACGGGGATCATTTTGATGTTTCCAGCTCACGGCAATTTGATAATTGCCGGTGAAGACCGATCCCACACATAAATAAAGTACGTTTGGATAATGATCTAAAAGATGTTGATAATGCTGGCGGCGTTCAAATAAGGAGGCTTGTGATGTGGAAACCTTTGTCCCGGCGCGCATCGCCTTGTAAAGATCGGATGGGTTGACGCAGGTTTCCGGCTGGGACTTGTCTCCGATCGTTATATAACTATCTAAAAGGGTGATGCCTAAATTGTGAGCGAATAAACGTGTCAGGGAACCCGCTGCATCGGTAACAATATGAATGGGCGTCTTTGCTTTTTGCGGATTAAACGCCCTGGTTTGCTCGCTTAAGTCATCCTCCACCCAATTGACAACCTGCCCAAGTGATTGCGCTTTTTCCTTTACTGCGTCTTTGTCATCCGTATGCAAATGAATTTTTATATGATCCTGGAAATAATATATTAATACATTTTCATCGTCTTTTGTAATCTCCTTTACGCGTTGCTCACCATTTTCGCCTGATCGGACGACAAAATCAATGCAATATCCTTTTTCTGCAAGCTGTTTGAAAGAAGGGGATATCCGGAGCATTCCGCTAAAAATTTTTTGAATCGGCTGGAATCCATCCATCTGATGGCAGAGGCCGTTGAAAAACCCTTCCAGATAAATAAACATGCCCAACGCTCCGGCGTCAACCACGCCGGCTGCTTTTAGTTCCGGGAGCAGTTCCGGCGTTGATCTCACCGATTGAGCAATGTGTTCGATAATGCCCGCTGTGATATGCCGTGGGTCACGCCATTGATCCACCTGCGCCAATTTAGCGACAAGCGATTCAAGGAGCGTCAGCATGGTTCCTGGTTTGGGATCTAAAACAGCATGACGGGCTTTTTCCGCACCCTCTTTTGCCGCCGGATAAAGAGAATCAAAGGAATGCATGTTTAAAAACCGGGCCAAAAACTGGACGGCAATATTACCCGAATTCCCTCGGGCGGAATGGTAAAGATTATCCGTGACTTGTTTTAAATTTTTTTGATTCAGCAATCGCAAGGGGGCCAGGCTGACCATTAAATTTCGCCCTGTGTCGCCGTCTGCCACGGGAAAAACATTGATTTGATCCAAAAGATCGGCCCAGGGGGCGAGCCGTTCATATCCGGTGATAAAGGCATCCGGCAGGTTCGGATTCATCATTCAAACCCCAGCGCCTTTCTAACATCATCGGGTATTCGGAGCATAATTTCCATTTCCGGCAGTTTAACAGCGACTTGTTCGCTTTTTCCTCGGGCGCAAAGGGTGTTGTTTTGAACTAATCTTATTTCAAAGTGTATTAAAATTTTATAATGGGCCTCAATAAGCGTTGCTTTACAGGTAAATTCATCACGGAACCGGAGCGGAAAAATATGTTTGGTATAGGTTTTGGTAATGGGAAAAATATATTTTGCATCTTCGTATACCCGGTAAAGATCGACGCCGAGATTATTGAATAAGTCAGATCGCGTCATATCGAAATATTTCAAATAGTTACCATGCCACATGACCTGCAACGGATCTAAATCATGAAATGGTACGGAAAAATTTAACTGACAGGATTTTTCTGATTTACTCATTGCAGATATCAAATATAGTTGAATTGGTTATTGCTTGTGCAATCT
>Ga0210051_1003925_pt1 | contig 14662 bp, 13 predicted proteins | sample CryGey092014_all_FD_185464 | JGI IMG/M metagenome (GOLD analysis project Ga0210051, IMG submission 185464) | Groundwater microbial communities from aquifer - Crystal Geyser CG23_combo_of_CG06-09_8/20/14_all (SPAdes) (version 2) | ecosystem: Environmental > Aquatic > Deep subsurface > Groundwater...
GTGGATGAATTGATAGGAAATGTTTATGAATTATGAATCTGTGTTCCTTTAACCTATAAACTCATCAACCTATCAACCTATCAATTTATGTGTTCTCCGTGGTGAATTACTTTACCTGAGTAGTTACCCTCTATTTACAATACCCTTCTACCCTCAAGTGCTTTTGCCAATGTTACCTCATCAGCGTATTCAAGGTTACCACCTACAGGAATGCCATGGGCGATTCTGCTAACTCTTGTTACAATTGGCGTTAATATCCTTTCGAGATACATAGCCGTTGCCTCTCCCTCCACATCCGAGTCTGTAGCGATAATAATCTCCCTTATTTCTCCTGCTTGAATCCTTGTCAAAAGCTCTTTTATCCTCAAATCATCCGGTCGAACACCATCCAAAGGAGAAATGGCTCCATGGAGAACATGATATTTTCCCTTATACACCCTTGTTTTTTCCATGGCAATAATATCAGAGGGTTGTTCAACAATACAAATTAGCCCATGATCCCGTGTCGTATCATTACAAATATGGCAGGAGGAATCTTCTGTAATATTGTAACATATAGGACAATTTTTTATCCTGTCCTTTACCTCAATAATGGCCAAAGCCAATGCCTTTGCCTCTGTTTCTGGTATTTTAAGGATATGAAATGCCAACCTCTGAGCAGTCCTTGGTCCTATGCCTGGAAGCTTATTTAATTCATGCACAAGTCTCTCCATAGACGGGGTAAGATACATTATAGGCAATGCTCCTTGAATAAGGTAGGACAGGCATTCTTGCCTGTTATTGTAGACAGGCAATAATGCCTGTCCTACTACATCAACCCCGGTATCTTTAACCCACCCGTAAGCTTACTCATCTCACCAGATATCATCTCCTGGGAACGGGAAAGAGCCTCATTAACAGCAGCACATATCAGGTCCTCCAGAAGCTCAATGTCCTCTGGATTGACAACATCTTTTTCAATCTTTATGGAGACCACCTCTTTTTGACCATTAACTGTAGCTGTAACCATACCACCACCTGAGGCAGCAGATACAGTCTTTTCTGCCAACTCCTCCTGAAGTTGAGAAACCTTTGACCCCACACTCTCAATCTGTTTCATCATTTTTTGAAACATCTGCTTTTGCATAACAATACCTCCTGTAAATATTAATAGGTCATATAAGACTTATATGACCTATATGTCTTCTACTACACCCTATTCCCTTCAAACATATCCGCCACCCTTTCTACCCTTGGGTCACTCTTTGGATGAATGGATGGCATTTTTTTTGTCCCCGAGATTGTATTTTGTCCCTGTTCCTGAGCAAGCACAGTCTTTATCTTCAATGGTTTTCCCATGTTCTCGCGTATTTTGGACTCTATTAATTCCCTGTATTCTAATTTATCTACCCCTGTCTTGTGAAAAGAAGAGTCAAACTCAATGGTCAAAATATTATCATTAAGGCTGCTAACCCTTCCGCAACTCAGATGAGAAGCCACCGCAGGTCTTTCATTATTGATCATTTCCCAAATATCAGGCCATGCTTGCAGGACTTTTTCCAATGATAAATTTATAGAGGCATCCAGAGGGGATGAGAATTGAGTTGGGGCTAATAATTCCGTGGATTGCAGAATTCCACTCTGTATCTTTGTATCTCTGTGCCTCTGTGCCTCTGCCCTTTCCTCCTCCATCTCGGCATAAAATCCAGGACAACTTGTGGATAGCCGTTGCTCCAGATGAATCAGCTTGTCTATTATTTCAGACAAAGGGACTTCCCCCCTTATTCTGCATAATTTTACCAGAGCTGTTTCTAATATCATCCTTGCCTGTGCATGGCTATATTTCATTTGTTCATTTGCCTCTCTCAAACACTCTATTGCCTTTAATATAAACTCAACGGAAATCCCGCTATCTTCTAATTGTTGCTTTAACACATCTTTGCTTTCCTTTGTTATATCCAGAACACCCTCAACACAGCCTATTTTAATCATAAGCAAATTTCTAAGATGCAGGACAATATCTCTATTCAGTTGAGACATATCCATCCCATTATTTATCAAGGCATTAACCAACTCAATGACAGAATTATCATTTTGATTGACAATGGCATTAGTTATAGAAATGAGTGCCTCTTCAGGAACCATACCCAGAACCATAGTTACATCTTCCCTGACAATCTTTTTTTCTCCGGTATAGGCTATAACCTGATCCAGAACACCCTCTGCATCCCTCATCCCACCCTGAGCAGCCCGTGCAATGAGCAACAGGGCATCAGCATCAGCCTGTATTTCTTCCTCAGCACAGATATATTGAAGCTGTTTAAGGATGTTTTGCATACTGATTCTTCTAAAATCAAACCGCTGACACCTTGAAAGAATGGTTGTCGGAAGTTTATGCGGTTCTGTAGTAGCAAAAATGAATGTTACATGTGCCGGCGGTTCTTCAAGGGTTTTTAACAAGGCATTAAATGCTTCAGGGGTAAGCATATGCACCTCATCAATGATATACACCCTATACTTTCTATTCGGGGCAAGCATAACCCTTTCACGAAGATCCCTGATATCTTCAATTCCCCGATTTGATGCCCCATCTATCTCTATGACATCCATAGACATCCCACGGCTGATTTCCTTGCACGGCGTACAAATTCCACATGGTTTTGCCGTAACACCAGTTTCACAGTTCAGGCATTTAGCCATGATTCGAGCAGTAGTTGTCTTGCCTGTTCCTCTTGAGCCGCAAAACAAGTAGGCATGAGATATTCTCCCTGTATTAATGGCATTAATAAGGGTTTGGCTGATATGCAACTGTCCAATCACCTCTTCAAAGGTTTGAGGTCTATATTTTCGGGCAAATACTGTGTAGGACATTGAGATTCTCCAAAATAAGGTAACTACTCACCACAGAGACACGGAGACACAGAGAAAAACGAAGAATTGATGAGAAATACCCTTGTTTCTCATTTCTTAAAAGCACCATAAAAACATCGGAAATTGTAAACCGTGACCGGTTACAGGAAATCTTCTGTGTCTCTCCGTGTTCTCTGTGTCTCTGTGGTAAATTCCTCTTCCTGAGTAGTTACCAAATAAGACTTAATAACTGGCCGTGCACCTATCTTCGACAGGCCTTAACGAGTGATAATTCTAAGTCCAGACTCCAGACAGGCACCCCTGTGACACACTCTCAACTACTTACCGCTGCTTCCTTCCGAACCTGACGGGGTTGGGCAATTAAGAATAGCACAGGACCCATCTATCAGCATCCTTTCTTCTAATTCATTCTCACCAAGACAAGCCTCATATTATAGGAATTCAACCCTGCTGAAGCGGATTGCAGGTACAGGGCACCGCTATCTCCCCATTTAGCACGGCCAGATAATAGTATACTTGAAAAATCAAATATGTCAAGGAGAAAAATTTAACAAGGAATAAAAAAACACTTGACAAAAAATTGAATATATGGTATTATTTATTTATGAGCTTACTTCTTTAGGATTCAGCACAACTGTGTTGTTCATATATAATAGTTATGTTTATTAAAGGTTATAGTAAAGGGGGTGAAAAAATGAAAAAGGAAAAAGGTTTTACGCTTATTGAGTTGATGATTGTGGTTGCAATCATTGGTATCCTTGCTGCTATTGCTATCCCAAGGTTTGCAGCCTTGATTGATAAGGCAAGGGAAGCAGGTGCAAGGGGTAATTTAGGCGCCATACGGTCAGCTATTGCTATCTACTATGGGGATACAAAGGGATATTGGCCGCACTCATTGGATACTCAGGCATATACTGTAGGAACCGGTGCTTCGAAAGAATACCTGCCTGCTTTTATTACAAGGTATTTGTCCAGGGTTCCGTATGCTACGCTGAAGAGAAGTGTGGCAAACAGTAGAAACAATACTGTAGCGACTATTTCGACTGGTCCGGAGGCTGAAATTGCTACAACTAGTTGTGATCTGGATACAGGTGGCTGGATATACTCACCGAATAGTGGTGATTGCAGGATCAACCATCAGGGTACAGATACTTCTGTGCTAACAGATCCAGGTTCTACCATGTTGTACTGTAATTATGGGCATGAAGAGCCATGATTTTGGGTGGTAAGTTTTTCTGACTGTTACGGAGAGGGGTTGATAGGAGTTAATTCCTATCAACCTCTTTTTTGTCCATAAAGGAGAGGTGTAATTGATACGCAAGGAAAAATATAAAGAATTTATATTTGAGGTTATTATTCCGGCTTTAATATTAGCCTTGTTAATTAGAACCTTTGTTGTTCAGGCATTTAAGATCCCTTCAGAATCAATGGTTCCAACCCTACAGATAGGTGACCATCTCTTTGTATGTAAATTCAGTTATGGGCTTAAGATTCCTTTTATTGATAAAACTATATTAAAATGGAATTCCCCTAAAAGAGGGGATGTTATTGTTTTTCGCTATCCAGAGGACCCTAAGCGGGATTTTATTAAAAGGACGATTGGGCTATACGGGGAAACTTTTCAAGTTATTAATAAAGAGATTTATATTAATGGTACTCATTTAATTGAGCCGTATAAGATTCATAACGATTTCTATCCCTCTGCCACGCAGTTTTCACCCAGGGATAATTGGGAAAGAAGTAAAATTATACTTCCAAATAGGGTTTTTGTTATGGGAGATAATCGGGATAGCAGTCTGGATAGTCGATTTTGGGGACAACTGGATATTAATATGATCAAGGGCAAGGCGCTCTTTATCTATTGGCCACCGTGGAGAATGGGGATTATTAAATAGGAAAGTGTAACACAGATATTCTTGTCTGTGATCCTTTGTATGTTCTTTAGATTGATGCAGACAAGGGGCCATAAAGCACAGACAGGAATGTCTGTGCTACGATTGATGCAGACATTTGGGGGTAGATAAGACTTGAAGAAAGAAAAAAAACATGTCGAAGAAAGAAAGGAACTCGTTGAGGAGATAACCATTCCCGTAGAGACACAAGATATTGCGTCTCTACTTGAGGAAAAGACGCGTCTGGCTGATGAATATCTGGAACATTTGAGACGAGTAACGGCTGAGTTTAAAAACTATAAAAAACGACAGGCAAGAATATTAGTAGAAAATAGACAACTGTCCAATGAGATGCTGATCAGAGAGCTGATACCTGTATTGGACAACTTTGAACGGGCTATGGATAAAGCCAATATGTCTTCCCTTGAATCCTTTTTTGAGGGTGTCTCTCTGATAAAATCTCAACTTGATGATATTCTTAAAAAACAAGGGTTGACTAAGATGCAAACCATTGGTGTTCCATTTAATCCTGTGTTGCATGAAGCCTTAATGCATGTTCCATCAGAACAATATCTAGAGGATGTGATTGTTGAAGATATTCATGGTGGATATATGCTGTTTGATAAGGTTATCAAACATGCACAGGTAATTGTCTCAAAAGGAAAAATAAGTGAAGAGTGAAAAGTGAAGAGTGAAAAGTGAAGAGTGAAGGTGGAAATTATAATTTATTCTTTCCTCCATTTTTCACTTTTCACTCTTCACTTTTCACTTAAAAAAGGGGTGAAACGAGTTGGCTCAACAAAAACGAGATTATTATGAAGTCCTTGGTGTGGGCAGAAATGCTCAAACAGAAGAGATAAAGTCAGCTTATCGAAAGCTGGCAAAACAATATCACCCGGATGCTAACCCAAGCGGTAAAAAGGTTGCAGAGGAAAAATTTAAGGAAATAAGTGAGGCATATGCAGTGCTTTCTGATTCAGAGAAAAGGGCACGATATGATCAGTTTGGTCATGTTGGTGCTGCTGGCTCTGAACAGGGGTTTGATTTTTCCGGGGTTGATTTTGGGGATATATTTGGTGATTTATTTGAAGGGGTGTTTGGCACATCAAACCGTCGCCGTGAGGGACCAAAAAGTAGAAGGGGGGCAGACCTTCAATATAATCTGAAGATTAATCTAAAAGAAGCAGCGTTTGGTTGTGAAAAAGTAATCAAATTTTCACGCAACGAAGGGTGTTCAGCCTGTAATGGTAATGGAGCAAAGCCAGGTACAACCAAGCATACCTGTCAATCTTGTGGCGGTAGCGGTCAGGTGAGGGTTACCCAGGGATTCTTTTCTGTTGCTCGAACATGCGATAGATGTCGTGGGCAGGGAACTATTATCGATACCCCGTGTGTTACTTGCCGGGGAACAGGCAGGATTATGAAGGCTCAAAGCATTACTGTAAAAATACCGGCTGGTGTGGATACTGGTTCAAGGATACGGATAAGCGGAGGGGGAGAGGTTGGTTCAAATCAGGGAACCGCTGGTGATCTTTATGTGGTTATCATTGTTCAGGAAAATGAAACATTTAAGAGGAATGAAAATAATATATTTTGCGATGTATCTATCAGCTTTGTTATGGCTGCCCTTGGGGGAGAGGTTGATGTCCCTTCCTTAAGTGGAGAAAAGATAAAATTAAAAATACCTGTTGGCACTCAAAGTCATAGCTCTTTTAGAATAAAAGGTAGGGGTATACCATCCCTTCATGGTTATGGCTCAGGGGATCAATATGTTCGGGCAATAGTGATTGTCCCTACAAACTTGAGTGCAGAGCAGAAAAAACTGTTGCGTGATTTTGATGATATGGGTGGTAAAGACAAAGGGTTTATGGGTAAGGTTAAGGATGCGTTCAGGTAGGACACGGCATTCTTGCCTGTCTGTTAAAAGGAAATGCGGAAGTAAGAATGCGGAATGCGAAACATTTGTTAGGTTATAATAAAAGGATGTGATAAGGTATGCAGACAATCGATTCCGTTAGATACGAAAAATTAATACACTTGCAATCTATGGGCATAGCACCCTTTGGCTCGCGGTATGAAACAACCCATTCATCAAAGGAAGTGATTGAGGGGTTTTGCGAAGGGAATGAAATAGAGGTAAGTATCGCCGGCAGGGTTGTCTCCTTAAGGGAACATGGCAAATCTGCCTTTGCCAATCTCAAGGACAGGGATGGAAAGATTCAGGTTTATATCCGGCGGGATGCTGCTAACGAGGATAATTTTGCTGTGTTTTGCGGATTAGAGCTGGGTGATTTTATCGGGGTCAAAGGGAAAACATTTAAGACCAAAACAGGTGAGGGGACAGTTCTGGTTGAAAAATTTACCTTTCTTTCCAAGTCGCTGAGACCCATGCCAAAGGAATGGTATGGGCTTAAGGATATAGAAACAAGGTATCGCCAGAGATATGTTGACCTGATAGTCAATGATGAGGTCAAGGAGACATTTATCACCCGCTCTAAGGTTATTCGAATGATACGGGAGTTTTTAGACAAAAAAGATTTCCTTGAGGTTGAAACCCCAATGATGCAGTCCATGGTTGGCGGGGCAACAGCAAAACCCTTTATTACCCATCATAATAGCTTGAGCATGGATCTTTATCTGCGGATTGCACCGGAGTTGTATCTTAAAAGATTAATTGTGGGTGGATTGGAAAGGGTTTATGAACTGAATCGTAATTTCAGGAATGAGGGTATTTCTACCCGGCATAACCCTGAGTTTACCATGCTTGAGGTTTATCAGGCTTATGCTGATTATGAAGATATGATGAGGCTGACAGAGGAATTGGTTGTTCATCTTTGCCAGAATATAAAGGGAAGCTTACAAATAGAGTATCAGGGACAAATGCTTGATTTTACTCCTCCATGGAGAAGATTGACGGTTTATGAGGCAATAGAAAATGCCCTGGGGGTAAAAATTTCAGGGATGCAGGACATAGAGGTAATTGCCAGCAAGCAAGGGCGTTCGGTTAAGGAATTGCTTGATGATGTACTTGACCACAAGATAGAAAAAGAGCTTGTTCAGCCAACATTTGTGACTAATTTTCCAACCGTACTTTCCCCTTTAGCAAAATCCATGCCTGACAATCAAGAGCTTACAGAAAGGTTTGAATTCTATATTTCCTCCCAGGAGATAGGGAATGCCTACTCAGAGTTGAACGACCCAATTGACCAGAGAAAAAGGTTTGTTGAACAGGACCCGGATCATGTGGATGAGGATTTTATCCGAGCACTTGAATATGGGATGCCGCCTTGTGGCGGGCTGGGGATAGGTATTGATAGATTGATTATGATGCTTACGGATTCTGCCTCTATTCGGGATGTTATTCTGTTTCCGCAGTTAAAGAAGGAAGTAATGTAACTATTTGGTGATTACCATACCATTCACAAGGGGGACAGCCAATTGTGATGTATTATGAATTCTTCATTGCCTCTCGATACCTGAAAACACTTCGCAAAGAAAAATTTATTTCCCTTGTTGGCATGGCATCCATAGCCGGTGTGGCTATTGGTGTTATGGCATTGATTGTAACCCTGTCTGTGATGAACGGCTTTGAGCGGGAATTAAAGGAAAAAATACTCGGCTTTTCAAATCATATTGTTATCAATGGATTAATCAAAGATGTTACTATTATTGATGTATTCAAAAAAATTAAGCATGAACAAGTAGTTGGCATAGCACCATTTGTAGAGGGTGAGGCAATTTTGTCCTCTAAGTATTCATCCTGTGGCGTTATGATTCGCGGCATTAAACCCACACTTGAAAAAGATGTCAGTCTTTTGTCTAAATGGATAACCACTGGCTCGTTTTCCATGGCTACGGGTGATGCTCTTATCGGAAAAGAAATGGCGAAAAGACTGGGGCTGAAGATAGGTGATGCTATTTCACTTGTAAGCGGCACATTTTCGGGTATTCGTGAGTTCAAAATTAAGGGCATTTTTTGCTCTGGCATGTATGAATATGATTCAAAATTAGTATTTATCCCCTTAGAGGATAGCCAGCAATTATTTGGCATGGATACGACTAAACTCACGGGCATTTCCTTGAGGGTAAGGGACATAAACAAGGTCAGCCAGATAGCAGGTGATATTCAAGCAAGGCTGGGCTGGGGTTATCAGGTGGCAACATGGCAGGAGTTAAACAAAAATCTTTTCTTTGCCCTGAGGCTGGAAAAGGTGATGATGTTTATTATTCTCACCCTTATTGTGCTTGTGGGTGTCTTCAATATTTCGTCCTGTCTTGCCATGACTGTGCTGCGGAAGATAAAGGATGTGGGCATTCTTAAAGCCATGGGTTCATCGGGGCATAGTATCGGGCTGATCTTTATCATTCAGGGGTTAATGATTGGGGTAAAGGGTGCTGTTATTGGGTGTGGTGGTGGTGCTTTGGTGTGTCTGGCTCTGGCTAAGTATCATTTTATTAGTTTGCCGTCGGATATCTATTATATTACCTGTCTGCCTGTGGATATGGAGCTAAGCGATGTACTGCTTATTGGTGTATCTGCGATTGTCTTGAGTATCCTTTCTACCATTTATCCTGCCTCACAAGCAGCCAGACTCAATCCAGTGGAGGCGTTAAGGTATGAATAGTAGCACAAGTTTCCAGCTTGCAGGCAGTGGGCAGACAGGGTTGTTGTCAATCCTTGATGTATGTAAAACATATTGTATGGATAGTGAAAATATTCCTGTGCTTAAGGGTATAAATCTGGAGATTGCACAGGGGGAGATACTGGCTATTGTTGGGCCATCTGGTGCGGGCAAGAGTACCCTGTTGCATATCTTGGGTGGGCTGGATATGCCGACTGAGGGCACGGTGTTGTTTCTTGGCAAGGATGTCTTTAATGGAGATATGGAGAAATATCGAAGTCAGACGATTGGTTTTGTCTTTCAGTTTCATCATCTCATGCCAGAATTTACTGCCCTGGAAAATGTGATGATGCCGGCATTGGTTAAAAGGATGCCGCGAAAACAAGCCAGGGAAAAGGCAGCGCAGATACTATGTGATGTTGGGTTATCAGAAAGATTAAACCACATGCCATCACAACTCTCTGGTGGAGAACAACAAAGGGTAGTTATTGCCAGGGCATTGATCAATGAACCGGAGTTAATTCTGGCTGATGAGCCTACCGGCAATCTGGATTCTCATATAGGAGATAGTGTTTTTCAGATACTGGAGGATATTGTCCGCAAGAAAGACAAAACCATGATAATTGTAACGCATAATGAAAAATTGTCAGAAAGGGCAGATAGAATTGTAAGATTGGTTGATGGGATGGTGATATAGGTTTATCTTGTGAACGGTTTGAATCAGCAGCAATTTTTATCTTGACTTTTTTCGCCTTTTATGATATAATTGACACTTGTGCCTGTGGGGCAGGAATAGCATGTTAATTTGTAGGGGCAGACTTGTGTATCTGCCCCATTATGACTAATGATGTTTTCTGTGATGCGTGTGTTTGTGGTGTGAAAGATGGCAAAGGTCGATTCATTTGCTTGGCATAAGCAAATGAGAAAAACCAGAGGATAGATGTTCAGTCGTTCTTAGTTTAGTCAATTGATAATAAGGAGGAAATAACTATGTGTAAAAAGATTATGTTAGGAGTAGCAATGAGTATTTCGATAGGGGTACTTCTTAGTGGGATGGCAATGGCTGGAGATGATAATCAGCCAGAAGGCGTAGTCAAGCCAACTGTTGCAAGCAGCACAAATGTAAGACCAACTGTGTGTCCAGATGAGGTCAAGCCAACCGTGTGTCCGAAAAAGCCAACCGTGTGTCCGGTAAGGCCAACAGTCTGTGGACCAGAAACAAGGCCAACGGTATGCCCGGAAAGTCCAACAAAGTGTCCGCCTCATCCAACGAGGTGTAGCCCGGCGGGCACGACATGTGAACCAACACGCGATGCAACAAATGCAAGACCAACTGTGTGTCCAGATGAGGTCAAGCCAACCGTGTGTCCGACAAAGCCAACAGTCTGTGGACCAGAAACAAGGCCAACGGTATGCCCAGAAAGTCCAACAAAGTGTCCACCTCATCCAACAAGGTGTAGCTCGGATGGTACGCTATGTCAACCAACGCGTGATGCATCGACATGTGAACCAACACGCAGGGCAGTAGAATGTAACCCAACACGCGAGGCAACAAATGTAAAACCAACCGTGTGTCCGGATGAGGCAAAGCCAACCGTGTGTCCGATAAAACCGACGGTTTGTGACGCAGCAGGTGTAAAACCAACAAGGTGTTATGTGAAACCGACAAAGTGTCCACCAAGACCAACAAGGTGTGGGCTATGTCCAACACGCAATGCATCAGGGGTAATGCCAACAATGTGTTATGTGAAACCGACAAAGTGTCCACCAAGACCAACAAAGTGTGGGCCATGTCCAACACGCAATGCAGCAGGTGTAAAACCAACAATGTGTTATGTGAAACCGACAAAGTGTCCACCAAGACCAACAAGGTGTGGGCTATGTCCAACACGCAATGCATCAGGGGTAATGCCAACAAAGTGTTATGTGAAACCGACAAAGTGTCCACCAAGACCAACAAAGTGTCCACCAAGACCAACAAAGTGTCCACCAAGACCAACAAAGTGTGGGCCATGTCCAACACGCAATGCATCAGGGGTAATGCCAACAATGTGTTATGTGAAACCAACAATGTGTCCAATAGGAAAGAAGTGTCCTATTGAGGTTGGGACTGAAACAGTGCCAGCCAACCGATAAGTAGTAGGGACAGATCTGTGTGTCTGCCTTTCAGCGGTAGGGAACGGTATATCCGTTCCCTACCCATGTTGTAGGGGCAAATCTATGTGTTTGCCCTCTTCATATAGGAGAAATAATGCAAAAACAATTCGTCCTCGGAGTAATCATCCTGTTAGCATTAATAACCACAACCGGCATCCCCTGGCAAATACTGCACAAGACCAATCAACCATATTCTATTAACCTTTGCATGACTATAATTATCCTCCTTATTCACCTCTGGATTGCCAGGGATGGTGTCTCTTTCGCTATCCGAGGCAGGGTATGGAAAAGAATAATCCCTGCTTGTGGGGTAATCCTCTGGTCAATCATGCGTGGCGTTTTCATCCATCCGTATGGATTCAGGATTGAGGATGGCTGGTTTTTTGCCATTGGCTTGTGTTTCCTGCTTGAGCAATCACAACTGAAACGCCTGTTGCAGAGGACAATCATCACCATCAGCCCTCTAGCAATTATATCCCTCCACGGCTGGTTATGCCCATCCAGCATACTTGTTGCCCTGCTCATCCTTGCCTTTGCGGGTACATTTATTCCAGGGGTCAGAAAAAAGGCAGAGGGAATAAAAAAATCTCCGTGTCCCCGTGTCTTTGTGGTAAAATATGTTATGCTATCCGTGTTCATGGCTGCATTTATCGGTATTTCCCTTCATTTTCTGGTATTTGACCCTGGGATAAAGAAGCAGGGTCGTATCCTTTTTGATATTGGACATGGGGACACCAGTGGTCCGCAATGGGGTTATAGCACAGATATTGATAAGAGTGCGGATGCCGGGCATGGCAGGTTGCTTGATTTTTTGAAGGCTTATGGGTATAGGGTTGAGACTCGTTCTGAGCCATTAACCCATGATGTTCTTAAGAAATATGATACACTGCTTCTCGCTATGCCTTCCCATGCTTACACACGATTGGAAATTAATAATATAAAAAAATTCGTGGAAAATGGCGGGGGATTGATGGTGGTAGGAGATCATACCAATGTTGATGATGTTATGGCTTCCTTAAATCCTGTGTTGGAAAAGTTTAATGTCGGGCTGAAATTTGATATTGTTCGGGTTGATAAAAGCATTAAGGCAAACATCCAAGCTGCTCATTGTCCAATGTTTCAAAATATTAATCCTGTTAGAGAAGTAGCCATTGGTAATGGTGCCTCTTTGAGCGTCTCCTTGCCAGCCACGCCCATCTTAAGGGTTGGATATGGAGCATTTTCAGATATTGGGGATGTAAAAACAGGACCAGATCAGGCATATCTTGGCAATGGCATTCTGGATAAAGGGGAGGCTGTGGGTGACCATATTTTGGCTGCTTGTGGTAAATATGGCAAGGGACGGCTGATTGTTTTTGGCGATTCGAGCTATTTTCAGAACCTTGCCCTGTATCGTAATTATAATTTTGCCTGGCAGTGTTTTGATTGGCTTAATCGAATAAACTCAGCACACAGGAATGTATGGCTCATCTTTTTTGCAAGTATGCTTTTGTTGTTTGCTGCTGTTATCGTCTATTGGCAGGGTATCCATGTGATTGGATATGGGATTATCCCGGCAATGATCATTGCCCAATGTATCGCTTTTGCAATTAACAATCATTACCCTACCATTGATTATAAAAAGCTCGGGCAAAGGGTGCTGTTTGATTTTGCCCATTATCCAGAGCACAGAACATACTGGGAGGATAATGATAACTATTCTACCTCACTTGATTCGCTTGTTCATCAGACACTTCGAGTCGGACTGCACCCATCCTTAAAGGACAGGGGCAGGTTGAATGCTCAGGAATTAAAGGGATATGATGCTATGGTTGTATCCTCTCCAAACCTTCCATATTCCAAACAAGAGGTGCAGGATGTCCAACAATGGGTGCATCATGGCGGTGGGCTTCTGGTTCTTGGGGGAGTAAGCACAGAGGCAATCATCAATCCCTTGCTTGAGCCATTCAAGATTCATCTGGATGATAAGCCGCTGGGGACATACTATTGTCAAAAGGATACAGATGGTAATGATTTTAAGGTGCCTATGAGCTTTACCACCCAAAAATTCATCAAACACCCAATTACTCAAGGGATAGGCAGCATCTGGTTTATGACCCCGGTATCTGTTAAGGGAGGAATTTCTCTTGCTTTCGTATACGATTATCCGACTATGGTGTATAAGAAATATGGGGCTGGTAGGGTGGTAGTGGTTGGAGATGACCTCTTCTTTGCCAACTACATTTCTGAGGGGGAGAAGGGAATTGTTGATTATGAGAAGGTTATGCTTAATTGGTATGTGATGAAATGGCTGGTGTCAGAATAGAATGCAGCTCTGCAATGACTGGAGTATCGGTGTCCAATGCTTCGGGAAGTTCTATGGGAAATTATGGGACTATTCAGGCGGGGTGGAGAAGATTTTGGTTTCGGCGGGGACTTATGGGGAGATGGTTTGTGTTGGGAATGGGATCAGACTTGTTGGTGTGTGGGAGGTCTTACAAAAATGAGTGAATTGATACCAATAGAGTAACTACTCAGGTAAAGTAATTCACCACGGAGAACACATAAGTTGATAGGTTGATGAGTTTATAGGTTAAAGGAACACAGATTTATAATTCATAAACATTTCCTATCAATTCATCCACTTATCAACCCATCAACTATTCAACTTATCAACTTTTTGTGTTTTCATGCCTTTGTGGTGAGTAGTTACCCAATAGAGAGAATAGAGTCCAAGATTCTTTTGATAAGGGGACAAAAGGTAATGTTGGATAGGGATCTGGCGGAACTTTATGAGGTGTCTACAGGAAGGCTTAATGAATAAGTAAAAAGAAACACAAAAGAGAGCGTTGCAAGGTCGATTCAATATTTACAAGGAGTTACAGTAATTCTTGACATAAAAATTTGCCATTCCTAACCATTTGCAATCTTTATGTTTACAGAAAATTTGATGTAATTTTCGATATTCATAAGCCATGGAAACACTAAATGGACACCAATTTTGGCAAGTTTTGATAAATCGACAAAATTTACATCATGTGTCAACTCAAACATGTCAACAACTTATGACATTTGTCAAGTTGGGGTTTTTGTGTAATTTTATCGCTATTTTTGTTGTAACTCCTTGTTTTAATAGGCATATAGCTTATGCAACGCTCTCTA
>Ga0210051_1003927_pt1 | contig 14661 bp, 8 predicted proteins | sample CryGey092014_all_FD_185464 | JGI IMG/M metagenome (GOLD analysis project Ga0210051, IMG submission 185464) | Groundwater microbial communities from aquifer - Crystal Geyser CG23_combo_of_CG06-09_8/20/14_all (SPAdes) (version 2) | ecosystem: Environmental > Aquatic > Deep subsurface > Groundwater ...
TTACCCCGTTGAATAATTCTTTTAACACTTATACCGTGAAAACAAGGTTTATTCTACGGGGTGAATTTAAGCTATCCAACGGGGCGGGCTAACGAACTACGAAATTCGTAATTCGTAACTTCGTACTTAATTCGTACTTCGATGGGGTAATAGTTTCAATCTTTCTCAATCTTGTCTTCCCAATCTTTTCTTCTCAATCTTTTTTCAATCTCTTCTCTTAACCTCAACCCCATGCTTAACCGATTGCATATTTACCTCATTTGGTACGTGTTTGTGTTTGAAAAATATTGCAAACAAAGATGCAACAACGAGCGAATACAATGCAAATAAAATCCAAATACCTTTCCAATCTGTAACTTGGTTGTTTACATAGTATTTGCCAATAATGAACCCGCTTAAAAGGCTACCTGTAATTGCACCAAAACCATTTGTCATTACCATAAAAAGTCCCTGGGCGCTTGCTCTTATACTTGGCTCGCTTTGCGTTTCAACAAACAGTGAACCTGAAATATTGAAAAAATCGAAAGCCATTCCATAAATAATACACGAAAGAACAATCATCCAAAGTCCTGAACCTGGATCACCGTAGGCAAAAAGTCCAAATCTTAATATCCAGGCAATCATGCTCATTAACATTACTTTTTTAATTCCGAATTTTTTAAGGAAAAATGGAATTGTGAGTATGAAAAGAGTTTCGGAAATCTGTGAAATCGACATAATAATTGCAGGATATTTTACAGCTATTAAATCTTTAAAAATGTCGGTTTTTGCAAAATCATCAATAAAATTTGTTCCATAAGCATTGGTCAATTGTAAAGATAGTCCAAGTAACATAGCAAAGATGAAAAACAAAGCCATTTTTGTATTTTTAAAAAGTGAAAAAGCATTTAGACCTAATGCACTGACAAAAGATTTTTTATGACCTTTCCCTAATGGCGGACATTTCGGCAATGTAAATGAATATAAACCAAGAAACAATGCCGATGCAGAAGAAACATAAAATTGAGCCGATGATTTTTCAAAGCCTAAAAGACTGATAGTCCAAAGTGCAACAATAAATCCTATTGTTCCCCAAACCCTGATAGGCGGGTATTCTTTAATAATATCCATTCCTTTGCTTTTCATTGAAGAATAGCAAACCGTGATGGACAAAGCAATAGTAGGCATATAGAAAACCATATTGACCAGCATAACCCAAAACATTACTGAAGGGTCATTAATCACAGGGACAGTAAAAAGAACAATAGCTCCTATGATGTGAAAAATTCCATAAAGTTTTTCGGCATTTATCCACCTGTCAGCGATGATACCGGCTATTGCCGGCATAAACAATGAAGCAATGCCCATTGTAGAGAAAATTGCTCCAAATTCGGGATAGGACCAATGCATTGTTTTATCACAGTATTTTACAATAGTTAAAAGCCATGACCCCCAGATAAAAAACTGCAAAAAATTCATCAGTATAAGACGATACTTGATACCCATTACGTTCTCCTTTTTACTTAACAGGACTTCTAAAAATTGCTTTTTCTTTATTAGACTTCAATTTTAAAATTACTCACATATTAATTGTTTTTTAAAAGTAGAGACACACGGACGTGTGTCTCTACTCCGGTTTTTAATAACTTTGCCAAAGTTTGAAACTTTGGCAAAGTTGAAAAAATCTAATTTTTAGAACCCCTTTTAAAAAATTTATGTTAATATTTTATTCTTTATTTCTGAGGTTTATTTCATCTCTTATGTGTGAGGCTTTTTCGTAATTTTCGTCACGAATGGCTTCTTTAAGCATCGATTCCAAATCTTTGAGTTTATATTTTGAGAAATAAGACTGACCTGCAGGTTTACGGGTAACATTTTTATTTTCGGTGCCATTATCAAAATTATTTTTTTCTTTTTCCTTATCTTTTTCCTTTTCTTTACCAAATTCAATTATAATTCCAGCTTTTTCAATTACTTCACGTGTGGTATAAATGGGACACTTATATCTGAGCGCCAGAGCAACGGCATCAGAAGTGCGCGAATCTATTATCACAATATTATTTTGGTGATTAAAAACAAGGTTAGAGAAGAAAACCCCTTCTTCAAGTTTAAAAACATTAACTTCTTGCAAATCAATATTGAATGCTTTTGTAAATTTCAAAAACAAATCATGTGTAAGAGGGCGCGGTGGTTTTAAACCCTCTAATTCAATTGCAATTGCCTGTGCTTCAAAAGCGCCGATAATTATAGGAATACGCCTGTCGCCATCTTTTTCGGCAAGAACAAGTGCATACGCTCCTGATTGTGTTTCGCTATAGGATAATCCCAATACTAATAATTTTATTTTGTCCATAGATGTTTTTCCTTAAAAATGGGAGTTTTTATTAATGAACAAATATACAATTTTTCAGATTTTTTTCACTATTTTAATAAATGATTATTAACCGCGTTTTTAACGATTTTTGTTCCATTGTATTTGATTGTGTTGAGTAACTGCAAAAATTCAAAATTAGTAATTTATTTTCAATTCACTTCGTGAAAAATATAAAATAATTATTTTATATTTGCGATATAATAGCCTATAAATACACCTTGAGGTATATATATCATTACGTTACCAACAATCATAAAAAAAAGACAGCGACAGAATGAAATATAACAGTAAAACATATATTGATAGATAAGAAAGACTAATCAGAATAGTTATACGACAAATGAATTAAGAACACCCATTAACCCCGTTGGATAACTCTCGTTGAAAAACGGATATGCAAAAAAAAGAAAATATCCTACGGGGTTAACGATTTTTGATTTACGAAGTAGTTGAAAATCTGAAATCTAAAATCTGAAATCCTTGTTCTGAGATCAAAAAATATATATATTACGGACAAACTCTAATTTATACGTGGCGAATGCCTTTCAGCCCGTATCAAGTAGCACCAATGGATAAAATGAAATAATTGAAAAATTATTACTAAATTCAAGTCTTTTGAAAAATATTAATTATCGTGTATATCTTTAAATTCTTTTTTGTTATTGTTTTGATGTTATTATCAATAGTTTGTGTAGATTGTAAGAAAAATAAACCGTCAAAATATGGTAAGGTAAGCGCTCAAATTTCAATGTTGAATATTTATAAAATTAATACCTTTTTAAGTTCCCGCAAGCAAGCTCGCCAATTCGATAAATATTTTTCAGATTTATATAATAAGCAAATATTTTCAGGGGTTGCACTTGTAAGTAAAAAAGGTACAGTTATATATAAAAATGCCTTTGGATTGGCTAATCGAAAAAGTCATGAAAAACTTAAACCGGATTACGCTTTTCAAATAGGTTCAGCAACAAAGCAGTTTACTTCTGTTTCCATTTTAATGCTGTTACAGCAACGGAAAATTGCTCTTGAAGACAGTATTCAAAAATATTTTCCTTTATTTCCATATAAAAATATTAGTATTCTGACTTTATTAACACACCGTTCAGGCTTACCCAACTACATATATTTTTGCGACACTTTAGTGACAGATAAATTTAAACTCTTAACCAATGCCGATGTTGTAAATATAATGTGCAGTAATTTTCCAAAGCAATATTATAATTCCAATAAAGACTATCATTATTGTAACACCAACTATGTATTATTAGCCGCTATTGTTGAAAAAGTTTCAGGAAATACTTTCGAAAAATTTGTTCACGATAACATTTTACAAAAAACGGGTATGCCTCATTCTTTTTTTTATTCTGAACTTGAGAAATTTAACTACATAAAAAAAGCAACAGGTTACCTGTCACCAAAAATTGAAGCAGGATTTTTTTATTTGAACGGAGTAACAGGTGATAAAGGAATATTTTCAACGGTTGACGATTTGCAAAAGTGGGATTTATCTCTGTATTCTGACTGTTTAGTAAGAAAAGATATTCTAAATAAAGCGTTTACTCCGCAAACCAAAACACGGCGTTATAATATTTTTTATGGCTTTGGCTGGAAAATGTATTTTCTTAAAGATAGCACTCAGGTGTTATTTCACTCCGGTTGGTGGCAGGGATACCAGAGTGTAATTATCAGAATACCGAAAGATTCAACTGCCATAATTATTTTAAAAAATAAAAGAACACCCCATCCGGTAGACCAGCGAAAAATAATGGATATTCTTTACCCTTGAAATCACTTTTTCAATCATAAAATCATTAATAATAAAGAAACATCTTGTATATAGACTCTTAAAAAGCCATTAATGATAATATGTTAACAATAAATCCCAAACTCAAAATTAAATCCCAATTTTTCAATATCCAAATTTCAAATGGGATTTTGAGTTTTTGATTTCATATTCCATTAATTAGAGTCTGTCCGTAAAGTCGAAAAATTTGAAAAATAATATCAGAATTTTAAAATTTGATATTTCAGGTATAAGGTATAAAGGTATAGGGTATAAGGGGTTTGCTTTATTCCCTATTTCCTTATACCATATTCCTTAAAATGAAAAAGATTGATATTACAGACAAACTCTAATTATTGAGACGATACCTTTCATGTAACTTTTTAGCAAGAACATTTTCTTTGGTATTTTCAAAAAACTTTCCTAAACTTTCATATCCAAGAAAAATTTTCCCTTTTTTGTGCTGTGCAACAAAAGTCTATTTTAGTTCCGAAATATTTTTTATATCTTTGTACTATATTATTTTGTTGTTTTTTGTAATTAAGCGTTTAAATTACTATTTATTAGTAAATTGAACGAACAAAATAATACATTTTTTCAATTTTTTTATCTGATTTTTAAGGAATTATTATGCAAAACTTGAGTTAATAAATTTATCATAAACAAACTTGTGGAATTAACAAAACGATTTCAATGAAAGTAAACCTGACGTTCAGCATATGAAAAAAATATTTATTACAATATTATTTTTATTTTTCTCTTTATTAGGGTCTTTTGGAATAAATATAAAGTCAATGGAAATAACTTATGAGCATATTTCGCTTTCCACATATAAAATTAATCTTATAGTTTACTCATTTTCAACCAGTCCTGTTAATTCTTCATTTGAAGTTTTAATAGAAAATGATACAAATACTATTAATCTAAATTCAATAGAATATATAGGAAATTATGTAAACAAGTGTACTTATGTTTTAAATTATGTTTTTCCTGGACCTGGCATTTATAAAATTTCATCTTGGTGTTATTCACATAATACTGATGTAGTAAATATACCTAATCCAAATACTGTTCCTTTTTATATTGAAACATTTTTAAACATTAATCCTTTTTTAGGATATAACAATTCACCTGTAATTCTAAATCCACTTGTTGATAATGCCTGTATTAATCATCCTTACTTTTATTTTCCTGATGTTTTTGATGAAGAAGGCGATAGTGTTTCATATAAACTTATTAAGTGTAAAGATTCAAATGGGAATGATATTGCAGGATATGATTTTCCTCAGACTACTAATATATTCTCAATTGACAGTGTAACTGGTAATTTATTATGGGATTCTCCTATTGCTCAAGGCATTTATGCAGTTGCTATCTTAATTGAAGAATGGAGAAATGGCTTTAAAATAAGTTCAATAATGCAAACTGGGGAAATTCAAGTAAACACTTGTAATACAAATTTTCCAATTATAAAAACAATTTCTGATACTTGTGTTGATGCTGGTTCTTTTATAAACTTTGAAGTTAATGCTATATATCCCATAGGAGACTCAATATCTCTTTTTGCTTACGGAGAAGTTTTGCACTTTATTAATAATCCTGCCCAGTTTAATCAACCTATTATCGGTATAGATTCAGTTAGTTCAACTTTTTTATGGCAAACTTTATGTGCTAATGTAAGAAAAGAACCTTACCATGTTATTTTTAAAACTGTTACTTATAAAAATACTGGTCAGGAAGAAATGCTTAATAATTTTAACTCCTCCACAATAGGGTCAGGATGGTATTCTGGGAATAATCCTATGTTTAATGATATATGCTCTAATAGTTGTGATAGTAGCCCATATATTTGGATGGGAAATAACTCGGCTACTCCAAGAATACTTCAAAGTCCTTCATATAATCTTTATTCCTATTCTAATAATATGATATGTTTTGATATGAGATATTCTGAACAGACGGGAATTTACGGAAGTTCTTGTGAAGGTCCTGATTTACCTGATGAAGGAGTTCGTTTTCAATATTCAACTGATGGTAACTCTTGGATTAGTATGGAATATTATGATCCTAGTATTCCTTCTCCCGGAGGACACAATCCAGAATTAACCAAATGGAGTACCTATTGCATGTCTCTTCCTGTTAATGCACTAACAAACAATACAAGTTTCAGGTGGTTGCAGATTAAATGTAGTGGTAGTAATTTTGACCACTGGGGACTCGATAATATAAGACTTTTTAATATTCCTCAAAATAATATGAATTATAAGACAGTTGATATTACAGTTGTTTGTCCTGCACCTGATAGTCTCACTGCTACACCAATTGTTGAGAGTATCTTTATTACATGGAAAAAAGTAGTATGCAATAATGCAATAGGATATAAAATTTACAGAAAAAATTCATATTATGGTTTTTCTCCGGCAAACTGTGAAACAGGAGTACCTGGATATACCGGATATATTGAAATAGCTAATCTTACAGATATAAATATAACTAATTATACTGACAATAATAATGGTGTAGGATTACAACATGGTATAAAATATTGTTATATGATTATTGCTTATTTTGAAGATGGTGCAGAAAGTTATGCTTCTAACGAAGATTGTGCTGAATTACCCCGAAATAATGTTCCTGTAATTACTAATGTAAGTATTACCCACACTCACGAGAGTTATGGGTCGGTATATATTGCATGGTCTAAACCTTTAACAATAGATACAGCCATTTACCAAGGGCCTTATAAATATAAAATTTATCGTTCAAAAGGTATATATGGTAATAATTTTGTTTTGATAGATTCTTTATACGGAATAAATGATACTATTTATAACGATACCCTGTTAAATACAAAAGATACTTCTTTTACTTATAAAATTGAATTGTACAGTGGATTCGATTTAATGGACTCAACAATCATTGCATCATCTGTATTTTTAAATATTGTACCTTCTGATAATAAACTGGAATTGTTTTGGAAAGAAAATGTGCCATGGAGTAATGTTGAGTATATAGTATATAAACAAAATCCATATACATTAACCTTTGATTCAATAGCATCAACAAATCTTACTCATTATACAGATTCTGGTTTGGTGAATGAAATGCTATACTGTTATAAAATAAAAAGCATCGGGCATTATTCAGGTATTAGTCTGATTGATCCTATTATTAATTTTTCGCAAGAAAACTGTGCTATACCTATCGACAAAACATCTCCATGTTCTCCACAACTTAATGCTACTACTAATTGTGATTTAATTGAAAACTATTTAATTTGGAATAATCCTAATAATACATGTGCTGATGATGTAATAAAATATTATATTTATTATTCACCTTCAGGTATAAATCAAATGGAGATTATTGGAATTAATGAATCTCCTTTTGATACAACATATACTCATACTAATTTATCAACAATTGCCGCATATTATGCCGTTACGGCAGTTGACTCATTTTTTAATGAAAGTAATTTTAGTAATATCGTTACCATAGATATTGATAGTTGTTCACAATATTCTTTACCCAATGTATTTACTCCTAACGATGACGGAATAAATGATTTATTTATGCCCTGCCAAAATTATTTCGTTGAAAAAGTTGATATGAAAATATTTAACCGTTGGGGAGTGTTAGTATATCAAACAGAAGACCCTAAAATTAACTGGGATGGGAAAAACATGAAATCCCAAAAACTCTGTTCTGATGGCGTTTATTATTATGTGTGTGATATATATGAAAAACATTTGAGAGGAATAGAAAAAAGAACCTTAACCGGATTTATCCATTTGTTTAGTAAAATTAGTAAAAAAGAAAAATCAATCTATTGATGGCATTTTTCATAATGTATCAAAAATTTCACCACGTCTAAAAAATATGGATTACTATACTTGAAAAGGTCATTAATTGTCATTTAACCAATGAATGACCACTAATTCGTAGCTTTTTCAAGGCGTTTCATTACTGAAAAAATAAATATTGCTGAAAGAAGACAACATATTACTAAAGCGCCCCAAAACATATATAATGGTAATTTTTCCCAGAATGTACCGAGTACACCAACTAAATAGCTCCCTATTGCTGTTGCTGCCAGCCAGCCTCCCTGCATCATCCCTTTATATTGCGGAGGAGCCACTTTTGCAACAAATGAAAGTCCCATAGGGCTTAACAAAAGTTCTGCAAGGGTAAGAACGAAATAAGTGCCTATTAGCCAATTAGTAGAAACTAATGTTTCCGATACACCTTTAATTTCTGACGGATTAGGTAAGCCGATAGAAGCTACCATCAGAACAACGAAACCGAGTGCAGCTACTACCATACCATAACCAATTTTTTTAGGTGCCGAAGGTTCTTTTTGTTTTACATTAAGGTAAGTAAAAAACGCAACAAAAATAGGAGTTAAAAGAACTATAAACAGCGGGTTAAATTGCTGAAATATTTGTGGGGTGATTTTAATTGTATTGGTTATATCCTTTATCACAAAGAAGTAGTAAGCCAATAACCCTGTTAATCCAATCAATGTCAGAATAATGCCGGGAACAGGTTTCCGTTTGTTCCCGAAAAGTCCCATAGTAGCAAGGTAAATACCATAAGCAAATACAATAAATGGAATAATTCCGAACAGTGAGAATATCATACTATGAAGAGGTGATATATAGCTTACCGTGTAGTCGCGGGCAAAAAATGTCATGCACAATCCGTTTTGGTGAAACGACATCCAGAAAAAAATCACCACAAAGAAAACGAGCAGCAAGGCAATAACTCTTTCTTTTATCTGTGCCGGAGTGAGTATCACCACATCTGAATTAATACCACTATCTTTTGCGTCTTTAAGTTGTTGCTTGTGAGTTTTGTCAACATTCTTCCATGTTTTCCTGAAGAGCAAGAAAATAAGAACAGAAATAATAAGACTTATACATGCCACCCCGAATGCGATGTTGTACGATTTTGTGAGCGACTGAACCACGTATTTTTCACCAAAATTGGTAGCGAATTTTTCCGGATTATTGGGATCACCAAATAATTTTGTATCAATAATCTGAACATTGTTAATTTTTTCTTTTAAAGCATCCTTTGCTGGTTTATCGCCAACTTTTCTGCTTTCAAGCAATTCGTATTCTTCTTTTGATACCATTTGCGCGGGAAGAGTAATCATTTTCGCAATGGTTAATTGGTATAAACCTGCAGCTTTTAATTTAAACAAGGCGTTGTCCCTGTCTTCCTGAAAAATAATGCCTTTTTTCTTTTTTGCTTTATCAATAAGATTTGTGCTATCTTTCAAAGTTTTAATATTAATTGTATTTTTTTGAAAAATGGCTATAGTAAAAGTATTTTTATCAACAACCGAGTCGTTCAGCGAAACGTAGTTTTTTGGAATAGAGGCATCGTAAATAAAATTTTCTTTTGCCAATACTGCGTTGTTGATACTGTCGGCAGCACTTGGTGCAAAAAAGGCTCCAATGTTAATAAACATATAGAAAATTGAAAATGCCATGTCGCGTTTCCCTTTATACATTGCCGATTCATATAAATTACCTAACAGGGCCTGGAGATTTCCTTTAAAAAAACCGGTTCCTATTGATATTAATGCCAATGCGCTAAACATCATAATTTTTCCGGTATTGTCGGCATTTGAAGGTAATGCCAGAAGGATATATCCTAAAAACATAACTAAAATTCCTAACAAAATGGTTCTGCCATATCCAAGCACTTTATCGGCTACTAATCCCCCAATCAAAGGAAGAAAATAAACCAATGAAAGAAATGTTCCATAAATAAGACTCGTAGCAGAAGAGGATAAACCAAATTTTGCCTGCATATAAAGAGCAAGAATTGCAAGCATAGTATAATATCCAAAACGCTCTCCCATATTTGTAAGTGCCAGAACTAATAATCCTTTAGGATGTTCTTTAAACATAAATAGTTAATTTAATTATATTAATTTTTTGCTCTGCAAATTTAGATTTTTTTTGCAATTAAATGCAAAATGTCTAGAAATAGTTAAATTTGCAATAAAAATATCACATAAAAATATAATGTATTGAATTGCATTGAAATAAAAAATGAAACTTTTTACAACAAGTCAAATTGCCTTAATTGATAAATTTACAATCGCCAACGAACCCATCGCTTCTATTAATTTAATGGAAAGAGCAGCACATGAAATTTTTAAAAAATTAATCAACATATTTTCAAAAGACACAAAATTTGTAGTGATAGCCGGACCGGGAAATAACGGTGGCGATGGACTTGCAGTTGCACGATTGTTGCACAATTCGAAATTTACAGTAAGAGTTTTTCTTGCAGATATTTCGGGAAAATTTTCAAATGATTGTACAACAAATTTTGAAAGACTTAAATTAATTCCCGAATTAAAAATTTCAATTGCTAAAGTTACTAATGCTCTTTATTTTGAAACTAATGAAGTTATAATTGATGCCCTTTTCGGAAGCGGGCTTACGCGTACTCTTAATGGTTTTTCTGCAGGAATTGTAAAAAAAATTAATGATTCGGGTTGCAAAGTAGTTTCTATTGACCTGCCTTCGGGCTTATTTGGTGAAGATAATTCTAATAATGATGCTGATGCAATTGTAAAAGCAGATTTTACATTAAGTCTTCAGTTTCCAAAAATCGCCTTCTTTTTTGCCGAAAATAACAAATTTACCGGAAAATGGTTTGTATTGCCAATAGGGCTACATCAGGAAATAATAAATTCCGAACCTGCAAATTATTTTTATATTGATAATGAATTTGCAAGAAACATTTTACATGTTCGCAATACATTCTCGCACAAAGGCACTTACGGTCATGCTTTGCTTTTTGCCGGAAGTAAAGGAAAAATGGGTGCTGCAGTTTTGGCTTCGCGGGCGTGCTTACGTGCAGGAGCAGGACTTTTAACCACTCATGTTCCTAAATGCGGATATGAAATTTTGCAAACAACGGTTACAGAAGCTATGGCAAGTATTGATGCAGACGAAAATTTTATTACTAAACTTCCGCAGGTTGATAATTATGATGCCATTGGCATTGGTCCCGGTTTGGGAACTGAAAATGAAACCAAAGAATTTTGTAAAAATTTACTTATAAATTCATCCAAACCACTTGTTATTGATGCCGATGGTTTAAACATACTTTCGCAGCAACCCGAACTATTAAATATTTTACCAAAAAATGCTGTATTAACTCCTCACCCCAAGGAATTTGACCGATTTGCCGGCAATTCCGAAAGTTTTTATAAAAGACATCTGAAAGCAAAACTTTTTGCCGAAAAATATCAGGTGTATATCGTATTAAAAGGTGCTTACACACAAGTAATTTGTCCCGATGGTAACTGTTATTTTAATTCTACAGGAAATCCCGGAATGGCTACCGGGGGTAGCGGTGATGTGTTAACCGGAATTATATTATCTTTTTTAGCCCAGGGTTACGGTCCATTAAATGCTTCAATACTTGGTGTATTTATTCATGGTCTTGCCGGTGATTTGGTTGCTGCTGAAAATAGTCAGGAATCTGTTGTTGCCGGCGATTTAATTGAGATGCTCGGAAAATCTTTTAAATTTCTCCATTCTCATTGATTTTATGCCTTACTGTCAATTGTTATTCGTTTCTTTTGTAAAAGATTAATTTATTAGTAATTTTGTATCCTCTCAAAAAAGGCAGGGAGAAAAAGAAAAAATAGTCGCAGATTACACAAATTGAAATATGAAATGGTTATGGGGTTATTAAGTTATTGAAAAAACCACAGTCCTTTTCACTTATTAACCTATTTATAATATGTAACCGATTTTACCCTTGTCTTTTGAGAGGATACGAGAAAATCAATTTAAAAAGAATTTAATAAAACACAATGAGAAACATTTTAATAACAGGTGGAGCAGGGTTTATAGGAAGTACTTTAACGGAATTTTTGCTTCGCACGCCCAATAATTTTGTTGTTGTTGTTGATAATCTTGTAAGCGGTAATTTAAAAAAACTTCCGGCAGCGGCAAAAAATTTTAAATTCATAAAAGCCAATGTAAATAACCGAAAAGAAATTTCTGAAATTATGATGTCGTGGAAATTCGATTACGTTTTCCATTATGCTGCTGTTATGGGAGTTCAGCATACTTTGGCAAATCCACTTTTAGTTTTAAATGATGTTGAAGGAATTAAAAATATTCTTGAATTAAGTAAAAATATTGGCGTTAAACGTGTATTTTACAGTTCCTCTTCCGAAATTTACGGAGAATCTGTAGAATATCCTCAAAATGAATTAACCACACCTTTAAACTCCCGTTTGCCTTATGCCATTGTTAAAAATATTGGAGAAGCTTATTTACGCTCTTACAAACAGGAATTTGATTTAGATTATACTATTTTTCGCTTTTTTAATACTTACGGAGCAAAACAAAGCAAGAACTTTGTAATAAGCAAGTTCCTTATTCATGCTTTAAAAAATGAGGATATTCCTGTTTATGGCGATGGAAATCAAACTCGTACCTTTTGTTATATTGACGATAACGTTAAGGCTTGTTTAAATGCCTTTTATAAAAATATTTACGTTAACGATGTAGTAAACATTGGCGGTGAAAATGAAATAACTATTCTTAACCTTGCAAAAATAATTATTGATATTACCGGCTCATCTTCAAAAATCGTTTTTATGCCGCCTTTGAAAGAAGGCGATATGAGCGGTCGCCATCCCGATATTACTAAAATGAAAATTTTAATTGATTCGCCACTTATTCCGCTTAAAGAAGGACTTAATATTATGATTAAAAACGGACTTTTTGAACTTAATAATGTACCTGTTTAAATATTCCCGATTTACACCCGAAAATATATTTATATGTTTCAGTTAATAGAACTTCAAAATCTTATAAATAAAGAAATTGAACAGTTCAATTTTAATATAAAGCCAACTGAATTATACAAACCAATAAAATATATTTTAAAAGGAAGCGGTAAACGGCTCAGACCTGTTCTTACTCTTATGGCTTGCAATTTATTTTGTGATGATATTAAAATAGCATTAAAACCCGCAATCGGACTGGAAATGTTTCATAATTTCACTCTTTTACACGATGATATTATGGATAAAGCTGATATTAGACGAAATAAACCCACGGTTCACAAAAAATGGAACAATAACGTTGCAATTCTTTCGGGCGACGCAATGATGATTAAAACTTACGAGTTTTTTTTTTCGCTTGAACCAAAAACACTTGCTAAGGTAATTCAGGTATTTAACACAGCCGCTTTACAGGTTTGCCAAGGTCAGCAATACGATATGAATTTTGAAACCAGAATTGATGTTACTTCTGCCGAATATATCCGTATGATTACTCTTAAAACAGCAGTTTTACTTGCAGCTTCGCTTAAAATAGGTGCTATTACTGGAGGCGCATCAACTGAAAATACCGATTTACTTTACAATTTCGGAATTAATTTAGGATTAGCTTTTCAACTTCAGGATGATTACCTTGATGTTTACGGTGATGTAAAAACATTTGGCAAACAAATTGGTGGTGATATAATTTCAAACAAAAAAACCTTTTTGCTTATTTCGGCTCTCGAAAATGCTACCTGCAAAACCAAAAATCAATTATTAAATCTTATTAAAACTCCTGATTTAGAAGCTTCAAAAAAAATAAAGGATGTAACAAATATTTATAATCAATTAAATATACCTTTAATTTTAAAAGAAAAACTTAATTTTTATCACCGGCAGGCACTCCATAACATTTCACAGGTTACTGTAAGCGAAGGAAGAAAAAAATTACTTATCCAACTTTCGGATAAATTATTAATTCGCGAAAAATAAAAAACTAACAATATGGCTTGCTGAAAAAGTCAAATTTTGGACTAAAGTCATGTTATTAGTTTAAATTTAATTCCCCTATCTGAAGGTCGGGGCAATTGTAATTAAATAATTATAAAATATTTTTCATTTAAATTACCCCTGTCATTTATGACGGGGTAGTCGAGTCACGCAGGGGAATTTCACCCCTGCGTTCTCACAGAACCGTACGTGAACCTCTCGATTCATACGGCTCTTCATGTTTAATCACAAATGTAATAAAACATTATGGATACACCAATTCCCAATTGCTCTGGTAATTGGCTGTGATTTTGTTTCGTAGTAATCAATCATTCCGTTTCTGGTTGTTGTTTATTTTGAAACTAAACAGGCTAAGCCCTTTGCTCCATTACCTTTCGATAACTTCCTCACTATTACGACTTAGTTCGCCACCGCTATCTCGTACTATCCCTGTACGTCTGCTTCCCTGTTCGGTTAACAGAACAATAGCGACTTCCCTTGTTCCATACAAAAGCCTGTATTGCCTTCCTGCTAACTTTACCCCGAATGTTATGTAACCAGTAATCAGGTTTTCCGTTACACTTTGTCGCAGACACAACCGTAACTGCCTGCTTTTAACATTTTCTTTTGCCGCTTACGAGGCTTCAGTCGCTGGTTCACTCTATTCAGTTCGACAATACTCACCTGCAAGAGTCAAGCCCTCGCTTTTCCTTATCGTTCACC
>Ga0210051_1003929_pt1 | contig 14658 bp, 15 predicted proteins | sample CryGey092014_all_FD_185464 | JGI IMG/M metagenome (GOLD analysis project Ga0210051, IMG submission 185464) | Groundwater microbial communities from aquifer - Crystal Geyser CG23_combo_of_CG06-09_8/20/14_all (SPAdes) (version 2) | ecosystem: Environmental > Aquatic > Deep subsurface > Groundwater...
TGACTTGGTATTACATCAGGAAAATCGTTAAAGTTGAAGTGATCAGACACATCTGGCCGGCGTTTCTAGCCAGCGCTTTAGCCGGACTGCTGGCCTTTAAACTAAGCTTTTTGGCAATTAATTTATTTAGTCTTATTTTGGTTGGTTTTATCGGGGGCTTAGTTTATTTAGCCTGTTTATTTGCCTTTGACCGTCGCCAGTTGCTGGTCGATGTTCGCTGGTTTTGGCAAAAAATCCGCTAAATTCCCCCCGCCGCTTGATATTCCCAGAGAGAGAGTAGTATGTGGATAATTATTAAATTTTTACAGGAATTTTTATGCCAGAATCTACAGTCAGTAGGGGTGGGTTATCTTTATCACTTCATGATGCAGAGATAGCAGAGTTGCCAGAGCTTAAACAATTTGTTGTTATTACTGATCCGGATAGACCGGACTCAGAAATGATTCAGGTTGATAATCACTTCCTTTTTATGACAGGTAAAGGGGAGCATAAGTGGAGTCGTGATCCAAAGGCATATTTAAAAACAGGTGCAATATTTTTCAAAGGGGGAGATTCTCGAGAAACACCGTTAATGAAGCAGGTTAGAGAAAAAATTGAGGTGAGTAAGACATACGCGGAGTTTATGGAAGCAAAAAACCCGATTGCCTCAGAGTAATCAGCATCTCTATTTCAGATCAGAGCAGGATTACTTAAGATAGACAAGAATATTTTTAGCCTTCAAGGATAATCCCTGTAGGCAAACTTTCCACCTCTAAGGTGGAAAGTAGGGATTTTAAGAGAAAATCGGTGGTATAATTAAGCATTCATGATTAAGTTATGTACGGTGATTTTGGAATACCAGAATCCGAAAATGACCTTGGCGACGATCAAATCGTTAAAAAAGGCCGTTCTTCCGGCAGGTTTTACTAACCAGATTGTCGTCGTCGATAACTCTCCGGTTCCCGACGGTTTATTGGAAAAAAGCCTGAACCAAGATAAAAGCATTAAATTAATCACTACTTTGCAAAACACCGGCTTTGCTAAAGGCAACAACCTGGGAATTAAATATGGTTTAAAACGCGGCTGTCAATATTTTTTACTGCTCAACAATGATGTTTTGGTAAATCGGCATTTTTTGCAACACTTGCTGGCTTCCGGGGCTGATCTGACTGTCCCGAAAATATACTTTGCCAAGGGATATGAATTTCATAAAAATCAGTATCAAGCCAATGAGTTAGGGAAAGTTATCTGGTTTGCCGGCGCAGAGTTTGATTGGGACAATGTTTACTCAAAACATATCGGCATGGATGAGGTTGATAAGGGGCAGTTTAATCGTGCCCAAGAGATTGAGTTTGCCAACTTTTGCTGTGTCTTAATAACTAAGGAAGTATTTAAAACCATCGGTTTTCTGGACGAAAATTATTTTCTTTATTGGGAAGACGGGGATTTTTCTATCCGGGCCAAACAAGCCGGTTTTAACATTGTTTATCAGCCCAAGGCGATTATTTGGCACAAAAATTCCGGCAGTTCCGGCGCCGGTTCTTCCCTTCACGATTACTATCTGACCAGAAATCGCTTAATTTTTGGTTTTAAATATGCTTGTTTAAGAACTAAGTTTGCCTTAGTCAGAGAAAGTTTTAAGAAACTGATCACCGGCCGGCCCGGAGAGAAACAAGGTATAATTGATTATTGTCTGCGCCGTTTTGGCAAAGGTAAATTTCTATGAAATTAACCGTCATTATTTTGACCCGCAACAGCAACGGTTTGATCCTGGATTGTTTAAACTCGATTAAATCAGCCGACGAAATTGTGATTGTTGATGATAATTCCACTGATACCACCCTCTCGATTGCTAAAAAATTTCCCGTTAAAGTTTTTTCCAGACAGCTTGACAATTTTGCCGCTCAAAGAAATTTTGCCATCTCTAAAGCCACTATGCCTTGGGTATTATTTCTTGATTCGGACGAAAGAGTCCCGCTCAAGCTTCTCCACGAAATTAAAACAGCTATCAGCGTCGATACTTATTCTGCCTATCGAATGAAACGCCTTAATTATTTTTTCCATCATGCCGTCAAACATGGCGGTTACTGGCCTGATTGGCAAACGCGCTTGTTTAAACTCAAAGACTTTGCCAAATTTACCGGTTCTGTCCACGAAACGCCTCATTTCTCCGGCCGGTTAGGTGACTTGGAAAACCACTTAACTCACTTTTCTCATCAGAATTTAGCCGAAGGCCTGGAAAAAAGTTTAATCTGGACTAAAAAAGAAGCCGAAGAATTTATTAAAGCCCACCACCCGCCGATTACTTGGTGGCGGATTGTTAAAGTTATGGTGTGGGAATTTTGCTTTAGGTATTTTAAAAAATTAGGCCTTCTTGACGGTTATGTGGGTTTTATCGAAAGCTTAATTCAGGCGATCAACCGTTTTTTTGTTTATCAGCAGATTTGGGAGTTGCAGCAAAATGAAAATCGGCCTTTATAGTCCTTTCTTGGCTGACAACATTGGCGGCGGCGAGCGCTATTTATTAACCGTTGCTGAATGTCTGTTGACTCAACATCAGGTTGACCTGATTGTTCCCCAACTCACTCCTGGTTTACAAGAAAAATTCCGCCGCAGCTTCAACTTAAAACTAGCTGGTCTTAATTTTGTCGTTGGTCCTTTTACTCCTCAATCTTCAGGTCTTGATCGGGCGAAATTCACCCGCCGCTATGATATTTTTTATTACATGACCGACGGTAGTTTTTTTGTTCCCCGGGCCAAGCGCAATATAGTTCATTTCATGATTCCTTTTAACCGGCCGCCGAATTTAATTCAGCGGTTTAAATTATGGCACTGGCCGGTCAAAGTTACTAATTCTTACTTTACCAAGAATGCTCTGGAAAGAATCTGGCGGATTAAAATCGATTACGTCCATTGGGGAGCGGTTGATCAACATGATTTTAAACCCCTGGCTAAACAAAATATTATTTTAAATGTCGGCCGTTTTTTTAGCCCCAAGGGAAATAAACACTGCAAGCGTCAGGACTTTCTGGTGAAAACCTTTAAAACTCTTTGCGATCAGGGCTTAACCGATTGGCGCTTAATTTTAAACGGTCCGGTTGATCACGGTCAGGATAACTTAAGCTATGCTAACCAAGTCGCCCATCTGGCCCGAAGTTACCCGGTTACGATCCGCCACCAGGGAAGTTTCCGGCAGTTACAGCAGGACTATGGCCGCTCCAGGATTTATTGGCATGCCGCCGGTTATGAGGTTGATGAAACCATCAATCCTCAGGCGGTGGAACATTTGGGTTTAAGCACGGTGGAAGCTATGTCCGCCGGCGCCGTGCCGGTGGTCATCAATAAAGGCGGTCAGCCGGAAATCGTGGCCACCGGGATTAATGGCTTATTGTGGGATAATCAGCAAGACTTAATTAAACAAACCTTAGCCGTTATTCATGATCCAAAATTATTTGCTAAGCTGCAACAGCAAGCCCGGCTTAGGGCCAAGGATTTTTCCCCGGCCAAGTTTTGCCAGCAGACTTACAAAATCTTTAATCTATGAAATCTGTTTCTATAGTTATTCCCAATTACCAAAAACTGCCTTTAATTAAACACTTGCCTAAAGTTATTGCCGCCAGCCAGGGGAGTGAAATTATAGTTGTTGATGATGCTTCCCCTGATGATACCGTGGTCTATTTAACCAAACATTTTCCTCAAGTTAAACTAGTTGTTAATCAAACTAATCAACGTTTTGCTGTGTCCTGCAATCGTGGGGTAAAAGCCGCCACCGGCGAAATTGTCGTCTTATTAAATTCTGATGTTGCTCCAAAACCCAATTTTTTAAAACCATTGATTAAACATTTTTCTGATCCGAATGTATTCGCCGTTTCTTGTTTGGAAATTCAGAAGAGCGGTGTTAGCGGAAGAAATCACTGCCAATTTAAACGCGGATTTTTAATTCATTCGGCGGCTTCGATAAATAAAACTAAGGCAACCGAGAACTGCTGGGCCACCGGCGGCTCGAGCGCTTTTGACCGGCAGAAATATCTGGAACTTGGCGGCATGGACCCTTTATATCAGCCGGCTTATTGGGAAGATATTGACTTATCTTGGCGGGCGCGGGAAAATTTTGGCTACCAAATTCTTTTTGAGCCTGAATCTCAGGTTTGGCACAATCACGAAACCACCAATGTTTCGGTTTTCGGCCAGAGAAAAATGGAATTAATGGCCCTGCGGAATCAAATCTTATTTGTTTGGAAAAACATCCGCGGTCAACAGCTTCTGGAGCATTGGCTCTGGCTGCCATATCATTTGGTTCTGACTACCATCCGCACCAGGGGATTATTTTTAACTGCCTTTTTACAGGCTGTGCTTAAATGGGTACAATATAAGTTATGAAAGCTTTAATTTTAGCCGGCGGTTTCGGCGTTAGATTAAGAGAGTTAGTTCACGGCCAGCCAAAACATATGGCAGCCATAAATGGCCGCCCCTTTTTACGCCGCTTAGTAACGATGTTAATTAAGCGCGGGATTAAAGAGATTGTTTTTGCCGTTGGTTATTTACCTCAGTCAATTAAGGATGAGTTTAAAGAATATTGTTTTTCCGAAGATGACCGGCCGATGGGAACAGCCGGTAGTTTAAAAAACGCTCAAAGATTTTTTAAGAGCGATTTTTTAATGATTAATGGCGATACTTATTTAGATATTGATTATCAGCAGGTTTTTCAAGCCCATCGAACCAGCGGCCGGCTGGCAACCTTGGTCGTTAATCAGGAAGTCAGTTGCGGTGTTTATGTTTTTTCTCCTCAAATTTTCGACCTCATTCCTGAAGGAACAAAATATTCTCTGGAAAAAGACCTTTGGCCAATTCTTCTTAAACAAAAACAAGTCAATTTATTTAAGACTAATCAAAAATTTATCGACATTGGTTCGCCGCAAGGCTATGCTCAAGCCCTTAAAGAGCTAAAATAATTTATGGACACAAAAACTAAAATCCAAAACCATTTTAAAACCAGTGCCTTAGTTTATGAAAAGATGATTACAATCTGTTGGCCGTCAATCCAACAGGCCGCCCTGGCCCTGATTGCCACCTATTATAAAAACGGCGGTACGGTCTTTACCTGCGGCAACGGCGGTTCCGCCGCCGATGCCCAGCATATCAGCGACGAACTGATGTGCATGCTCAGAAAAAACAATACTTTTGAATCCCGCTTTCCCTTATCTGCCCATACTCTGACCACTGATTCTTCGGTGATTACCGCGATTGCCAACGATTTGGGCTTTGACTATATTTTTTCCCGCCAGCTGGAAGCTTTGGCGCAGACAAAAGACGTGTTAATCGGTTTATCGACTTCCGGCAATTCTGTCAATGTGGTTAAAGCTTTTGAACTGACAAAAAAACGGGGAATTAAATCAATTGCTTTTACCGGTCAGTCAGCCGGCAAAGCCGGGGGTAAAATTGCCCGATTAGCGGATATTGTCATCAATATTCCTGCCACCGACGTCACCTTTATTCAGCAGGGCCATGTCGCCGCCTTTCATGCCATGTGCGACGTCATGGAAGAAATCTTATTTGGCAATCGGGGATTAAAGATTACTCCGATCAAACCATGAAAATTAGCAGTTGTGCCCCGTGCCGGATCAGCCTAGTGGGCGGCGGCACCGACGTTGACCCCTTTGCTTGGCAATATGGCGGTCAAGTCATCAACTTGGCCATTAATCTTTATCACCGCGCCGTTTTAATTCCTCATCAAAATTCACAGTTAAGACTGTCAGCCTTAGGTGAATCCAGACTGATTAATCAAATCTATGGTTTTCAATACCATCAGGACCCCAAGTTTGATTTAATTTACGCTATTCTTAATTTTTTTAAACCGCAAATTAGCTCCGGTTTTAATCTAACTATTACCGGCCCCCAACACTCTCCTTTAGGTCTGGGCCGGTCCGGTTCAGCGGCCGTAGCCATTATTGCCGCTTTTAATGCTTGGTTAAATACTAAACTTACTCCTTTGGATATTGGTTTATTAGCCGCTCAACTGGAAATCAAAGAACTGGGCTGGTCCGGCGGCAAACAGGATTCTTTGGCCGCCGCTCTCGGCGGTCTTAATCTGATGCATTTTGGCCCCGGCAATCAGGTTAAAGTCGAACCGATTAAATTGGATCAATCAAATTTTAAAGCCTTAAAGGAAAATATTTTTATGATCTATCTTGGCGGTGATCGCCACTCTGGTAATCAGCAAAAAACCTTGATTTCCGGCATGGCTGAGAAAAATAAACTTCAGGCTTTAATTAACTTAAAATCAGCTGTCAATCCGGCCGTCAAAGCCCTGCGATCTGCCGATTGGCCGGCTTTGGGAAAAATCTTGCACCAAGCCTGGGAAGATAAAAAAATCTCCAATCCCCAAGTTTCTAACTCCCAAATTGATAAACTCTACGATATTGCGATTGCTCATGGTGCCTATGGCGGTAAAATTTCCGGCTCCGGGGGAGCCGGCAGCATGTTTTTTCTTATTCCGCCGGGGAAAAAGTCGGCGGCAATTAATGCTTTAATTAATCAAAGAGTTAAATTAATTGACTTTAACTTTGATTTTGAAGGGGTTAAGGTGGCAGTCGATGATGATTGATGGCCACTCAGTTTATATCCGTCCCGGTTTTAAGCCTCAAAAAGACTGGGCGGTTTTCTTTGACCGCGACGGCGTGATTAATGTTGAAAAAGACTTTGTTTGTCAGCTTGAAGATTTTGCCTTAATTCCGGCCGCCGTAATAGCGATTAAAAAATTGAATCAGGCGCAAATACCGGTAATCGTGGTGCACAATGCCGCCGTTGTCGCCAGAAACTTATGCCAACCAGAGCAAGTGGAGACTTTTAACCAACACTTAGTTAAGGAGTTATCCAAACAAGGGGCAGTGCTTGACGCGATTTTTTACTGCCCGCACCACGCCAATGCTTATAATCCTCAATTTAAGAAAGATTGTGATTGGCGCAAGCCTCAATCGGGCATGCTTTTAGCCGCTCAAAAAAAGTTTCACCTGGATTTAACCAAATCTTTTATTTTGGGTGATCATGAGCGGGATATAGAAGCCGGGAAAAATGTGGGAGTCACCGGTTTTTTAATTAAAAGAGAGTCGGATATTTTAAACGCTGTCGAGCAAATCTTACTATGAAAGCTGTTATTTTAGCCGCCGGTATCGGCGCCAGGCTTAAACCTTTAACTGATCGTCAACCAAAAGTCATGATTAAAATCGGCAACAAGCCTATTTTGGAGCATTTGATCAATCTTTGTTCTTTTCACAACCTTAAAGATATTATTATTAGTACTCATTACTTGCCGGAAAAGATTTCTGCTTACTTTCAAGACGGAAAAAAATTTAATGTTCACCTTACTTACTCGCATGAAAAGAAAATGTTGGGTGGCGCCGGCGCTCTTCAGCTCGCTTCAGCTTTATTAAAAGATGACGACTTCATTGTTCTAAACGGCGATGTTTTGACTAATGTCAACCTGACCGAGATGATCAGCTTTCATCACCGCCGGCAAGGTCTGGCTGCCTTTTTAGTCCATAATACTGATCATCCTTTAGACTCTGATTTAGTGGAGTATGACGATAATAATAAAATATTACGTTTTTTCAGGCCCCAAGCCGGAGACAATTTTCAGCCCATCTCTAAATCCGGCACTCATATTTTTAAGCCTTCAGTTTTAAACTTTATTCCGCCTCAGCAGGAATTTTCTTTGGAAAAACAGTTAATACCGGCACTGTTAACCGCCCACCAGCCGCTTTACGCCTATTATTCCAATTGCTATTCTAAGGATATGGGCACCCTGGAAAGATTGGTGCAGGTCAGAAAGGACTATCAGGATGGCAAAACTGCCTTTTAAGAACATCTGGCTTTTTCTTCCTTGTCTCAATGAGGCCGGCAATCTGGCGGTGATCGTCGCGGCGATTCAATCACAACCAATCTCCCCTTTGCATATCTTAATTGTTGTCGATCAGTCTACTGACGGGACAGAAGCAGTCGCCGCCCAGCTCCAACAAAAATATCCCCGCCAGGTAATTGCTTGGCAGCACCCCGGCCCCAGCAGCCGGGCCATTGCCGGCAAAGACGCCTTTAGTTATTGTTTAGACCATGGGGCGGACGTGATTATCGAAATGGATGCTGATTTTTCCCATGATCCGAAATATATTCCGGTTATGCTTAAAGAATTGTCAAAACCCGGAATGGCTGTAGTTTTAGGCTCTCGTTTTCTTCCCGGCGCCAGCGACTCTGACCGGTCTGCTTTTAGAACCTTTGTCAGCCGCCTCTCCGGCATAGTTTTTAGAATTATTTTAGGGATCAGGTTAACGGACATGGGTTCTGGCTTTAAAGTCTACAAACGTCAGGCTTTAGCCTCCATTGATCCCCAAAATCTTTTTTCCCAAAAAGGTGTGGCGATTTCCATGGAATCAATTTTTCGGGTAATAAAAAATAACTTTACTGTTAAAGAAATTCCCATAGTTTTTAAAGACCGGCAAATAGGCGAGTCAAAACTATCCTGGAAAGATTTTCTCGAACCGGTCTTTGTCTGTTTTAAATTAGTTTATTCTTTGGGGAGATTTCATGAAAAATAAGTGGCTGCTGCTGATCATCATTGTCGCGGCCGCCGCTTTGCGTTTATATCATCTCCAGTCAAATCCGCCTTCACTTAACTGGGATGAAGCCGCTGTTGGCTGGAATGCCAACACGATTTTCCACACCCGCCGTGATGAGTATGGCACCCGTTTGCCTTTAAGTTTTAAGTCTTTTGGCGACTACAAAGCCCCGGTTTATATTTATTTAACTGCTCCCATAGTCGGTTTATTCGGCCTGAATCCTGTTTCCGTCAGGCTGGTTTCGGTTTTAGCCGGTATTGCCGGCGTCTACCTGCTTTATTTACTAGGTTCAGAACTTAAAAACAAACAGCTGGGAATTATCGCCGCCGCCTTACTGGCAATTACTCCCTGGCACGTTATTTTATCCCGTCCGGCCTTTGAGCCAAACTTAGCTTTATTTTTCATCTTACTGGGAATATATTTATTTTTAAAAGCTTTAAAAAAACCAATTTATTTTACGCTTTGCGCTTTTAGTTTTGCGCTTTCTATGTACGCTTACCACAGCCCGAAAATTTTCGTGCCGATTTTTTTATTGGGATTAACTTTTATTTACCGCCGCCGCCTTTTATCTAAAAAATTAAGGACTGGGCTGCTGGTTTCTGTTTTCCTTGGTTTAGTGGCATTAACTCCCATGATCAAAGAGATGGTGTTAAAAAATAGCGCCGTTCGCTTTCAGGGCACATCGGTATTTTATGATCAGCAGGGAATTAAACAGCCGCTGAAACCGTCTTTAATTACCCAAATATTTAAAAATTATTTTATCCATTATTCGCCGTCTTATTTATTTTTTGGCAGCAGCAACATGCCGCGGTTAGAACTTAGAACAGTCGGCCCGCTTTTATTAATTGAAGCGCCGTTTTTACTTATCGGTTTGATTTATTTATTAAAAAATAGACGAAAACAATGGGCTAAACTTTTGCTTTGGTGGTTAGTGGCCGGGCCGATCCCGGCCATGATCGGCAGGGAAGTCCCTCACCCCCTGCGTGCTTATAATCTTCTCCCGCCGTTAATAATTATCACCGCCCTGGGCATACACTTTTTGCTACGATCGTACCAAAAAGTGTCAAGAGTAATTATCATTTTATTTGCTATCAATGTCGCTTTTTTGATTCACCACTACTTTTTTGTTTACCCAATTTATTCGGCTCCGGACTGGCAGTATGGGTATCAGGAAGCAGTGGTTTATGCCCGCCAAAATGAAGATCAGGTCAAAAAAATAGTTTTTACCAGTGCTTATGGCCAGCCGCATATTTTTGCCTATTTCTATCAAAACCGTGACCCTTTAAGTGTTTTTTGGGGAGCAATGAGTAAATATCTTTTCCGGGATATTAAATGGGCTGAAGACAAGAACTTAGAAAATGTCCTCATCATTGGTTCTGCCCAAGAAATCCCTGCTGGTGCCCCTGGTATAATTAAAGAAATTCTTTTTCCTGATGGCCAGGTTGCCTTTAGAATAGTTAAAACCAAACAATGAAACAAAAAATAATTTTCTTTATTCTATTTTTGTTAAGCCGGTGGTATATTTTGGCTAACCCGCCGGTTAATTATTCTGATGTTTTTCATGACTATCGCCGCTATGCCCAAATGTGGCAAAGCGGCATTACCCCATATTTTAAACATCTTTATGAATATCCGCCGCTAACGATTCCCTTACTGTATTTGCCCGAAGCCTTAAATCAACTCAATATCGGTCATTACTATCAAAACTACCGTTTCCAGATTTTTATTCTGGACGCAGTGATATTTATTTTTATTCTTAAGGCCTTAATTAAGTTGAAAACTAAGCCTTTATCCAAATACTTAAGTCTGGGATTTTATTTAATTGCGCCGATGGTGGCTAAAGATTTTTTTTACGAAGGGATTGACTGGGTCTTTGTCGCTAGTTTAGCTTTGGCAATTGTTTTTATGTCCAAACGCTTGCTGTTTTGGATTTTCTTTTGGTTGTCCACCGGAATTAAATTGTTGACCGCTCCGCTGGCCTTAGTTTTTTTAAAAAAAGACTGGAAGCAAATGATTTTAGGTTTTCTTTTAGTTTGGGGCTTGCCGCTTTTAATTTTCCGTTCGTCATTAGGAGTAATGTTTGTTTACAACAACGAACGGGGGATTAAATACGCTGCTTTCCCCGGTTTTGTCGTCGAAACCATTAATTATTTCACGCACAGTGAAGTCCGGCGCGACCAGCCGCCGGATTTTGAGTTGCAGGGTCCGGTTTCTCAAGCGGCGGAAAAAGCCGTTTCCATAATCTTTCCCCTATCTATATTATTAGTTTTGATTTATGGCAAGAAAAAGAAACTGGATAGTTATGCCGGCAAAATCAAAATCAGTTTAATTTTTTTCCTGACGATCTTCTTTACTGCCAAGATTTTTTCCCAGCCGTTTCATTTGTGGTACGTGCCTTTAATTGCTTTGTATCCGTTTAAGTCAATTAAACATCAATTGGCGATGATGGCCCTGGCTTTAATTTTATTAATTGTGGACACCACGCCTTGGATCCGCGTTAATGAACAAATGATGGTTTTTAACCCCTTACCGTTAAAGTTTTTTAGTTATTTATTTTTACGCTACCTGCCTCTGGCCGGTTTATTATGGTTATCCGTAAAATTACCAAACCGCTAATCGCCGTCTTAATTTTGGCGGCGGTTTTAAGATTTTATCATTTGGGCTCTAACCCGCCATCCCCCTATTGGGAAGAAGCCGCTTTAGGTTATGATGCTTACTCAATCTTAAAAACCGGCAAGGACTTCCATGGTAATTCTTGGCCGCTGGTAGCTTTTGAATCATTCGGCGATTACAAGCCCAGTCTTTATTTTTATGCCACCGTGCCTTCAGTAGTAATATTTGGTTTAAACACCTTTGCCGTCCGTTTTCCCTCAGCTCTTTTCGGCACTTTAACAGTTTTATTAGTTTACTTTTTAATTAAAGACAAACGTACCGCCTTGATTGCCTCTTTGCTGTTAGCCATTTCACCGTGGCATCTTCAGCTTTCCCGCGCCGGCTTCGAGGCTAATCTGGGCTTATTTTTTGTTGTTTTAGGCGTTTGGTTATTTTGGAAATTCAAATCTTTTACCTTTTGCGCTTTTAGTTTTGCGTTTTCTATGTATACTTATCACGCCAACCGGGTTTTTGTACCGCTGTTTTTAATTGCTTTATTTTTAATTTATCATAGAAAAAAAGTTTTTCTTACCGGTTTATTAGTCGCTTTGTTCGCCTTACCGCTTTTTATTAATTTTAATTCTCCGTTGATTAAACAGCGCTTTGCTGAAACCAGCGCTTTTACCACCTTGGAGCCGATTATTAAATCTAATCAGCTAATTGCCGCTGACGGCGGAGGCATTATCGCCCGGTTAATCCATCACCGGTTCTGGCAATACTCGCAGATTTTCCTAACCAATTATTTTAGCCACTTTAATTTTAACTATTTATTTTTACAAGGCGATGCCAATCCCCGTCATTCAATTCAAACCGTCGGCGGACTTTATTTAATTGAAGCGCCGTTTTTGCTTTACGGTTTATTACAAAGTCTTAAAAAGAGGACGAAAACCGATTTAATGCTTTTAGCCTGGTTATTTTTAGCTCCGATTCCCGCTGCTTTAACCTTAGCCAGTCCGCATGCTTTAAGAAGTTTGGCCATGCTGATTCCTTTAACGATTTTTACCGCCAGGGGAGTGATTCGATTTAAAAAAATATTTTTTATAATTTTAATTTTAGAATTCAGCCGTTACTTATACCTTTATCATCAGGTTTACCCTAATCAGTGGGCATCGCAGTGGCAATCAGGTTACCGGGAAATGGTTCAATACGTGGACGCTAACAAGGATAAATACAATCAAATTTATATTACCAGAAGTCTGGGCCGGCCCTCAATTTATTACTGGTTTTACACTAAAACCGATCCCCGTTTAGTTCAGGCTGTAAATAATTCTGTCCCTAAGGATCAGGGTGAGTATCTGGAATTTGGTAAAATTAAATTTCAGGACGGAAATTATTTACCTGATAGTTTAATTGTCTTATCCGCCGATACACCACCACTATCTTTTGCTAAACTTATCAAAGAGATCAAAAATATAAACAAGCAAACTGTTTTTTTCATTTATGAAAATTGAATTTAAAAAAATCATTAGCCAGAAATCATTCATTATCTTTCTGATTGTTGCAGCTGGCCTATTTTTAAGATGGCTTTATCCGATGGATAGAATGTTTGATTTTGACCAAAACCAAATTGCAACTTTCGCAAAACAAATTCTTAATAAAGACTTAACTCTTATTGGACCTCAGACTGGTCCAGCCCGTTTTTTTACAGGTCCGTTAATTTATTATTTAGGGGCAATTATCTACTGGCTTACTGTCTTACATCCGGTTGCCAATACTTACCTTGGCTTGACTATATATCTATCTACGGTTATTGCTTTAATTCTGATTTTAAGAAATAGATTCTCGAGTATTCTGACAATATTTTTGGCAATTTATAGTTTGTCTCCTTTCTTTGTTTTTATCGATAGAACTACATGGAATCCTAATTTTTCTTTTTTAAGCGGCAGTTTAGTATTTTTTTCTTTATTAAATTTTAATAAAGAAAAGCCTTTATTAAGTTATTTGCTTGGTTTTTTAGGTGCATTTTTGGCATATCAGGCTCACTTTTCTGGTTTTATTGTTTTGGGGATTGCCGTTATTTTATCTGTTTTTATCAATCGTTCCATAAAATTAGCAACTGCTTTGTTTTTTGGCTTAATATTTTCACTGATTCCTTTAGTGATATTTGATATGCGTAATCATTGGCTTAATTTTTATGGTTTAATCTCTTTATTTACGGATAAAGAACGAATGGGATCGGTCGATTTATTTGTTAGAGCAAATCATAATTTACTAATAATTTTGGAAAATATTGGGAAAATTTTCCTTCAAGGGTTACCCTTTATTAGTTTAATTACAATAGGTTTATTCATATTATTTATTTTTTCTAGATTAAAAAATACTAAATTAATACCACAACAATTTATTATTGTTTGGGTTTGGATATTTTCCCCATTAATATTTTCTTTTTATAGACTTGGTGTTCCGGAATATTATTTTTTAATACAATTTCCAGCTCTGGTGTTAATTATTAGCTTTATATTGAAAGAATTTTCGGAAAAGCCAATTTTAATATTAATAATTGGAGGGTTATTTTTTTCTGTTTCATTAGGAATGGTACAACAATCATTAGAAAAACAAGGATTGACTTTGAAAAATAAGATAGCAGCTTTAGAATTTATTAAAAAACAATCTCAAGATAATCCGATTAATCTTGTTTATGATATGGATTTAGGTAATCAATTTGGCTGGAACTATCTCATTGATTACTTAAACCTTAAAATAGATAATAGTCTTCCCATTAAAACTCATTTAATTTATCCTACTAATCAATTTACGATAGCTTCTTTTGAATCAGGAAAACTTGGGATTTGGTTTGATAAAAGAACGAATATTAATCAAATTGACTATTTTGAAGGGCAGAAAGGAATTTTAGTTTATTATCCGGATAATTGGATTGTTATTAGTGATTTAGAGGTAAAATACTATCCGCAGGATAAAGGTATAAAAGTAAATGCCTTTAGTTCTGCTTATCCATTTATTCCTTCCGAAACAATTTATACTTTCTATTTTTCTCAAAAAGAAGAATTAAAATATCTTGAATCAATCGATGATAATAATCCTTATTATAATAATAAAGGATGGTTTCCCGCTAAAATAAGTAATACTTTTTTTAAAGACAAGATTGCCTTTCGCCGTATTGTTGCCAGTAAGTATATTTTAGTTGTTATATTCCCTTCAGATTTTTCCCAAGAGAAAATTGATAGTTTTCTTAATTTAACCGAAACAGCTAATTAAATGAAAACTAAAATTTGTTTAATTATCATATTTTTATTAGCCGTCGCTTTGCGTTTTTATCAGTTGGGTCAGGTGCCTTCCGGTTTTGTCAACGATGAAGCCGCTTTTGGCTATAATGCCTATTCTTTAATTCAAACCGGCAAAGACGAGTTTGGTAAAGCCTGGCCAATAGTTTTCCGTTCCTTTGGAGAAGGTAAGCTGC
>Ga0210051_1003930_pt1 | contig 14651 bp, 16 predicted proteins | sample CryGey092014_all_FD_185464 | JGI IMG/M metagenome (GOLD analysis project Ga0210051, IMG submission 185464) | Groundwater microbial communities from aquifer - Crystal Geyser CG23_combo_of_CG06-09_8/20/14_all (SPAdes) (version 2) | ecosystem: Environmental > Aquatic > Deep subsurface > Groundwater...
TATGGGGTCAATGCCAGTAATTTTATATGCTGGAAAAACCCGAATTTGCGCTCTAACTTTCGAAACTCTTTCCAGTCCCGCTGAAGTTCCTTATCTAAAACAAAAAGACCATAAATATGCCAGACAAAAATCTCCCCGGGCCAGTAAAATAAATCAAGAACCGAGTCGATGAAACCTTTTTTAACTCGCAATTTAAAGGTAAAATTTTTAGGTATAACTCCTGTTTTGAAAAATCAGACAGGGGTTTTAAATCCTCAAGAGATTGTAGCCTTGTCCAGTTTGGCAACCTTTAAGGGCAGGTCGATTAAAAAACTTTTAAAAGAAATTGAGAAAAAAGGTGAGAATTTAGATGAAAGAATAAAACTAATTCTCCAAAGATCTTCACTCCGTGGCCATGCTTCAATTGCCACTACTCCCAGCATTTGTTTAGCTTATGAAGGAAGTAAATTTTTAGATTCAGCTTTAACTGGGATGGTCTTTTCCTCTTCTTTAATGGCTTCCGGTCGTCGAACCGCTACCGCTCTCCGAGATATTGTTTTTCCAGATAAAATTTTTCTCAATAGAAAGGCAAAAAAAATTTATCAAGAAATTTCAGAAAAAAATATTGAGACTTATAATTATTTTTTATCAAAAGGAATTCAAAAAGATGAGGCTAGTAAAATTTTAGATTATGGAATTTACGGCACTGGCATCATTCAATTACCAGTAGAATCTATTATCGGTTTAAGAAGAGAAGCTGTCGCAGAAAAAGATTGGATGCCAGAAGAAATTGGAATTTTATTAAAAGAAATAGAAAAAAAATTAAAAAATTTTGGAATAGACTGGCTTTATGCTACCAGGGAAGCAGCCCCAAGAAATGTTTATCCCCACCCTAATATTTTTAAAAATCCAAGAAAATCGAACCTAGTTCGAGAACTCCGAAAAAAAGAGAAACTACCTCAGGGAACAAAATTAATCTCAATGGATATTTCAATTACTCCGGGTTTAAAGAAAGAATTAGCTAATTTAGAAAAGAAAACAAAAGAAACTTTCTCCTCTCTAAAAAAAATTAAAAGAGATTGGCCAAAACTTTTGTCTCTACGCCAGGAGATTTTACGCGATTATAATGGGAGCCTAAGATTTAAAGTTTTATCTACCATCCCCTGGCGAGTCTGGGGAGAAAAAAAGAGACACCGAACCTGCCCCCAGATTATAGAATCAATCTATTATTGTATTGAAAGAGCAGCTAAGAAATTTAGTCAATTTAAAAAGCCAATTGAAAAAAAACAAATTAACAAAAAATTAATTGAAGAAATTGAAGAAATTTTTTCTATCCCACCTTCAATTAAAAATAGTCCTGAATTTTTATCAGAATATCTTTTGACTGCTCTAAAATCTTTTCAGGGTCATCAAAATTTAATTAAATTAAAAATTAAACCCAGAGAAGCAATTTTTTTAATTCCCAGAGCAGTAAAAATCGATATTTTACAAGAATACGATTTATATAATCTTTTAACTGGTTATTATCCTTTGCGGCTTTGTCCAACTGCTGAAGAAGAAATGAGAAGAAACACCTTAAAAGAAGTTGCTCAAATTAAAAAAATTTTGAGTAAAAAAGGATATGGCTGGTTGAATAAATTTATTGGCCCAAAATGTCAAATCATAGGCTTTTGCCCAGAAGAAAAAAGTTGTCCGATGATTTTATCTTTTGTTAGAAATTACAATGAAAAATTCCACCGAGAAATGAAAGCCGAGCTCAAAAATAAGTTCGAAGAAAACCTTAAAAATTTAGGGAAATAGTATGGTTCTGGGCGCGAAAAAACTTTTAGAGTTAGTAAAAAAGAAAAAGCTAGTGGAAAATCTTTCTAAAAGGGAATTAAAAAAACCAGAGGGGGCTGGATTTGATATTAGAATAGGGGAGTTGTATGAAGTAAAAGGAAAGGGATTTTTGGGTGTGGAAGAAAGAGAGACGCCGGAAGCGAAACTTTTAGCAAAATTTGATAAGAAAAAACCAAAGACTACAACCCTCCCACCACCCACGGTTTTCCTTCAGCCAAGAACCTATTATTTAATGAAAACAATTGAAAAATTAAATCTGCCAGAAAATCTTTTAGCTCTCTTTACTCCCCGCTCCACTCTTTATCGTTCTGGTATCTACATTTTTGGTGGCCAAACTGCTCCCGGTTATCGGGGAGAATTAACAACCGGAATTTTTAATTTTCGAGAGGAGAAATTTGAATTAGAAATGGGAGCCAGGGTTTTGCATATTATGTTTTTTGAAGTTAAAGGGAAATCAAATTTATACCGCGGCCAATGGCAGGGCGGTAGAATTACCACCAAGAAAAAAGAAAAACAACTATGACTAAAAATCCCTATCCTGGCAAGTTTGTAGTATTCGAGGGCATCGATGGTTCGGGGACGACTACTCAAGCTGAGCTTTTGCTTAAATATTTGAAACGGAAAAATAAAAAGGCTTATTTAACAAGCGAGCCAACTTCTTCTTTAATTGGAGGTTTAATTAAAAGCCAGATAGCTGGGGAGTGGAAAAGTTCACCCGAATGTCTTCAGGTTTTGTTTACGGCTGATAGAGCTCATCATTTAGAAAAAGAAATAATTCCTTTACTCAAAAGGAGAATAACTGTTATTTGTGTCAGATATTTGCTTTCCACTTTAGCTTATGGGAACCTAGAAATTAAAGATGAAAAGTGGTTAATGGAAATTAATAAAAAATTCATTTTGCCAGATATAACTTTTCTTTTAAAAGTTTCTCCCAAAACCTGTATCCAGAGGATAAAAAAAGAGAGATTTCATAAAGAATTATTTGAAGAAGAGGATAAACTAAAGAAGGTTTACAAAAATTATCTAAAATTCGCCAAAAAATTCAAAAACGTTCATATCGTTGATGGAGAAAAGCCAATTGAGGAGGTTTTCTCCCAAATTGAACACATTGTTCGTTCCAAAGTAAATCTTTGAGGAGGTGAAAAAATGAGAACAGTTATTCGGCTAGAAGAAGGCGGCATTAGCTCAACTTATGAAGCAGATAGAGATTTTAAATGTCCTCGTTGTGGAGAAGACTTAGATATTAAGGTTGAAGAAGTTCCTCAAGATAGCCCTTTATATAAAAATGGAATTAGGTTTATGATTGACTGCCGACAGTGCTGGTATTTTGGTTCACCTGATATGAAATTTGTAGAAAGATAAAAGGAGGCAAAAATAATCAAGGCTTCCAGTTCCTTTTGTGGTTGGAAGCCTTTTTCTTTTTTTAAAATTTTGCTAAAATAAAACTATGGATATTGCTAAAATTATTGATCACACCAATATTAGTCCTAAAGCAACCGAAAAAGACATTAAAAAAACTTGTCAGGAAGCTAAAAAATATGGCTTTCGAGGAGTTTGCGTTAATCCTCAATGGGTAAGGTTAGTCAAAAGGGAGCTAAGCTCCTTTAGCGCGATTAAAGTGGTTTGTTTAGTTGATCCGCCAATAGGGGATAGCCCTCACAAAAAAAGAATTCAAATTTGCGAAATCGCAAAGAGAGATGGAACCGATGAATTGGATGTTGTAATTTCAATTCCGGATGTAAAACATGAAAGATGGAATAAAATTTTGAGAGATTTGAAAGAAATTTGCCAGATTTTACCAACAAAAGTGATTATTGGTTCTGGTTATCTAACCGATGAGGAAATTATAAAAGCTTCAGAAATTGTGAAAAAAGCCGGTGCTATTTGTGTGAAAACTGCTACTGAAAAAGACCCCCTTGAACATCGGGAATTGAAGGAAAAATTTTATCATTTAAAATTGATGAGAGAAGGAGCCCCCGGACTTCTCATTAAAGTTGCCGGCGGAATCAGAACACTTTCTGATGCAAAAGAAGCAATAAAAGCCGGTGCCGACATTATTGGTACCAGCTCTGGAGTAGAAATTGTTAATGAAGCTCGGGGAACAAAAAGCGACGAAATAAAAGACGGCAGAATAGTAGAATAAATTTAAATATGCAAAAAACTGAAAAAGTTTTAGTTATAAAAAGAAACCTTATATTTAAAAAGGGGTTCTGGGAGGGGATTAAGAAAGAGAATTTAAATTATTACTCGGATTTAATAAAAAATAAATCTCAATTCCAATTGAGAGAAAAAGTCGAGACAGACCCTACTTTTAAACAGATTGTCCCTTATATTATTTTTAGTTTTCAAGATAGATATTTTATTTTTCAACATTTAAGAAAGGCAACCGAACAAAGATTAAAAGGGGACTGGCTCTTAGGAATATCAGGACATATAAATCTGGTTGATGTGAATCCAAATCAAAACATAATAGAAGTTGCAGCTCAAAGAGAATGGGAAGAAGAGATTGATTATAGAGGAAGGATAATTACGAAAAAAGTCGTTGGACTTTTAAATAGTGAAAAAAGACAAGTTGAGGCTGTCCATTTGGCAGTGATTTATCATTATAAGGGTAATAGTCCTAAAATTTCTATCAAAGAAAAAGGAGTTTTAAGAGGAAAATTAGTAAAATTAGAGAATTTAGCAAAATTTGTTGAAAATACCGGTGGTTACGCCCCAATTGTTTATCGTGATTATATCACCAAGTTAAAATGAGGGACAGTCCCTCTCCTGTCCCTCAACTTTATGAGACAATCAAGAGATTTTTACAAAGGAGGTTTCTGGCATGTTTTAAATCGAGGAGTAGCTAAAGAAGAAATCTTTCGTGAGAAAGAAGATTTTATGTTTTACCTTTATAAAGTAAAAGAATTTCTTAAAAAATATCCAGTGGCTATCCATGCTTATAATCTTCTTTTTAATCACCTCCACCATTTAATTGAGCAAAATTCTGATATTCCGCCTAGCAAATTTATCGGTAGCCTTCATTCCAGTTTTGGTCTTCATACTAACCAAAAATATTCCCGTGTTGGACACTTATTTCAAGATAGGTTTAAAGCTAAACCACTTGATAAGAATGCTCTTTTACCAGTTTCTCTTTATATTAATTTAAATAAAATCTTAGAAAAACTTGAGCATTTGAATAAAACTAAAATTTCAAAAAGAGAGGTAGATGAACTTCTGAAAGAAGCTGAAAGAGATCCTTGGAGTAGTTATCCGGTTTACCTTGGGTTAAGAGAGGACGGGATTACTCAAACCAAGTTTATTTTGTCGCTTATCTCAGATGATATTAAAAAAGCTCAGCAAGAATATCGAAAATTAGCCAAACAATTTCTTGTTTCGGGATATTTTCTAAAAACCAGGGATTTATTATTTGAGTGAGGGTTCAATGAGGTTCAATGAGGGACTGTCCCTCTCCTGTCCCTCATTCCTTTGACGGAGAAAAACCAATTAAAGAAGTTTTCAAAGAAATTAAAGAAAAATTATGAAATATCAACCAATCGTTGGCCTCGAAATACACGTAGAGTTAAATACAAAAAGTAAGATGTTTTGCTCTTGTCCCAATGACCCGAACGAAAGGCATCCTAATGTTAATATTTGTCCGGTTTGTACTGCACAACCGGGAAGTCTTCCAGTGATTAACAAAGAGGCAGTCAGAAAAACAATAAAAACTGGGCTAGCTTTAAATTCTCAAATTCCTGAATATTCAAAATTTGATAGGAAAAACTATTTTTATCCTGATTTGCCAAAAGGATATCAAATTTCTCAATATGATATGCCTCTTTGTAAAGGAGGATTTTTGGAAATTGAAGGTAAAAAAATTAGAATTACTAGAGTTCACTTAGAAGAAGATACAGGCAGATTAGTTCATCCTGAAGGCAAAGATTACTCTTTAGTTGATTTTAATCGAGCTGGTATTCCTCTAATGGAATTGGTTACAGAGCCAGATATGAGGTCAGCAAAAGAGGCCAGAAAATTTTCCGAGGAGTTGCAATTAATTTTGAGATATCTTGGCGTTTCTGATGCTGATATGGAAAAGGGACAACTTAGGGTGGAAGCAAACATATCCCTTGGCCAAAATAAAAAATTAGGAACCAAGGTGGAGATTAAAAATTTAAATTCATTTCGGGCAGTAGAAAAGGGGATTGATTACGAAATTAAAAGACAAACCAAAATTTTAAAATCTGGTCAGAAAGTTATTCAGGAAACCCGGGGCTGGCTCGATGCCAAAGGGGTAACCATAGGCCAAAGAGAAAAAGAAGCAGCCCATGACTATCGCTATTTTCCCGAGCCAGATTTACCAATTTTACATTTAGGGGTAGCAGATTATCTTAATGAAATTAAAGCTGAAATCCCTGAATTGCCTCAGCAAAGGAGGGAAAGATTTAAAAAAGAATACAATTTATTAGATAAAGAGGTCGCTGAGGCTTTGCCTCATCTCCCGCCTCGTTCCACTTCGTGGAACTCGGCAATTGAAGTTTTTGTTCAAAATAAAGAGCTCGGGGAATATTTTGAGAAAGTTATCAGTGAACTTCCGCCAAATCTCCCTAAAGAAAAACTCCTAAAATTAATAAAACTATCATCAAATTATATAATTACTGATTTACAAGGTTTATTAAAAGGAGCTTCTGTTCAAGGTAAGGATTTTTTAATTACTCCGGAAAATTTCGCGGAGTTTATTACTCTGATTGAAGAAGGAAAAATTTCAAGTAAAATCGCCAAAATGGTGCTTTCAGAAATGTTTTCAACCGGAGCCGACCCTTCTCATATTATTGAAGAAAAAGGACTAGCTCAAATAACAGATGAAGCCGAAATTGAAAAAATCATCAAAGAAGTGATTTCCAAAAACAAAAAAGCAGTTGAAGATTTTAAAAAAGGCAAAGAAAATGCTTTTCAATTCTTAATCGGTCAAATAATGGCCAAAACAAAAGGCAAAGCTAACCCTAAGATTGTCAGAGATATTTTAAGTAAAGCCTTGACAAAAACCAAATAGAATAGTATAATAAACTCATTAAAATAGCACCTTAACAAAAAAATAGAGGTGCGAAAGGAAGGAAATGAATTCTGAAGTCTGGGTTTTAGAGTTTTCTGATGGAGAGTTTTCTGCTACTGCGCCGCTTTTGGAAAAGAAAAAAGCAGATAGGCTTCTTAGAGATGTAGAAATGTACTTGGTTATCAATGGATACGATGGCTTTCAGTCATCATGGCACGAAGAGAAGATAGCGTTATGGTCCGAAGGGAGATTAAAAGATTCTTGGTTCACTATTTTCTCATTTAAGGTTCTGGAGCCAAGAGTCGGATTCAAAGAGGCAATTAATTTCAGTTTAGAACAAGCCTTAAAGGAGGAGAAGTGATTGTAAAAAAATATGATGGGATTAAGCTCGATCCAAAGGGAAGACTCTTTCTCTCAAAAGGGGATCAAGCAGCTTTGGGCGAGAAAAAAGTAATTGTAGTCAAAAAAGGAAATGAGCTTCTTTTTTTCAGTGAAGAAGAATGGAACCGAATTGTCCAGGAAAAACTCACTGGTCTTCAGGGAGCAGAGTTACGAAGGCAACAACGTTATCTCGGTGGTTCTGCCTTTCCGGAAGAGATTGAACAAGAAGGAGGGGTTGTAATTCCGTATTCTTTACGACAGAAATAGAGGGGTGAAAAATGAAAGGAGGTGAGAGTGAAAGAAAATCAAGCTCTGAACCAGCTTATTGAGGAGATCGAAATCCTGGAGAAAAAGAAAGCAAAAATTCTCCAAGAGGTTGAGGAACTAACAAAAAAACCGAAAGTAGATTCCAAAGAGATTCAGTCTCTTGTGAGACGAATTAAGAAACTGATAAGGGACTTCGAAGGCAAACTGGAGGTCATCGAAAAAATGGCCTCAAAAATCTAACAAAGGAGGTGATGAAAAATGAAAAAACTTTCCCTGAGGGAACTTTCTGAAATCATCGATGAAGTAAGGGAAAAAGGGGAAAAAGAGATTCCCTCTGAAGAGATTACTGTTCTTAGTGATGTGATTGAACTTCATCGACATGGTATCAATTTGGAGGGAGATGGGGATCGGCATATTTCCATTTTAAAACCTGCGCCGAGCTCCATCAAAGCCAAACCTAGTCAGTTCTCCCTCAATTAAGGCGAAGGGGAGAAGATAAAATCGCTAAAGCAGCGATTAATCTTCTCCCCTTATTTTTTTAGCTCCTTAGGGGAGTTTTTTGTTCAATTTTAAAGAGGGAGAAGCAATTAGTGTTTCTCCCTCTTTGCATTAAAACAGGATTGCCCGGACTGATTTATTTTGTGGCCAAAGCGATTTCCAGGATCTCTTTGGCTTCGTCAATGGACGATTTACCCACCACAACTTCAAACGGAAGAATCCAGCGAAATCGATTAAGAATGTTGAGGGTACCGGCAGAGGCTCGACTTAATCTAACTATCTTAGTTTCCTTGCTGACCAGGATGGGAGCCAGTTCCCGCTTTTCCTGAGAGAGGGTTTGGAGGTATTTATCGAAATCTTCGTTAAACTTATTGAGTAAAGCCCTCATTCCTTCTTTGATGGCGTCGGCGAACCTTCTGATTTCCGGCTGCTCAAGAAGAACCTTAACCAACTCCTGGGAGAAGTTCTTAAGCTCGATGTAGTGAGTTAGTTCCTCGGTGGCACAGTTTAAGGTAAAATACCCTAAACTGAAACCGGCTTCTTTTTCATCAGGATAGAAGGAAATTTTCCAATCCTGATAAGGAGAAGCCAGAGAGAAGTTGCGGGGGATGTTAATACGAGCCATATCTGCTCCCAGGGAGATGCCGGTCTCTTTTCTGGCGAACATCTCGGTGTCGCTGCCGAAATTAAGGCCTATCAGTCGTTTAGATTCTTCCTCGGCTGAGCGAACTCTCTCTTGTTTTTTTCTTTTCTCTTCCTTACTATACTTTACCATCTTTCCTCCTTTTTATTTTTTTATTTTTGGGCAATCCTGCAAATGCCTAGGATAAAAAGAGCAATATTATTACATTACCACACCTTTAAATTTTTGTCAAGGTTAGATACTATTAAACTTCAAAAAGTTTTTTATTAATTTCTCGGCATCTTTTTGGGCTTCAACCCAGTTAATTCTTCTGTCTCTTTTAAACCAGGTCATCTGGCGTTTAGCATAATTCTGAAGCTCCTTTAAGGAACTTTCAATCAGTTCTTCGTAATTAATTTTTCTTTGGAGATATTGTGCAACTACTCGATAATGAATTCCAAAATCTTCGATTTTTTTGAAAGAAAGACCAGATTTTCTTAAATTTTTTACCTCTTTAATTAACCCTCGCCTTAACCATTTTAAAAATCTTTTTTTAATTAATTTTTTAAGTTCCTCAGGGGATTTTTTAATTCCAATCATTAAAACCGGGTAGGGTAGTGGATTTTTTTTCAAAGCCGGCACCGGTTTTTTTGTTTTTATTACAATTTCAATTGCCCTGATTAATCTTCTTTTGTTTTTTTTCTCAATAGTTCCGGCTCTTTTTGGATCCAGTTTTTTTAATCTTTGGTAAAGCTCAGCAGCACTTAGCCTGTTGAGGTTAGACCTCAACCGCCAGTCGGGTTTGACTTCGGGAATTATTATTCCATCGACTACTGCCTGAATGTAAAAACCAGTTCCTCCCACTAAAAAAGGGATTTCGCCTTTTTTTTGAATTTTATTTATTGCGATTATTGCCAATTTTCGATATTGAGCAACGGTAAATCTTCTCTTTGGACTGGCCACATCTAAAAGATAATGGGGGACACCTTTCATTTCTTTTTTAGTTGGTTTAGCTGTTCCAATATTCATTCCCTTATAGACCTGCCTGGAATCAGCAGAAACAATCTCGCCATTAAATTTCTTAGCCAGTTTTATTGCTAATTCTGATTTTCCCGAAGCCGTCGGCCCCACAATAGTTATTAGTTTATAGTTTTTAGTTTTTAGTTTTTGGTTTTTAAGCATTTTTTGCGATAATTTCTCTTAAAATTTTCTCTCTTTGTTTTTTTTCTGTTAGGGGGATATTATTTTCCATTTTTGAAGCAGCGGTGCCTGCTCTGGGAGAATATTTGGCAATATAAGCATAATCAAATTTGAGTTCCCTGAACAATTTTACCGTATTCTGGAATTGTTTTTTGGTTTCACCCGGAAAGCCAACAATGACATCAGTTGATAAATTAATTTCCGGAATTTTTTGGCGAATTTTTTTAACTAAATTCTTATATTCTTCAACTGTATAAGGTCTATTCATCTTTTTTAAGATTTTATTATCTCCAGATTGAACTGGTAAGTTAAGATACTTAGCAACTTTCTCAGATTCAGCCATAGTTTCGATTAATTCGTCAGAGAAATTTTTTGGATTGGGAGAGGTAAATCTAATTGAAAAATCGCTCGGAATATCATTTACCATTCGTAATAATTTTGGAAAATTAATGGAAAAATCGGTAGGCGAAGTGTAATCATTAACATTTTGCCCCAAAAGCCAGATTTCCCTTGCCCCGTTAGAAATCGCATTTCTAATGGGGTTTAATCTCTTTTGAGCTATATTTTTTACCTCTTTTAAAATTTCATGATGGTCACGACAAACTAAAGGGCCTCGAGTAAAGGGAACTACACAATAAGTACAAAAATTATTACAGCCATTAGAAATAGGAATGAAAGCCCGAAAATTAGTTTGGTATTTAGGTGAAACATCTAGATAATTCTTAATTTCCCAAATTGAATCAAATTCTTCTCTAAATTTCTTTCTATCTTTTTTTAAGATGCATCCAGCTAAAACAGTTTTAAGGCTGGGATTTTTTTCTTGTAATTTTTTGAATTTAGGAATTAATCCATAGACTCTGTCTACTGCTGATTGCCTCACTGAACACATATTAACCACAATCAAATTAGCCTCATTTTCTTTTGAAGCTGGCTGATAGCCGAGATTTTCTAAAACAGTAGCAATCCTTTCACTGTCTGACTTATTCATTTGGCAACCATAGGTAATAATATGATACTTTTGCATACCACCCATTTTACAACAGAAAAACGGCCCGTTCAAGGCCGTTTTCCTTGGGGATTTAGCTCTTTAAGGTGTTGTTTCTGGCTGGCATCTCTGACAAGGTTTTGGTGTAGAACAGGCATCGGGATAAACAGCGCATTCACCGGTGGCTGGATCAATACAATAAGTTATTACTTGAGCGCAAGCAACTGGTTCTCCTTTTTTCTCTTTTATTTTCTCTTTTATTCTCTCTTTCACTTTTTCTAGATTTTCTTTTAATTCAGGACTCTCTGATTTAATTTTTTCTATAATTTCTAGTTGCCTTTCTTTCTCACCAGAAATTTTATCTATATATTCTTTAAATCTCTCTTGGTCCTCGGGCGACATTTTTTCTAAGTCTCCCTGGAGTCTCTTTAAGGCATTTTCTTGGGCTTTTTGGATTGCTTCTTTAGCTTCTTCAGGAACCTTTTCTTCTAATTCTAATAAGACCTCTAAATTCTTAAAGTTCTTATATTTTGAACCTCCTATTTCTTCCATCTGTTTTTCTAATTTCTCTTTAATCTGTTCCTTTCTGTCCTCAAGCTTTGTCATCACTTCAGCAAATCTTTCAAGATGCCTTTCCCTGGCTTCTTTTATTTTTTCAAAAGCTTCCGGCGGAACTTGGTTTTCTAATCTTTGTAATAGTCTTTGATGTAAAAGCTGATGCTTGGTATACTTTTCTAAAAATTTCTCAACTTCAGGATTCTCTCTAGCCTTTTCTTTTATTTTTTCTGCAACTTCTTTTATTTTTTCAACTTCTTTTTGATAATTCTCACTAGCTTTTTTAATATCTTCTACATCTTTCTTTTCCTCAACCATTTTTTTCAATTCCATCAATTTTTCATTAGCAAATTTTTCTTTCAACTCAACTTTGGTAATTAGATTAAAAGCAAAAAAACTACGAATTCCTCGTCCCCAATTTTTCAGGAAATAGAATGGGCTATCTGGTAGGATATTTGGTTCTCCAATCCCCAGGTCTTCCGGCTGAATATCTTCATCCAAATTAACTGCTTCAGTAATTTCGGGCATTTCTTGAGCTAGAATTGTTATGGCCCCAAGGATTAAGGCCAAAATTATAATTGGAAACAAAAATTTATTCATATTTTTATTTCTTTTTTATCAATTTCTATTTTCACTTTTTCAATAAAATTTGTCAATTCCATTGGGCCCAAGTCCTTGTTTTTCGAACGGACTCTGACCGATTTAGTTTTCATTTCTTTATCACCAACTACTAAAAGATAGGGAATTTTTTGAAGCTCGCCATCCCGAATTTTTTTCGAAACCGTTTCATTTCCATCTTTTAACTCCAAACGGGTTTCACTAACAGAAAGTTTTTTAGTTACTTCTTTGGCATATTTTTTATGGCGAGAACCGACAGGAATAATCCAGATTTGAATAGGGGATAGCCATAGAGGTAGAGCTCCAGCATAATGCTCCAGTAAAACTCCGATAAATCTTTCCAAAGAACCCAAAAGAGCTCTATGAATCATAATTGGTTGTTGTTTTTTTCCTTTCCTGTCAATATAGGCCGCCTTAAACTGCTTTGGTAAATTAAAATCAACCTGAATTGTTGTACATTGCCAGGGTCTGCCTAGAGAGTCTTTAATTTTAATATCAATTTTCGGTCCGTAAAAAACACCTTCTCCTGGGTCAATTCGATAAGGGATTTTTAATTTCTCTAGAGCATATTTTAAAGAATTAGTTGATTTCTCCCAACTCTTTAAAGTACCAACATATTTTTTTGGCCTAGTTGAAAGACAAACTTCAAAGTTTTTAAAACCAAAAGTTTTTAATATTTTAAACGTAAGACGCAGGGTAGAAACTAATTCTTTGCTAAGCTGGTCGGGGGTGCAAAATATGTGGGCATCGTCTTGAGTAAAACCTCGAACCCGTATTAATCCATGTAAAACTCCTGATTTTTCATAGCGATAAACCGTGCCGAGTTCGGTATAACGGAGAGGAAGTTGTCGGTAACTTTTTATACTTTGTTTATAAATAGCTATATGAAAGGGGCAATTCATTGGCTTTATTTGGTAATCATCCTTTTCTTCTTCGCCCAATTCTCTTAGATGGAAAGCAGGAAACATATTCTCTTTGTAAAATTCAGTATGGCCAGAAATTTTCCAAAGATTTAATTTAGCAATGTGGGGTGTAGAAACTAATTGATAGCCATTTCTCAGGTATTCTTCCAAAGCATAATTTTCAATAATTCTTTTTAAGATTGCGCCTTTGGGATGCCATAAAATCAATCCCGGTCCAATATTTTCATCGATATGAAATAAATCCAATTTTTGTCCTAAAATTCGGTTATCTCTTTTTTTCGCTTCTTCCTGGAATTTAAAATAATTATCCAATTCCTTTTTTGTTTTGAAAGCCACTCCATAAATTCTAGTCAGCATTGGATTTTTTTCTGAACCTCGCCAATAAGCGCCAGCAATCTTTGTCAGCTTGAAACCATCGGGATTTATTTCTTTAGTCGATTTCACATGGGGGCCTTTACACAAATCAACAAAACTACCGCTTTGATAAATTGAAACAGTTTTTCCTGGCAGTTCTTTAATTAACTCCAATTTATAAGGCTGCCCCTTAAATAATCTATTGGAGTCCGACTTCGATAATTTCTCTTTTTTAAAACTAAAGCCTCCTTTAATGATTTCTCTCATTTTTTCTTCAATTTTTAGCAAATCCTCAGGAGCTAAGCTCCTTTTTAAGTCAAAATCATAATAAAAACCATTTTCAATTGTCGGTCCAATACCAAATTTAGTTCCCGGAAATAATTCCTGAACTGCATAAGCTAATATATGGGCTAAAGAATGACGAATAGTTTCAATTTTCATATTTTTTCTATTGTTTCTTCTATAATTTCTTCGACTTCTTCGCAAATTAATTTAGGAACACCGTCACGATTGTCGACCCGACCAGAAACCAAAACGATTTTATCTTCCTGAAAGGCGGTAGGATTCCTTTCAATTACTCCCGGGAAAACCACTACCTCAATTTTATCAGTGAGATCTTCTAAATTTAAAAAAAGCATCGGCCTACCAGTTCTAGTGATAATCTTTTTAATTTTTGAAATAATCCCTCCGATTTTAACCTGACGATTAATTAAAGCAGAACTTACTTTTGAAATAGATATTGCTTTTTTTTCTAAAACTTTTTGAAAATCTTGTAAAGGATGGCTAGTTACATAAAGCCCTAATAATTCTTTTTCCCAACTTAATTTTTCCGCTTTAGAAGCTAGATTAGCAGGGGCTAACCTTATATCAGATTTCCGGGCAAGGTGGCCTGAGGGCAGGGCATCAAAAAGCCCTCTTTGATCGTTGGCTTTTGTCCTTTGAGTTTCTCTTGACCATTCTAATAAGCTTTCCAAATTAAATAAAAGTTGATTTCTTTCGGCTAATTTATCAAAAGCTCCGGCCTTAATTAAACTCTCCATTGATTTTTTGTTTAAAACCTTAGAGCTAACTCTGGTCACAAAATCGGAGATTGATTGATAGGCCCCAGTAGTTTTCCTTTCTTTAACTACTGTCTCTACCACATTCCAACCAACATTTTTTATAGCAGTTAGACCAAAGCGAATTTTATCTCTACCCGGTACGACGGTGAAGTTTTCTAAACTTTCATTTATATCCGGAGGCAAAACTTCAATCCCTATTTTTTTACATTCTCCGATTAAAAAACCAATTCTTTCCACGTCGGCTTTTTCTGAAGTTAAAAGAGAGGCCATAAATTCTACTGGATAATGAGCTTTTAAATAGGCAGTTTGATAGGCGATGGTTGCATAACAAGTAGCATGG
>Ga0210051_1003931_pt1 | contig 14651 bp, 3 predicted proteins | sample CryGey092014_all_FD_185464 | JGI IMG/M metagenome (GOLD analysis project Ga0210051, IMG submission 185464) | Groundwater microbial communities from aquifer - Crystal Geyser CG23_combo_of_CG06-09_8/20/14_all (SPAdes) (version 2) | ecosystem: Environmental > Aquatic > Deep subsurface > Groundwater ...
TAGCCTGAAAAATACTCTATTAAATCAAAAATCTTCGTCGCTGTTGACTCCTTAATCCCGTTTTTAATGCAGCCGTAGATAAAATCGCTTCTTTGTTTTTCCATAACTTCGGGGATTTTTTTCCCCATAGCCTTGCGTAAAATATCCGCTTGCGCAAGGCTAAAACCGGCTAAAATCGAAGCGGCCTGCATAATTTGTTCCTGATAAACCATGATCCCGTAAGTTTCTTTTAAAATTGTCTCTAATTTCGGATGTTCATATTTAATAGGTATTAGGTTATGCCTGCGTTTGATAAAATCGTCAAGCATCCCTGAGCCAATCGGGCCCGGCCGGTATAAAGCCAAAAGCGCGATTATATCTTCAAAGCGTTCGGGGTCAAGTTTTTTTAATAGGTCGCGCATCCCTGAGCTCTCAACTTGGAAGATTCCGATTGTCTGAGCAGAAGCTAAAAGCTTATAGGTATTAGGGTCGTCTATCGGGAGTTTCTCTATAGCGACATCTTTACCGCGGGTTTTCTTAATGAGCTTTACGGTTTGGTCAATTACCGTCAGCGTCCTTAATCCTAAGAAGTCTACCTTCAATAACCCGATTTTTTCCAATATCCCCATACTAAAACCGGTGGTAATTTGATCGTCGCTGGTTTTAAATAATGGGCTATAATTCATTAAAGGCCTATCTGAGATAACTACTCCCGCCGCATGCACCGAAGCATGGCGATTTAGGCCCTCAAGCGATAAAGCGGCAGTAATAAGCTTATTTATTTGCGGGTCATTCTTATAAAGATTGCTTAGTTCTGGCTCGCTCTCTAACGCCTTCTTTAAGGTGATATCAGGTTCATTTGGGATCATTTTGGCAATGCGGTCAACATCGGCGTAGCTTATTCCCATTACCCTTCCTACATCGCGTAATACCGCGCGCGCCTGCATAGTCCCAAAGGTAATAATCTGGGCGACATTCTCCTGCCCGTATTTTTGAGTAACGTAATTAATAACCTCTTGCCTTCTCTCGTAGCAAAAGTCTATATCTATATCCGGGAGGCCCATACGCTCAGGGTTTAAAAACCTTTCAAATAGCAATCCGTATTTAATAGGATCTAAATCAGTGATGCCTAAAAGATAGCTAACTAAGCTTCCGGCTGCGCTCCCCCTTCCCGGCCCAACCGGAATTCCTTGGGCTTTGGCGTAATGAATAAAATCCCAGACAATGAGGAAATAACTGACAAAACCCATCTTTATGATGGTTTTTAATTCGTGATTAAGACGCTCGGTTATTTCCGGAGTGATTTTATCAAAGCGTTTTTTTAGGCCTTCTTCGCAAAGTTTTTCTAAGAATTCTTCTTTTGTTTCTCCCACCGGCGGATCGTATTTAGGAAGATGGATTTGTTTAAAATCTAACTCTAAGTTACAACGCGAGGCAATTTCTAAGGTGTTGGCAATAGCCTCGGGCACCTCCTTAAAGAGAGTTTTCATCTCGGCAGGTGATTTAAAATAAAATTCATCTGTCTGAAAGCGCATCCGGTTAGGGTCGTCTAGGGTTGTCTGGGTTTGAATGCACAGGAGCACTTCGTGGGTTGAGGCATTGTCGCGGGTCAGGTAATGCACATCATTTGTAGCTACGAGAGGAATATTCAATTCCTTTCCTACCTTGATTAATCCGGCATTGACAATTTTTTGTTCGGGAATAGAGTTTTCCTGAAGCTCAAGATAAAAATTATTTTTTCCTAATATATTTAGATAGGTATCCGCGGCCTTTAGGGCGTCGTTGAAACGTTTCTCTTTAAGCATTACCGGGATTTCGCCTTTTAAGCAAGCGCTTAAGCCAATAAGCCCCTTGGAATACTCTAGGAGTATATCTTTGTCAATACGCGGACGATAGTAAAATCCTTCCAGGTATCCTAAAGAAACTAACTTGATTAAATTTTGATACCCTATTTCATCCTGGGATAATAATATTAAGTGGTCGGAGGTGCCTTCTCTGCCTGACGCGGTTTTATCTAATCGGCTTCTCCGCGCGACATATACTTCGCAGCCGATAATAGGCTTGATTCCTGCTTTTTGCGCCTCTAAATAGAAATCAATTGCCCCAAACATATTGCCATGGTCGGTAATCGCCAGAGAATCCATCTTGTATTGATTAGCGAGATTTAGAATCTCGGGGATGCGGCAGGCGCCATCTAAGAGGCTGAATTGGGTATGCAGATGCAGGTGGACAAAGTCACTTCTAGACATTGCAAATTCTTATGTTCTCAGGTTCTCTGGTTCGTTAGTTCTTCAGTTCGTTAGTTTCAATAACTAGAGAACTTACGAACATTAGAACCCACGAACTCAAGAACTAATCTATTCCCACTCTATGGTCGCGGGAGGCTTGGAAGAGATATCGTAAACAACGCGGTTAACACCCTTTACTTCATTAATAATGCGGTTGGATATCTTCTCCATTATTTCGTAAGGAAGCTTGACCCAGTCCGCGGTCATGCCGTCCATACTGGAGACACAGCGTAAGGCCGCGACGTTTTCGTATGTGCGTTCGTCTCCCATTATGCCCACACTTTTTATAGGAAGTAATATAGCGAAAGACTGCCAGATAGATTCATAAAGATTAGCGGCGCGGATTTCATCAATAACTCTTTTGTCAACTTCGCGCAATATATTAAGGCGTTCTTCGGTTATCTCTCCGATTATTCTTATCGCTAATCCCGGGCCGGGAAAAGGCTGCCTCTGGACTATTGCCTCAGGAAGCCCGAGTTCTCTGCCGATTGAGCGCACTTCATCTTTAAATATTTCGCGCAGCGGTTCGATAAGCTTTAATTTCATATGCGCGGGTAAACCTCCGACATTATGGTGGCTCTTAATTTTTCTGCTAGGGGCGCCCGTTGGAGATATGGACTCAATTACGTCCGGATAAAGCGTACCTTGGGCCAAAAACTTTACACCACTAATTTTATCCGCTTCCTCTTCAAACGTTTTTATAAACTCACCGCCTATAATCTTTCTTTTTTCTTCCGGATCAGTAATTCCTTTAAGCCGGGCCAGGAATTTTTTGCTCCTGTCAACATAACCAAGATTTAAGTGGTAGATGCCGCGGAAAACCCCTCTTATCTGTTCTGGTTCATCCTTTCTTAATAAACCGTTATTAATAAAGATGCAGCGTAAATTCCTGCCTATTGCTTTATGTAGTAATAATGCCGTAACCGAAGAATCTACTCCGCCGCTTAAACCTAATACTACTTTATCTTTTCCCACGGTTTTCTTGATATTATCAATTGTTTCTTTAATGAACGACTGCATAGTCCAGCGGTTTGAGGCGCCGCATATCTTAAATAAGAAATTACCTAAGATTTGGCTGCCTTTTTCGGTGTGCGTTACTTCAGGATGGAACTGGACCGCGAATATTTTTCTCTTAGTGTTAGAGATTGCCGCTATCGGCGTATTCATGGTATGGGCGCTGGTATGAAATCCTTGCGGCATCTTAGTGACAAAATCTCCGTGGCTTGCCCAACAAGTAAAATTACCCGGGATATGAGAGAACAAATTCTGGGTATCATCAATAAATAATTCTACTTTACCGTATTCGCGCTCCTTAGTATGTTTGACTCTGCCTGCGAACATTTCCGCTATGGCTTGCATGCCGTAGCAGATACCTAATATCGGGATTCCTAATTTGAATATTCCCTTATCCGGATAGGGGCTTTTCTTATTCACGACCGAAGCAGGGCCTCCGGAAAGTATTAAACCCTTAGGAGCCATCGCGGCTATTTCACTTGCCGGGGTATTATAGGGAATAATCCTTGAAAATACTTTATTTTCCCTTACCCTGCGGGCGATTAACTGCGTATATTGAGAACCGAAATCCAAAATTAATATAGTCTGCCTAATCATAATTTTATTTTTGCCTTTGATTTTACGCCCCCATTCCTACTCTTTGTCCAACCTGGAATATTTTACCTTCAGTCTGTATGGAAGGAGCAATGATAATTTCAACATCATGCATTTCTTTTAGGTTTGAGGCGCCCAGTGAACCCATGGAGGTTTTTAATGCGCCGACTAAATTTTGCGAACCGTCATCAACTTTGGCTGGCCCAAAGAGTATTTCTTTTAAAGTGCCGGTTGTCCCTACCTGAATACGCGTGCCACGCGGGAGATTAATATGGGATGTAGCCATGCCCCAGTGGAAACCTCTTCCCGGAGCTTCTTTCGCCCTGGCAAAGCTGGAACCGATCATTACCGCGTCCGCGCCGCAGGCAAAGGCCTTGCAGATATCTCCTCCGCGGTTCATCCCGCCATCAGTAATTATAGATACGTATCTCCCGGATCTTTTATAATAAAAATCGCGTGCGCCGGCAGCATCAACCGTAGCAGTTACTTGAGGTACACCTATACCTAATACGCCGCGGGTTGTGCAGGCTGCGCCCGGACCGACTCCGATTAATAAAGCTGCAGCACCCGTATCCATAAGTTCCAAGGTTGTTTCATAGGTTACGCAATTCCCTAAGATTACCGGTATTTCGGTAGATTTACAGAATTTATAAAGGTCTAATGTCTTGTATTCTTTTGAGATATGCCTGGTGGTAGTAACAGTTGATTGCACTACAAACATATCCGCGCCGGCGGCAATGGCAAGCTTGGAGAATTTATTGGCATTGGCCGGTATACAGCTTACTACCGCTGTCCCCTTGTTTTTCTTAATTTCAGAGACCCTCTTAGAAATTAACTTTTCTTTGATCGGGGTTGAATATACTGACTGAATTAATTCTGTGGCTTTTTGAGGGGAAGCTTTGGTAATTTTTTCCAGGACTGAATTCGGGTTTTCATAGCGGGTCTGTATACCATCTAAATTTAAGACCGCAATTCCGCCCAGATTAGACATCTCTTCGACAAATTTGACATCAACTACGCCGTCCATAGCTGCAGCGAGTATAGGAACCTTAAATTTCCTGCCTGCTATTTCAAAGAAAACATCTACCTCATTAGGATTAACTGTTTGTGCGCCGGGCACAAGCGCAATTTCATCAAAACCATAACATCTGCGGCTGCGCCTGCCTATACCTATCCACTCTGCCATTTTATAAACCTCTCTTGTTGTATAACCTGTTATTTAACAATAAGTTACGTATTTTTGCTTCTGGTATTGAGACTTGCTGTGAAAGGATAAAAAATTTTACACCAAGTAACCTATTTTGTCAAGGATAAAAAATAGAAAAGTAGTATCAAGATAATTGTTAAGCTAGAGTCAGTTCATATAAAAACCCCGGGTTTTCTAATCCCGGGGCTTTTAATAACTGCTTAATTATCTCTTATACTAAGGAATCCGCCAGAACCAACGCTTCCTTATATCCCTGGCTGGCCTCCTGCAGACAGCACTGGGTCTCTTCCAATATCCCCATTTTTACCAGTAATGCCATCAATTGTTCCCTGCGGCCCTCAAACTCACCCTTTTGCGAACAAGCTGCTAAGAGTTCTTTGATTCTCTCGCCGGAAGGAACTATTTGGCTATCCACCAGTTTCTCTATTCCGGAAAGCTCTTTATCAATATCAAAAACAGCCAATTCCGCCTTGCTTAAGACCGGGAGCTTCGGGTTTAGGCTGGCGAAATTACCCATCGGCTGGTAAATGATAGGCATAGCAGCGGGACGGAAATCGATTCCACCCACCTCTTTGTTCGGAATCGATGCTGAGCTTTTCGAAGCATCAATACCACTCGGAGCTTTTACCGCCGAGCTGGCGGCAAGCCTTTCCCTGGCATCAATTGCTGCCAAACGGTCTTCTTTAACCGCGCGTATTGCCTGTACATGATCTCCGGATTTTAAGCCATAGGCATTCGTGCCTGCAGCAACCTCAGCTATAGAAACTTCATTCTCTTCCGGCTCTGCTTCCTTAGAGCGATGCGATACTATCCACTCTATTCCATGCTCTTTAGCGATCCGAATGACTTCTAAAGTTCCCTGGTAGCCTTGCGCAGGATCATCTATACCTGTGGTCAAAAATCCATTCTGATTTAGTTTGATGAGAATCCCTATCCTTTTTGTTACTTTGCCATCTTTTCCAATAAATCCTCTTTTTTTAAGTAAGTTAATGAATTTCAAAAGAAGGCTGGCCTGAGAAACAGTATTATCGTCCACAACAACCATAACCTTATCTCCAACTGCCTCAACAAGATCCAGTAACCCATCCCAATCATTCTCAGCTACACCATCTTCAATTGAATCTATCGGATATTTTTTAGCCCAGGACGCGTATATTCCTGCTAGCTCTTTAGAAGTAATCTGGCGACCTTCATAGTTATAAAGGTTCTCATGTCCCTCTACGAGCATAGAAGTAGCTGCTGGATCCAAAGCCAATGCTACAGTCCCGACTTTTCCGGCAGTGGACGGCTCATACCCGGAATTCTTAATAGCGGCTATCTTGCAATTTAAGACAAACTCATGCACCCCTATTCCCTGATCCCTTAAAGCAGGAATATCTAAATTAGGAATATTATATGAATTTGCCTTTTGATAAATTTCCTTTAGTCTACCCATAGTCAAGTCTTCTATTTTATATCCGCCTTCTTTACCTCTCAATTTACCAACGCCTTTATCATTCGGGTCAGCTTTTAAGCCTAAGGCTTGGTAGATCAGGCCGAGTTGCCTATCTATATTATCGTTCATCATATTGCCTTCAGCTGTAGTTTTACCGATTGGCACTACCATAAACTCTTGCATGTCTAAACTATTTTCAGCGTGTTGTCCGCCATTAGTTATATTATATTGTATCTTCGTCTTAGGAACGCCTTTAGAAGCAAGATCAGGAGCGAGAAGGCGGATAAACTCATAAGGCTCCAAGCCCATTTGACTAGCAGCTGCCCAAGCAGAAGGCATTTGATAACCTAATGTTGTCTCTGCGCCTAATTTGTCTTTACCCATACTTAACATTAGTTTGGCAATTTCAACTACTTGATCCGCGCCTAAACCCAGACGCGCAGCTTCTTCGTTAACCAATCTTACATTTTTAGCAACTTGTTCAAAACCAACATCCTGCATAATAGTCTTTGCTTCACCTTCACCTGTAGAAGTGCCCGCAGGAATCACAAAATGCCCCTTTGCTCCGCCTTTTAATTGTATATCCACTCTCAATGTAGGTGCGCCTAAAGTAGTAGTTTGCGAAGGAACAACATCTACCACAGTAAACTCAATCGCCGAGCTGACTGCGATGGCAGTATTTGCTAAAGGAGCTGCCTGCATTAAAGCGCCGATACTCTTCTGGCGGCTTAAGACTAACAAAAGCTGCTCTTTCATCTCATTCATCTTAAAGGAATAACTCATCTCATTATCATAACCAACAGGCATCCTGTAAATATTACCTAACACCTGCTCAATGAAATCCTCATAAAGAATAGAACCGGTGCGCAGACCTGTAATAGTGTCCTTCCAGCGATAGCGGTCATTAACCTTATCACTGGGGTTAAATACCCTTAAGATTTCCGGATATTCCAGTCCAACCCTGATAAGATAATTACGCACTAATTCTTGGGAGACATTATCGGGAAGCTGAATCAAAAGGTCAAAAATTGACCCGCCCACAATATCGGTAGCGCCGTCAACATAGGCTGTAGGCGTACGCAAGGCTGTAAAAAGAGTAGTTAATGCAAGGTGTTGTTTTACTCCTTTAGCCGCGCCGGTTGACTTAGGGTTAAAATCGCCGTAAATACCTTTTTTATCTCCGGTAGTATACATATGTAAAGTCAAGCCCAATATAGCGAGTTGCCGCCTTCCAAACCCTCCAAACAGCGTTGATAGAGCAAGAGCCTCATAAAATCCACCATTAGTAGAACACGACGTAGGATTAATGTATACAGCGCCGCTCGGCTTAATCATAGGCAACTTTTGCAGATACTTGCCGGCTACATTAATACTGCCTCCTAAAGGAAGAAGCAGCTTTTTGGGGATCTGGGCTTTTAGATAAATAAAAAGCTCATCTTTCTGGCCTTTAGGCAAGCGCGAATTCTCAATCTGGCCCAATATCTCTTTTAAACGGATTAATTCTTCCGGCGCATCCCCTAATTTTTCGCTGGAAAATCCTAAATTATCTTTAGCTACCATGCTCCAGAGAGTGGGCCCGTCAAGCTTTACCAGCTTATCATTGTAAGCTTTGTTCAACGCCTGATCGCCTATTTCTACTCCGCCGGGTGTAGCATCAATTGATATACCAAAATAATACGACTTACCTTCTTCTTGGATTATAGCCGGACGGGGAATATTATCCAGACTAGCACCTTCTTTTTGCAGTTCGGCCTTAAGCCTGGAATTGAAGCTGGCTATATCGGCAAAATAAACCCTGCCTACTTTTTTATTATCCAGAAGTATATCCACCGGATATACGCTAGATATCTGGGCCTGGGTTTGAAAATCCAACTGGGCTGTCAAAACTTTAGTACCGGCCTCAAAACTAAGCCGCTTATTAGCAATAAGTTCAGCGATTGGAATTAAAACTCCGCCTTGAGTCCTGATTCCTAAACCAGAATCTTTAATTACTGCGTCGCTAAACATTGCTATGGTTGAAGCTAAAGCAGCGGCAAATTTCTCCTCTTGGGTAGCGCCCTTAATTTCGCGAGTCCTGACTAAATAGCGGCCCAAATAACCTGGTTCCTGGGCATTGATATCGCTAGCCAGACGGAAGGCTAAAGCCAGCCTACCGATGCGGCCTGTTCCATCATCAACCTCATAGGGTTTCTGAGAAGGCAGGACTATCTTTGGGTTTTCAACCTTAAGATTACGGAAGATAGAGATAAAATTAGCTTCACTTAATATGCCTGCAAACTGTAGTATATCATAGGCAAAATTACTGCCTAAGCTGGCATAAACCCGGTTGATATTATCTTTCTCCGCTTGAGAAAGATTGACCCCTTTTTTACTGAGGTAATTAATCAATGCCTCTGGATTGGCCCCGTTAATTTCCAGGGCGCCTTGAGCACGTATAGCTTTATTTAACTTCTGGGCGTAATTCCCGATTTCAGCCCTAAGCGGCTCAAAGACCATCGGATCATTAAAACTTTCCTGCGCTAAACTAAGCAGGTGCCGGTAAGAACGGCCATAAAATCCGATGACAGCATCCTGCAATTCCCGGTTATCCACTGCGACTCCGGCCTGGGCATTAACATCAACCGTAGGAGTAACTAAAAGATACAAAAGCCAAGATAGCTGCTGCATATTATTAATACTACCCAGAAAACTCTCTAAGTTCTTGCCAAAACCGGGTATCTTTCCTTCCTGATCCTTACTAGAAACGAAAGAATTTAACAGGCTATCATATTTAATGCCCTCGGCTTGAACAATAGCCTGCGGCTCAATATTCCTGACTATGTTGCTTAAAAGGCTGACATGTGTAAGAACGCCCTTAGATAATTCATCAAAAAATAAAGGAGCGTATTTGGACAAGGCATTAAGCGAAGCTTCGGGCGTAGAAATATCTATACTTTCTTTTGGCCAAGAAAGTTCCTCTTTTATAAGGTTAACTAACGAAGGCTTTAAAGCTTCGAAATCAGAATTAATCTTTTCATTCAAAGACTCAACTGCCCGGTAATCCTTCTTCGCCCAAATTGGAATCTGGATAAGCAGGTCGTTCGTATCGGTCTTGATCGCGATCAAAGAAGGTATATCCACCGCTGCCGCGCCTAGTTTTCCGGCATCTAAAAGACTGGAACGCATTTGTTTATCCGCTATATTTATACCCTGCTCTGTTAAACGGCTCTTAAGATATTCCTGGACCGCGAGAGTAGCTGCTTTTTCATCTTTAGCCGCAGCTAATTTTTCCTTAAGCTCTGCCGGGACATTTTCAGCCAAAATAGCTATAGGCATAACCATGTAACCATACATCAACTTAGCCTGATCGGCAAAGGTACCATCTGGAACCGCCACATAAATACCGTTTTTCCTAAATAGATCCAAAGCAGCCTGCCTATAAGCGCCGCTGGCATCTATTGAAGTATCTTCGGAAAGAGTGCTGATAGTAGGCAAAACCATTGCGCCGGGAAAAGCGTTTTTAATTACACTATGAATCCCAAAAAGCGACTCTGCCGTATCCATTTTAAGCATGGCCCGCACCGCAGCCAGATTAGCTACTCCTTGAGTCAAAGCCTCAAGCAAAGCCCCGCCGGCCGTAGAGGTCCTAACGCTTTCATCTAACTTAAAACCGGGCGTGGCTTTTTCTACCACATTAAGGGCATTATTCATATCTCCGCCGGCAAAGAAAACAGCTACGCCTATTTTTGCCGCTTCATTTGCAGCTAAAACTATTTCAATTGTTCCTTTACTAGAGCCGCCTTTTTCTTTGGCTTTATCAAAAACTCCGGCTCCTCCGTTTAAGATCAGACCGTCGCCTGCTTTCAGAGATTTGATATAAGCAACAATCTCTTGGGCTGACTCATCCCCAATATCAATCTGAGAATCTTCTAAAGTAATATCCTCTAATTTCACTGACGAGTCTTTCCCTAACACCACAAAATCTTTAGGCAAAAGGACATTTACTTTGGAGGCTTTTATTTTTTCAATACCTCCGGATACGCTCTTTATATCTGCTTCCTTAGAAGGCATAATTGATTTACCTATCTCGTTGCCCTGATCCTTAAGATAAGGATTGGCTTGAGCTCCGACTATCATCAGGGTTCCTGCAGAAGCTTGTATAGCCTTAGACAAATTACCAAAAGAAGCGTATTTATCAAATTTTTTACCACCAAACATAGCGCTTAAGCGCCCTAAAACCTTAGCTTGAAAATCAAGCACTGCCTGGCTATCTTTGGCGAATTTAAACCCGGCTGCCCTGTTCTCCTCAGGAAAAAGCCAGGCCATCCGAATAGACGAATCTTCGCCTCTATGGGCCTTGTCAAAAGCCTCATTAACATAAACTAAATTATTTACAGTCCTTCCGGTTAAACTTACGAGCTGTTCTTCAAAGGCTTTTTTCTCAGCCATAAGTTGGGCGTTATCTTTTTCTTTGGCTTTTTTATCCGCCTTAAGCTGCTCGGCACGGTAAAAACGGATATTTTCCAGCACAAACATTATCCTTTTATCGCTGAATTTAGCCTTAGATTCCTGGATTGTTTTTTCAGCTTGGGCTAAATCAAAAGGCAATAATACGATTTCTACGTCCTTAAGGCCTTTCTTTGCCAGAAAATCCCTGGCTGATTCTACCATTGGTTCAAGCGAAGATTCCTTTTCGTATCCTTTTTTAGGATCAGGCCTGCCGGCATGAGTCATAGCATAAATGTATTTAAGACCGACATTATCAAAAAGGTTGATTATCGCTTCAGTAGAAGCCTCGATCTTTTCGGGATCATCAATCCTTCCTTCTTTTAACGGTACATTCCAGTCAGCGGCTAACATCCCCGAATCAATGCCTTTAGCTTTTACCACTGTGACAAGGTCATTGATTACTCTTACCTTAATAGATACGGGACTGCTTACTTGTCCTGGCATATCCATCCCGGGAGGCGTGGTTAATCCCGCTAATACCAGCGAACCGGCTATAGAACTGGCTGCTCTATCTAAAAAGCTTACGCCCTGAGTTGCCGCATCTAATTCCTGACCTGTAAGGACTTGGCCGCCGCTAAAATATGAGCGGATTACCTGGCCCGTAGGAGTACGGACTGTTTCCTTAATATTATATTCGCCTTGAGCGAAGGATTTCTTATAAGCCTCAAAATAAGTAGACTTAGACCAAACTGCAACAGAAGTAAGCCCGGTAAGGTCTTTTCTATCAATACGCGAGGCGTATTTTCCGGCCTGACCGGTAAAATGAGACTTAAACCAGCGGGAGAGGATAATGGAATAATAGACCTGCCTTAAGGAGGCGTAACGTTTAGAGAGATTAACTTCTTTGGTCAGTTTAGGGATTATGAGTTCGCGGATTAACTGGGAAGAATATTCGTTTAGAGTCTTGGCGCGCTCATCCTTAAAGTTATAAACGCTGGAATCCTTAAGGAAATCCTGCTCGAGCATTACCTTTAATGTAGCCTTATAGATATAAGCGCTGTCTTTGGTTTGGCGGACAATGATTTCATTGGGGACTATCCAAGGACGGGTCAAAGTAGGAATAGTTACTTCCTGGTAGCCGTAGAGCTCTTCGGCCTTCTGGTAAAGCCTGTTCCAGTATTCCTTACCTTCAGGGGTTTCGGGTGAGGTAAATTGGGCGGTATCTTTCTTAAGCTGCAGGTCTGTCTCAAGCATGATTTTGCCTACATCAGTCCTGGCTAAGTAGTCATCTATGATGTTATCTTGGGAATCTGGGCGCAGATTTACCCAAAACTTATCGCTAGGAAGATTTATACCTACTAAGAAGTAATTTAATAATTCCTTGGTTGAGGCGTTGAACTGGTCTCCTTTAAGCTCCTTGACATCGCCCTTATCCAGCATAACCTTAATATTATCATTAAGCGCGTCATAAGAGAAAAACCTGATATGCACCGGCCTAAACCTGTCCTGGACAAAGCCACCGGACATTCTGCTCAAATGCCCGGCCAGGTTAAGTTCCGTAGCAATGCTGGCGAAACCTAACTGTTGAAAGACTAAGCACAAGGAAACTAAAATGGAAGAAATTTTACGCCACATTCTTACAACCTCCTTCTTTTTAGGACAAGGTTATTAAATACTTTTTAAAATACTTTAAAACCAGGAAAAAAGAAAACCGATCTGACCCTTATCAGTTCGGCTTGATTATTTTATTTCGTGGCAGATTTCGGTCGTCCTCCGATAACCGAAAATATAATCAATTTCACTTAATTTTGGAAAGTATAACATGGCGGGCTGAATTTGTCAAGTTTTTTTTAGAGGTCTCTGAAAAAATCTTGTTTTTAATTAAGGTGTCTACGGTAAAGATTTATTGTCTTCTTTTACTTCTTTAATCTTTAAAAGAGCGTTTCAACTCTATCTTTATCCTGCCCTAATGGCTAAAGCGGGCTGGAATACTTCCTTTATCGGCGCTGATTTTAATAATCTGGCAATTCTCTTGGCGTTCATCACCAAAAATGTCATGAGTATTTGTATGGCTACCTTCCATTTCCCGCGGTATCTGGCACGGGATAGGCCGTGCCATTTCTTGGCTTCGCCAAATTTGCGCTCAATCATCTTACGTAATTTAAGTACGCGTTTTCGATAAGGGCTCTCTCTCCCGTTAAAGATATAGCCTGCTTTGACAAATACCCGCGCCCTATCTTCTTTTTGCTTAATGCAGGTGGATTTAGCCGGGCAATTCTGACAATCATGGGTTGAGAAGTAATAAAGATAGCCATCTTCTTGAGCAGCCTTGCCGATAGAACGCTTTCCCTGAGGACAAATTAAATAGTCTCTCTTTTTCTTTAATTTAAAGCCCTGCCAGGTCCTTCGGTTTCTTTTATGGAAGGTAATATAGGCCTTCATCTTCTTAGACCCAAGCAGCTGGTAATTATCGCCTGTATCATAGATGCTATCGCCGACTAATCCGGAAGACTTAAGTTGTTTTTCTGCTTCTTTGTTGAGCAACGGCTCTAATCTTACCCCTTCTATTTCGTTACCTTTTAAGGTATCCACTGAGGTGATGATTTCGGATTCATCTTCAGCAATATGCGCCTTATAGCCGCAGAAGTGGGCTTCGGCGCTCGGAGAGGTCCTGCCAAAACGCGCATCAGTATCTATGAAGCTGGCGAGTTTATCTTTTCGCTTGCGATTCCAAGAGATACTATTGAGCGTTTTACAAAGATTATCTGCCTCTTGGCTAAACTTACCCAAGACAGCCTTGATAAACTTCCGGGTGAGTTTGCGCTCTTGTGTAATTTCTTTCTTCTTGGGCTTAGTGAATAGCCGTGTCTTCCTAAGATATCTCTTCATTAGTTCTTTAGCCTTTTTAGGATTAAACCTTGAGATGGTTTCGATAATAAGCTTTCTTCCCTGATGCAGCAGGTTTACCTTGTTGGGAAGAGAGATATCGGCATTTATCTTAGAGGCATCAACAATCTTGAGGCGTTCCTTAAGTAAATCTTTTTCCTTTGCCTGAAGGACAAGCCGATCAAAAAGTTTATCGAACCGCTCCTTGCCCAGTCTTTCCCTGAAGACTACCAGTGATGTATCGTCGGGTGTGGGGTCGTGAATCTGCAGGCCGATAAAGTAACGGTAGAGAACATTGTATTTTACCTGCTTGGCTACCTCTACATCCGAGAGGTTATAGTAAAATTCCAAGAAGAGCATTTTGAATAAGGCTTCGGGTGGATAGCTTGGCCTGCCTAATTGGTTGTCATAGAGGTCTTTGGTTTCTTCTTCAACGAATGAGAAGTCTATTTTGTCTTTAATATCCAGCAGTATGTGCTCGGCAGGAAGAAGATTCTCATACACATAGCTATCAAAGAAGTCCTTTTGCTTATTGAGTTTACCTAACATACTGGCCTCCAGTTTTTTATTTATCTTTCTATCTACCAATATGTTAGCATAAATATGAGAAAGAACAAGCATTTTCTCCGACGGAAGATTAAATTCTTCCGACGGTAAAATCGCTCAAAATTCAGCGTACTTTTTCAGAGCTCTCTTTTCTCCTGTAAAAGTAAATATGAAACATCGCTTCGTTACCCATAATTTTATACTTTTACCAATTCCAGATTCTGCGGCTGAACAAGTTCAAGCGTTGGTATTTTCTGCTTCCGGCACGAAGCCC
>Ga0210051_1003934_pt1 | contig 14647 bp, 14 predicted proteins | sample CryGey092014_all_FD_185464 | JGI IMG/M metagenome (GOLD analysis project Ga0210051, IMG submission 185464) | Groundwater microbial communities from aquifer - Crystal Geyser CG23_combo_of_CG06-09_8/20/14_all (SPAdes) (version 2) | ecosystem: Environmental > Aquatic > Deep subsurface > Groundwater...
GGCCGCGTTTTTAATTTTGTTTTTGGGCGTGTTGACTATCAACAAAATCAAGGAAGGCCAGTATATCGGCCAGGAATCCCAGTATAAAAATACGATTTTCGTATCAGGTCAGGGCAAGGTATTGGCCAAGCCGGATATTGGCCAGGTGGTTTTGTCGGTTATTTCCCAAGCCACTACGGCAGCGGCGGCGCAGAAAAGTAATACCGAAAAAATGAATAAAGTGACCAAGGCAATGAAGGACTTGGGCATTAAGGAAGAGGACTTAAAAACCGCCAGCTATATTATCGCGCCGCGTTATCAGTATATCAGCGGCCGGAGTAATATTATCGGTTATGAGGTGACACAAGGCCTGGAAGTTAAAATTAGGGAGTTGGATAAGGTGGGTGAAATTTTGGGTCAGACGGCTTCTGCCGGCGCCAATCAGGTGGGTTCGCTGACTTTCACTTTTGATGACCCCGAGAAATTAAAGAGCGAGGCGCGGCAGGAAGCGATTGATAATGCCAAAGCCAAAGCCAAGGACTTAGCTAAATCGCTGGGCGTTTCTTTAGGTAAGGTGACTAGCTTCAACGAAAGTACTTCGGACGATTCTACGCCCGTGCCGATGTACTCATCTAAGGAGGCCTTGGGTATGGGCGGCGGTACGGCAGCGCCCGATATTCAGACCGGACAGAATGAAATCCAAATTGACGTGAGCATTGCCTACGAGATTTATTAACGTTTTTAATCCTCGCTTTTTAAGTAAAGCGGGGATTATTTTTTCAAAAGTTTTATCTGTGGAAAACTAGTATTGCTTTTTAAAATAATAGTAGTATAATTTAAACACAACAGAATATCAGTAATTATCAAGAGAGCGGAGAGGGAATTGGCCCGTTGACCCGCCAGCAACCGCTCAAGCATGACAGCTTGAGAAAGGTGCTAAGTCCAACCCGTTAGGGGAAGATAAAGGTCGATTTTTATTTTGTCTTTCCGTCGCGGAAAGATTTTTTGTTTATTGAATAATCAACGCAAGATTAAAATTAAAAAAACAAATACATGCTAGATAATCTCAAGACCTATACTACCGAAAGCGTGACCTCTGGCCATCCGGATAAAATTTGCGACCAGATATCCGATACGATTTTAGATGAGTGTTTAAAACAGGACCCCAAAAGCCGCGTGGCTATGGAGACCTTCGGCGGGCACGGGTTGTTGGTGTTGTGCGGTGAACTAACCACCAATGCAGATGTTGATTTTGAAGAAGTTGGTCGGCGGGTTTATCGGGAGATTGGCCATCAGGACGAACTAAGAGTTGTCAGTAATATTGTTAAGCAGTCATCCGACATTGCCCAAGGCGTGGATACGGGCGGCGCGGGCGACCAGGGAATAATGTATGGTTACGCTACCGATGAGACGCCGGAATTTTTGCCTCTGGGCATGGTGTTGGCGCATAAATTAACCAAGGGATTGGAGAATTTGCGTCAGAGCGGAGAAATCCCCTGGCTTTATCCGGACGGCAAAGCGCAGGTGACCATAGAGGGTGATAAAATTAAGACCATTCTGGTGAGCTGTCAGCATGATGCCCAGGTCGGTCAGAAAGAGATAAGACGAACCTTAATTAAAAAACTTATTGAGCCAATTATTGGCGACATTTCCGGCATTGAGATTTTTGTTAACCCGACCGGTAAATTTGTGCAGGGCGGGTTTGAGGCCGACACGGGGCTAACTGGCAGAAAGATAATGGTTGATACTTATGGCGGGTTTATTCCGCACGGCGGAGGAGCGTTTTCGGGTAAAGACCCGACAAAAGTTGACCGCTCGGCTGCTTATATGTGCCGTTTTGTGGCTAAAAACTTAGTGGCTAACAAATTAGCCAAAAAATGTTTAGTGTCTGTTGCCTACGCTATCGGCAGAGCCGAGCCATTAATGGTGGAGGCGGTAAATGAGAAGGGCGAGAGCTTGGCGCATATTGTTAAAGAAAAATTTGACTTCCGGCCTCTAGCTATCATTGAGCGTTTGGGACTGCGTCGTCCCATTTACCGGCAGACAGCGGCTTACGGGCATTTTGGCAAAGACGGGTTGCCCTGGGAGGAAATTATTAAAATATAGTTGAATATTTAAAGAGCGGGTCGGCGGTAACCGACCTGTCTTGTTAGTGATATACTAAGGTAAACGCGCGATGTGAAATTTTATCAGCCAGAAGATGGCCATAAACTTATTTTTCGGTCCGCCTCCACTTTATTCGCCCTGCGGGCTATTTATTAAAGAACCCTTTGCCAGCCCGAGCCCGAAAAATACGTTTATTTCCGTTTAACTATTCCATATCGCGTCGCGCGTTAAGATAAGAAAAAACCTAAGGAATTTGTCATGGTAGTGGAAAAAATATCAAATCAGGGAGGAAGAAAGAAAGTCGGTTTGGCTCTGGGCGGCGGCGGCGCCAAGGGCTTGGCGCATATCGGGGTAATTAAGGTGTTGGAGCGCGCTGAAATACCGATTGATTTTATTGCCGGCACCAGCATGGGTGCTTTGGTGGGCGGCTGGTATGCGTTAACCGGCAATATTTATGCGATTGAAAAACTATTTTTAGAGCTTAAGAATAAGAAGCTGTTGTCGTCGGATAAAATAACCGCGGAGCGAGATGGTCATTTGTTTGCCGACAAAACTATTGTGGAGATGCTGGAGGCGGGATTTCGGCGTAAGCATTTTAAGGATTGCCGCATCCCTTTTGCGGCAGTGACCACGGACGTGGCCACCGGCGAGCAGAGAGTTCTTAAAAAGGGTAATTTAACCGAAGCAGTTAGAGCCAGCATTGCTTTGCCTATTGCCTTTCGGCCCGTTAAAACCGGCGGGCATTTATTGATGGATGGCGGGTTTGTGGATCCGGTGCCGGCGGACGTGGTTCGCGAAATGGGAGCGGACGTAGTGATAGCGTCGGATGTGGCTAGTCGTTGGATAAATATGCCATCGGAGGATTTGCAGGATATCACCCGAGTTAAAAATCTTTACTCTTTTATTTACGAGTTAGTGGCGGGCGTAGAATATCATATTACCCAGCGCGTTTTGAAAGATGCGGACGTTGTTTTGAAAGTGCCGGTGGCTACGCTGGACTGGTTGGAGTTTGATCGAGTGGATGAGATAATTGCCCGAGGCGAGGCCGAGGCCAAACGCAATATTAGAGAGATTGCCAAAAAGACCGGTTGCCGCACCAAGATTAAAAAAACCGGCCTGGAAAAATTTATTGAGATGGTTTTTAAGTAACAATTAAATTTAATTATATGAGTGAACCAAAAAAGACCTTTAGCGCTGATGAGGCCAAGGCCGTCGGCGAGCAGTTGGGAATTGATTGGACCAAGTTTGACATTGAGCAGTTTCGTATGGGCATGGACGTGGAGTTGGAACACGGCCTGCGCAACGCGTACACCAATGTTTCCAATGATAACCCGCTGGTTACCGGCAAAATCGCCCTAGCGCACCTGAGTGAGTTTGCCGATTACTATACGCGTCTGGACTATATGGAAAAAGAAGCCGAGCAGTTTTGGGCTAAGTGATTTTGCATGCGTTTGATTTTTGCTACATATAATCAGGGAAAATTGAAAGAAATGAAGGCAATTTTGGGCGATTTGGACATCGAGGTTGTTTCGGCTAGCGAGGCGGGTGTTTTGGAGGATGTAATTGAAGACGGCCAAACTTTTGCCGAGAACGCTTTGATAAAAGCCAAGTTTGCCGCCGAGAGAACTAACGAGTGGGCGGTGGCCGATGATTCCGGTCTGTCTATTAAAGCGTTAAATGGCGAGCCGGGCGTGTTTTCTGCTCGCTGGGCAGGGGAAGGCGCTTCGGACGAGGAAATAATAAAATACTCGCTGGCCAGAATTTCCGACATTCCGGTGGATTCCCGCCAGGCGCAATTTGAAACCGCAGTCGCGCTTTGCGCACCGGATAAGCGCGAGTGGGTCTTCAGTGGATTTATTGAAGGCGAAGTGACAGATAAACCGCGCGGCGCTGTCCGCAGCAAGTTGCCCTACGATGTGGTTTTTATTCCCGAGGGATTTGATATTACCTTTGCCGAAATGTCAGACGAGCAAAAAAATTCGTTAAGCCATCGGGGATTGGCTTTTAAAAAGCTTAAGGACTTCATTCGGAAAAATGGACTTAAGTAAACTGGAAAAACTTTTGGCTGGCGAGCCGGCGTTTCGTAAAAAACAAGTGAAGCAACTTGTTTTTTGTGATTTGATAGATAACTGGAGCGAGGCGACGACCTTATCGTTAGGGCTTCGGGCTAAGCTTGAAAAATACTGGCCGCTGGAAATTGAGGCAGGAACTTTTGTTGCTAAAGACAAAAGAACGGCTAAGGCCTTATTCATTTTGTCCGATGGTCTAAGGGTTGAGTCGGTTTTGATGCGCCACCAAGAACGAAATACTATTTGTGTTTCCTCCCAGGTGGGCTGTGCGCTCGGCTGCAGTTTTTGCGCTACGGGGAAGTTGGGGTTTAAAAGAGATTTAACCGCCGGTGAAATTGTGGCGCAGGTGCTGTTTTGGGCAAGGTGGTTGAAAAATGGTGAGTTCGTTGCGCGGGTCGCTTCGCTCCCGCGAGGTTGCCACGCCCCCGCCGTGGCGGGGGCTCGCAACGATATTGTTAATAAAATTAACAATATCGTTTTTATGGGTATGGGCGAGCCGCTGCTGAATTATGATAATGTGCTGGCCGCGATAAAAATTATCAATGACCCTAATGGTTTGGCAATCGGCGCACGCCATATTTCTATTTCAACCGTCGGTATTGTTGAGGGGATTGAGCGTTTAACCCAAGAACCCATTCAGGTTAATTTGGCTATCTCGCTTCACGCGCCGACGGACGAGCTTCGCTTCAAGCTTATGCCGGTGAATAATAAATACCCGATTAAAAAGGTGTTGTCAGCAGTTGATAAGTATATTGCTAAAACTCGACGCAAAGTGATGATTGAGTATATAATGATAAAAGGATTAAATGATTCGGAAAAGCAGGCCAGGCAGTTGGTAAAAATTTTAAAAAGGCCACTGGTTTTTGTTAATTTAATTGCATACAATCCCACCGGCACTTTTACCCCGTTAGAGATTTTACAAAAATCTCACGGAGTAAAAAAGGATAATCAAAAATCTCTAACGGGGTTTAAGCCGTCATCCGCCAAGCAGATAAAAAAGTTTAAGGATATTTTGATGGCTGCCGGAATTCAGGCGCTGGAGCGTTATCGCTTTGGCGAAGGGATAGAAGCGGCTTGCGGGCAATTGGCCGGCGGAGAAAACAAAAAACTTCATTTATGATTCCTTTTCATCATTTTCACGTTGACTCTTTGGTGCTGTATTACGTGGCTTTTTGGAAGCCGGTGGCTTACGCAGTTATTTTTTTGGCAATGATTTTTGAAGGCGAGATTTTTTTGTTCACCGCCGGCTTTTTGGCCTCTCGGGGCATTTTGGACAGCGCGCCCACTTTGCTGGCGTTGTTTATCGGCGTGATATTTGGTGATTGGCTATGGTACGCGTTGGGCTATAAGGTTAACCATTCAGAAGACCGGTTCGGCCGATGGCTGGTCAAAGCGACAGGGCAATTTGATGAACACTTATTGCAATCGCCCCTGCGCACGCTTTTTATTTCTAAGTTTATCTACGGCTTCCATCATTTCATTCTAGCGCGGGCCGGGGTGTTAAAGCTTAGGTTTAGTGAGTTCGTTAAGGATGATTTAATCGCTAATATCGCCTGGATTTTTATTATTGGGGGACTGGGGTATCTTTCGGGCGCTTGGTTTGGTTCGGCGAAACATTATTTGCGTTTTGCCGAACAGGCCTTATTGGTAAGCTTGCTGCTCTTTTTGGGTCTGCAGGTGTTTATTGGCAAATATAAATTAAAACAAAAATTATAATATGATTGAACCTAATTTGCAAAAAATAAAACAGGAGGGCGCCGAACTTAAAAAAGAAGTACGCGAAAAAACTCTGGGTTATATTTTAACCGCTTTTGGCTTGGTAGCTGGTTTGGCCTGGAACGAAGCGATTAAAGGCCTAATTGATTATTTTTTTCCCGCGCAAGGAAATGGTCTTTGGGCTAAGTTTGTCTACGCGGTCATTATTACTTTGGTGGTGGTGGTTATGAGTTTTTATTTAGCGCGTGTTTTTAAGAAAAGTACCAGCGTTAATGAGTAGACGGCACAATAAACATTTAACTTTTTCTTCGGTTCAGCAACCGTTCTATTTCTGGTTTGACATAGCGATTATTGCTATGTCTTTTTTTGTCCTGTTGTTTGGCTGGCTTAATTTGATGAAAGAACCGCTGAATAATATTCTGCTGGCCATTATTTCTTTGGCGGGGCTGGCGCCGGTGTTAATTAGCGCCTTAAAGGCGCTAATTAAGAAAAAGCTGACCATTGATCTTTTGGCTGGCATCGCCTTAATTTTTGCTTTATTGGCGCGAGAATGGCAGTCAGCGGTTTTTGTGAGCTTGATGCTGGCTTCAGCGCGTCTGTTTGCTCGCTATACCGCCAGCCAAGCCAAAAATGCTTTGGCCGGCTTAATGAAATTGCGTCCGACGAAAATCCATTTATCAGTTGATGGTAAGATTTGTGAAGTAAGCATTGAACAGGTAAAAGTTGGTGATTTGGTGGTGGTTGAATCGGGTGAGCGCGTAGCGGTTGACGGGGTGGTGGAGTCGGGTGAAGCCAGTATTGACCAGTCGTCGCTGACGGGCGAATCGGAGCCGGTCGCTAAAAAAGCGGGCGAGGAAGTTTTGAGTTCAACTTTGAATGTTAGCGGCTCGTTAATGGTGCGGGCCAAGAAAGTGGGCGGCGACACAACCTTTGCTAAGATTTTGGAACTAGTGGAAAAATCACAGGCCAGTAAAGCGCCCATCGCTTCAATGGTTGAACGTTTTGCCGGGCGGTATATCTTTTTTACGCTACTGGGCGCGACGGCCCTTTATGTCTTTACTCAAAAAATTGACTTGGTGTTGGCAGTGTTGCTAGTGACCTGCGCCGACGATTTGGCGGTGGCGATTCCCTTGGCTTTTACGGCCGCCATTGGCGTGGCGGCGCGCTGGGGAATTATTATCAAGGGCGGAGAATTTTTAGAGGGGTTAACCAAAGTTCGGGCCATGGTTTTTGATAAAACAGGTACCATTACCGAAGGCAAAACCAAGGTGGAAGAGACAATCACTTTTGGCGGTTATAGTCAAGACGAATTTTTGGCGGTCTTGGGGGCGGCGGAAAGCGAGTCGGGGCATCCGGCAGCTAAAGCTGTTAAAAAACTAATTGCCGCCAAAGGAATTAATTTATTGAGGATAACCAAGGTTCACGAGGAGCCGGGTTTCGGGATTCGGGGAAAAATTGACGGCGAAGAAATTATCGCCGGCAAGACCAAGTTTTTAAAAGATAACGGGATTGTTTTTTCCGACGAAGAGTCAGGGTTGATAGAGGAACAAAAAGCCAAGAATCGGATGGTTACGGTTTTGAGCCGTGGTGGTCGGGTGATTGGTTTTGTTGCCATGAGAGATGCTGTCAGGGCTGGCGCGGCCGATATTATAAAAAAACTCCGGTCAATGGGCGTGGATAAAATTGCTATGTTAACCGGCGACAATGAAAAAATAGCCGCTCAGGTGTCTCAAGAGGTTGGCATAACCGAATGGCAGGCCAATCTCTTGCCCAAGGACAAAATTGAGTATTTAAGGAAGGCCGTTAATGCTGATTACAAAGTTGCCATGGTGGGAGACGGAGTGAATGATGCGGCGGCGTTGGCGCTGGCGGATTTGGGCATTGCCATGGGAGTGGTTGGTTCGGATGCGGCCATTGAATCGGCGGATGTGGTTTTAATGAAGGATAAGCTAGGCAATATTCCGGAGGCCATGGATTTAAGCCGTTACGCCTTGCGGATTATTAAGCAGGACTTATGGCTTTGGGGAGCGGTTAACGCGGTGGGGCTGGCTTTGGTCTTTGGCGGCGTGATTGGTCCCAGGGGCGCGGCCGCCTACAACTTTTTGACCGACTTTCTGCCGCTGCTTAATTCTTTAAAGCTATTTCGGCTTCATTTGAGAAAAAAACTGCCATAATAACCCTTAAACGTGCTTGTGGGTAATTAAGGGGTTGCCCCCTTGCATTTATTCGTAAATTGTGTATAATTACAAGTGAGGGAAAAGAGAGGCCTTGGCGTCTCTTTGACCGAGCGCCATAATTATATTAAAAGAATATAATTAAAGGAGAGTTAAGATAACCATTAATAAGCTTATTAATAAGCAAATTAATATGACTGAAGGATACTGCGTCAAGTGTAAAGCCAAAAGAGAGATGAAAGACGCCAAAGAAGTTGCCATGAAGGGCAAGGGTGGCGTTGAGAGACGCGCAATGACGGGTGTTTGCCCGACTTGCGGCACCAAGATGTTCAGAATCTTGGGCAAGAAGTAATCTCCTTGGGAGCAGTGATTTTTATGAATTACTCTCGCTGCTGCCAATTGGTTGAGCATCATTAGAACAAAGACCTCCTTTAAAGGTGAGGTTTTTGTTTTTTAAAGCGGTCTTAGATTTATTTCTTAACTTTAAATATATTAAACTCTACGATAAAAAAGAAATTTTACCGATTGCCCTGATTTTAATTATCGCGGCGATAGGCGTTTATTTTTACCCGCTTTTGCCGGATTTGATGCCTGGGGTATTGACGGCCAAGTGAACGGCTGGAGCTCAAAAACCTTTGCGGTGTACTTTTTTCCGGGGCTGATTTTATTTATGTATTTGTTGTTAAGCTTTGTGCCGCTAATGGACCCGCTTAAAACCAATATTGAGCTTTTCTCGCATCTTTATTTTTGGTTTAAAGTTGCGTTTGTGCTGTTTATGGGAGGGCTGTATCTGATGACAATTTATGCGGGTCTTGGAAATGTTATTAACGTGGGGCAATGTGTGATGTGGGGTATCGCGGTGCTCTTTTTCTTTCTGGGTTTGATGATGCCGCAGATAAAGAAAAACTATACGATTGGCATTCGTTTGCCCTGGACGCTGCACTCGGAAGCGGTGTGGGATAAAACCCATAAGTTTGGCGGCCGGCTGTTTATCGCTTTGGCGGCGCTGATGGTTATTATCAGTTTCATCAAGGGAGCTTATGCTTTCTGGATTTTAATTGGCGGGATGATTTTGATGCTGGCAATTCTGTTTTTGTATTCTTATTGGCAGTGGCGAGTGATTGAAAAGGGAAGATAAAATTTAGAGGTTTAATATCAATAAAAAAAGCGGCTGCGAGAGCCGCTTTTTTCTATCTTTGTTCTCTAAACCAGTGGGGGTCATCTTCCTTTCTTCTTTTCTCTTCCTCCTTTTCTTTTTTTGTTATCACCTCACCGGTGTGCGGGTCTTGATAGGGGTTTTCGGGATTACCCATCCCTCCTGCTTTCAGCGTTTCAAATTTTTCTGGAGGCATATTTATAATTAAATTTTATGTAAAATGACGATTGCTTCGACCTATTTTAAGTATAAACCACTTATAAATGGTTTGTCCATCTTTTGCGGGGCTTGACAGACCTTTAAAATCTGCTAAAATGGAAGCTGTAAAAGATAATGCTCAAATATAGGTTTTTAATGTATACTAATCAACTATACTTAAATAAAGGAAGCGGATAAAGGCGTCTTGTTTTTTCTGTTGTGGCGACCGCTTCCAACCAAGCGGTTTTTTGTTTCTTGGAACCTTACGGAATTACAGATAAGTACGGATACTACAGATGAAAAATTGTATCCGTAAAATCTGTAGAAATCCGTAATTCCGTAGGGTTGTTAAGGATTGTATTTTTACAACCGAATAAACAGGTATCTGGAAATCAAACAGATAAAAGAAAGTAAGTTAAATAGAATCGAATTAAATTAACTCATTTCTTAGAGAGAATCAAATATCCTAGTTTGTCCGCTTGTATTTTTGATACAGAGCGGAACAAGACTAAGGGCGTATGGTGGATGCCTTGGGATGTTGAGGCGATGAAGGTCGTGGCGTGACTGCGATAAGCCTCGGGGAGCTGTCTAGCGAGCTTTGATCCGGGGATGACCGAATGGGGAAACCCTATTGCGAAAACCGCAATAATCTGGCGACGCAAGTCGTCGGAAGCGTACCCGCTGAAGTAAAACATTTCAGTAAGCGGAGGAAAAGAAAAAAATTGCGAAGCAATTTTTTTAGTGATTAGTGTTAAGTGTTTAGTGATCAGAATTTTTCTTATCACTTATCACTAATAACTTGTCACTAGAAATTTTGCTTTGCAAAATTCCCCCAGTAGCGGCGAGCGAACAGGGAACAGCTTAAACCTAGCGCTTCTCACTTGCGTTCGAAGCGCTCATATTAACATAAAAACATCTTAACATTTTAACAAAATGCAGAAGCATAATGTTCAAATGTTTAAATGTTAAAATGTTAAGATGAAGCGACGAGCGAAAGCGAGAAGCGATGGGGGTTGAAAGATAGTAACGTCTCGGAGCAATCCGAGAGGAGATCAAATTATAGAACTTCGTTAGTAGAAGCCGGATGGAAAGCCGGCGCCAAAGAGGGTGATAGCCCCGTAAACGAAAACGGTTTTATGCTCCTAGTTATTACTCTTAAGTACGGCGAGGCCAAGACAACCTTGTCGGAAGCCGGCAGGACTAGACTGCCAAAGCTAAATACTCAACATCACCGATAGTGAACAAGTACCGTGAGGGAAAGGTGAAAAGCAGCCCGATGAGGGCGGTGAAATAGACCCTGAAACCATATGCTTACAAAGAGCGGGAGCCTGTACGCATCTTGCTGAGCAAGATGCGCTAAATGAAAAATTAAAATATCAAAATGTAAAATTTTGGTATCCCGCTACGCGGGATTTATTCAATATAAATTCATCGCGAAGCGATACAATAATTTTTAACTTTGATTTTTACATTTTAAATTTAGCATCTCGCGTAGCGAGATGCGTATGAGTGACCGTGTGCTTTTTGCAGAACGATCCAACGAGTTTATGTGTACTGCTTGTCTAAGTCCTTTGGGACGGAGACGCAGGGAAACCGAGTGTTAATAGCGCGAAGACCGCTGAATTAAGCGGTTATGTAGTATACATAAGACCCGAAGCCAGAGCGAGCTTACCATGACCAGGGTGAACTCTGAGTAACATCAGGGGGAGGCCCGAACGCACGAGCCGTGCAAAACTCGGCGACGAGTTGTGGTAAGAAGTGAAAAGCTAATCGAGCCTGGTAATAGCTGGTTCTCCCCGAAATAGCTTTAGGGCTAGCTCCAAGTTTTTCTGACGGAGGTAGAGCACTGAATGGATGCAGATGGCTTTGCCTACTGTGTCTAATCAAACTCCGAATGCCGTCAGTTTCTAGCTTGGAAGTAAGACTATGGGGGCTAAGCTCCGTGGTCAAAAGGGAAACAGCCCAGATCATCATCTAAGGTCCCTAAACTAAGCTAAGTGGAAAAGGAGGTGGGATTTCTCAAACAGCTAGGAGGTTGGCTTAGAAGCAGCCATCCTTTAAAGAGTGCGTAACAGCTCACTAGTCTAGAGATTTCGCGCCGAAGATTCAACGGGGCTAAAGCTTAGTACCGAAGATATGGAATCGTTCGCGTCTCATTTTATGAGACCGAACTCAAGTTCAAAATTCAAAAGTCAAAACTCAAAATTAAGGTGTCGCTACGCGACAATTTAATAAAATAAATCCCGCCTTGGCGGGATACCAAAATTTTGCACTTTGCACTTTGAGTTTTAAGTTTGAGCGAAGCGTCGCGTGAAGCGAGACGCGAGCGATTGGTAGGGGAGCATTTCTAACTGCTGTGAAGCGGAATCGTGAGGTTCTGTGGAGCGTTAGGAAGAGAGAATGTTGGAATGAGTAACCACAATGCCGGTGAAAGACCGGCACACCGCAAACCCAAGGTTTCCTTGGCAATGATTGTCAGCCAAGGGTTAGTCGGTCCTAAGGATAAGCTGAGAAGCGAAGCCGATGGACAGCCGGTTAATATTCCGGCACCGCTATTATTTTTCGATGGGAGGACGCAGAGTAGTCAGTAGAGTGTATTATTGGATTTACATTGATAGGTTAAGGACGCGGCATAGGCAAATCCGTGTCGCATCACTCCGAGACCCGTCAGAAGTCCCGCTTCGGCGGGACAACTCTGCCCAGCATTCTGCCGAGAAAAATCCCTAGAGTTAAAATAACAGCGACCGTACCGAAAACCGACACAGGTGGGTGGGGCGAGTAGCCTCAGGTGAATGGGTGAATCTTCGTTAAGGAACTCGGCAATACAGCGGCCGTAAGTTAGCGATAAGGCCTGCCCCGCGCGAGCGGGGCCGCAGCTAAAGACGCCAAGCGACTGTTTAACAAAAACACAGCTCCCTGCTAACTCGCAAGAGGATGTATAGGGGGTGACTCCTGACCAGTGCTGGAACGTTAAACATGCCGGTCCGGGCGCACTTTACTGCGTTCAGTGCAGATTTATAGTTTTTCTTTTTAATCTCCAAAGATTAATTTCATCTCTTTATTCTCACGCCCTAGTGGCTATACGATAAAGAGCAAAACTTAAAGTTTAGCCTGAATGTGGTGATGTGCGTCCGGGCTGAGTGTGCTAAGCGCCAGTGAACGTCCGCGGTAACTATAACCGTGTTAAAGTAGAAAAAAGCTGCTTTAGTAAAATCCGACTATATGCTGGAAACTCTGGAGAATCCGGTAGTACTATGGTATAACTCTACCATAACAAAATGGCAGACATTATGTCAGGTAAAAAACTATCCGGTGTGCCTCGAAAGGTAGGGGCGCCAGACAATCAGCAGGAAAGACTAAAAACTATTGGATGGATCGTTGGTTATGTTGATGGTGAAGGATGTTTTCAGGTTAGCATCATCAAAAATCAGCGAGCTAGATTTGGTTGGCAAGTTTTTCCCGAATTTGTTGTGACGCAAAACGAACAAAGTATAAAATCTCTTTACGTGATTAAGGATTTCTTTTCTTGCGGCGATATTTTTATTAATCGCCGGCGAGATAATCACAAAAAGAATCTTTATCGTTATTGTGTGCGGTCAATTCGGGATTTAAACGAAAAAATTATTCCGTTTTTTGAGCAAAATTTATTGAAAACAGCCAAAAAGAATGATTTTCAATATTTTGCCAGAATAATAAAAATGCTTGTTAAGCAAGAACATTTTTATAAAACAGGAATGATTAAGGTGGCCAAATTAAGTCAGAAGATGAATAGAAAGATTCCATCGAAATTTTTAGAATCCTCAGAGACTATACGTCGGACCTCGCGAAATGCGGGGAAGATATAGTCCGAACTGCGCGGCGACGCGCAGATCCGAAAAAGTTTCGGAGTCCCGACACAAGGTCGGGGTTAACAAGCAACACAAAGTGTGTATTGAGCGAAATACCTTGTCGGGTAAGTTCCGACGCGCATGAAAGGAGTAACGACTCGGCGACTGTCTCAACGAAGAGCCCAGTGAAAATGCAATTCCGGTAAAGATGCCGGGTACCTGCAGCAAGACGAAAAGACCCCGGAAGCTTTACTGCAGCTTGGTATTGAGTTTGGCGTTTGAATGCGTAGCGTAGTGGGTAGGATTTGAAGCCCCGCTTTAGGGCGGGGTGGATCCGCCAATGAAACACCCATCTTTCAAATGCTTTATTCTAACTCGGCTTACCGTTCCCGTTTCTCTTCCGTCTGTTCGGCGTAAAACCTGAGCAAGGCGAAGAGCAGCGGAAACGGTAAGCTGGAGACAGTGCCAGGTGGGCAGTTTTAGTGGGGCGCTAGCCTCCTAAAGAGTAACGGAGGCGTTTATCAAGGTTGGCTATCCGCCGATGGAAATGGCGGAGATAGGGCAAAGCCATAAGCCAGCTTTACTGCAAGACGGACATGTCGCGCAGTCGCGAAAGCGGAACTTAGTGAACCGACCATTCTTCATAGGAAGGTGGAAGATTATCGGCTAAAAGCTACTCCGGGGATAACAGGCTGGTAGTGTCCAAGAGTCCATATCGACGACACTGTTCGGCACCTCGATGTCGGCTCATCTTATCCTGGGGCTGGAGAAGGTCCCAAGGGTTTGGCTGTTCGCCAATTAAAAAGGTACGTGAGCTGGGTTCAAACCGTCAACCAACACATATTGTCTGTTAGGTATGTGTGGCGGCCTATGGCAGCGATGTCGTAGTGAATAAATCGACTCATATCGGTGAAGTCCTAACATTGAATTGTATTACAACCTGTCATATGTTAGGATAATACCGAGGGAAGTCTATATAAATTCAAAAGTTAAAAATCAAAATGCAAAATTTTATCAAAAATAATTGGTTTAAATTATTGATACTAATTTTGCTTGCGGTTTTTATAGGGATTTATGGTTATAGTGTTTATAAATCTTATCAACCAAAATCTCTAAAAGAAAAAATTTTTCAGGAAATTCAAAAAAGATAAATTGAATTCATATATGACCCCGTAGAGACTGAGTCCCGCAAAGTGCGGGACGAGAGTCGCTTGAAATAAAGCGGCTAACACGTCGATCCTCTCTGTTTAAGTGAGAGGGTGGTATAGTCCATACACCTAGTAATAGGTGACAAATTACGATTTTAATCGTAAATAATATGCGTGAGACAGGTTGGTCTCTATCTGCTGCAGGCGTGGATACTTGAGGGGAGTCTTCTTTAGTAAATTTTTGCTACTTCACAGAGCAATCTGTGATGACAAT
>Ga0210051_1003939_pt1 | contig 14633 bp, 11 predicted proteins | sample CryGey092014_all_FD_185464 | JGI IMG/M metagenome (GOLD analysis project Ga0210051, IMG submission 185464) | Groundwater microbial communities from aquifer - Crystal Geyser CG23_combo_of_CG06-09_8/20/14_all (SPAdes) (version 2) | ecosystem: Environmental > Aquatic > Deep subsurface > Groundwater...
TTTACATTTTCAAGCACGAGTACATAATGTTTTTCCAAAAGAGATAAAACAGAAAAGTAAAATTATGGAATACATAAAATCAAAATTGTCTGATGATTTGGCAAGAAAAATTATTGGTAGCCAAGAAAAAGTAACCGAATACTTGTTGCGCTTAAATGATATTAAGCCGATACCTTCTTTAAAATTCAAAACCATTAGCCGTGGGCAAAATACGGGTAAAAAAGTTTTAGATTTAGAAACAAAAGAACTCTGGAAAACCGTTGTTGATAGTTGGGATTATGAAGAGAGTAAAAAAATAATCAGGGGTATTTTCAAGGAAACAGAAAAATACAAAAGCGGAAAAGAAGCTGACAATGCAATGGATGTGCTTATCAAGGAATGGCAATCCTTGAAATTGGGCGATATTGCATGGCCATTTTCACAAGGCGCTTTTGATGAATTTGTACAGAGAGTAAATTCCGAAAAAGAAAATGGATTTGTTAAAGATGAAAAAGTGAAAGTTGCCGCGGTTAAATATAGGCGGATAAAAGAAATCAATACCGTTAGAAATGATTTTATAGAAATATTGATTTTTGAAAAGAATAATAATATTTTGCCGACATTAAACCATAGGCGGGGCGTTGATTTCTTTATCAATGGAGTTTCTTTTGATCAAAAAGTCGCAAAAAGTCCAACGAATCAATTCAAAAATCATTTTAAGGATAAGTGGCGTGAAGAAGCAATAAAAAATCCGTCCCTTGTGGCACGATATCTTTATCAATATCAAGATGAGGGAAGATTTGGAGCGGACCCTCGGTTGCTCGTGGTTTATATAGATGAAGATGTATCAATACAGAGAATCAGAGAAATAATCAACGATACAGATTTGAACAAACCAATTGAGATTAATTTTTCTTTTAAGCACAAAATTCAAGGTGAAAAAAATTATAAAGTCCCTTGTTTTGTAATATTGCTTCATAACAGTTAATTATGAAAAAAATGAAAATTAAAAGTAAAAATCGGGAGAAAATCTATAAAGTAAAAAAATATTCTAAGCATTTTCTGGAAAAAGCAGAAATGAATTATTTGCAAGAACAAGAAAAAACAGTTGAAGTTCAGAAAAATGTTACCGTTTATAACTGTAAATGTCTTGATTGGTTGAAGAAAGATAACGAAACCAAAATTCATTTAACTTTTTTGGACCCGCCGTTCAATCAGGGTAAAGAATATAAATATTTTGACGATTCATTGCCTGATAGTGAATACTGGGATTTTATGGGAAAAGTTTTATCCGATGTTTATACTAAAACTGTTGAAGGTGGAGCAATTTATTTTATGCAAAGAGAAAAAAACACCGAATCCGTTTTGGAATCTTTAAGAAAATCCGGTTGGGCATTCCAAAATTTGATTATATGGAAGAAAAAAACATCGGCAGTTCCCTGTTCAAATAAATTCGGCAAACAATATCAAGTTATCGCTTTCGCTACTAAAGGCAAAAAAACAAGAGTTTTTAATCGTTTAAGAATTTCTCCGCCGCTGCCATCGGGATACAAATACGAACGCGAAAATGGTTTGTATATTACTGATGTGTGGGATGATATTCGGGAATTGACTGCCGGATATTTTGCCGGCGACGAGGCAATTAAAAATTCCGACGGTACAAGATTTCATAAACAACAATCTCCTATTGCGTTATTATTAAGAATTATACTGTCTTCAACGAATGCAGATGATGTTGTTTTAGATCCTTTTGCTGGAACGGGAACCACATTAGTCGTTGCTTCTCAATTAAATAGAAAATCAATCGGTATAGAAGTTGACCCGGAAAATGTAAAATGTATTGAAAACAGATTGAAAACAATAAAAAAATCCGACGATATTGAAAAATATTATAAAAATTATAAATATACCAAAGATTTAAATAAAATATGGGGAACAGAAATTGAAACGGAGCAAGAAAGGGGCGTATGGAAAAAAAACAAAAAAAAGTTAGTTACAAAAAAGCAAAAAACACTTCCGGTGTTATCCGTGAAGAAACAGAATTAAATTATTGTGTTAGCCATCAGACCCAAATTTTTCCTACTCATCATAAATTAATAATTGGTAATTGTATGAGTATGGAAGAAATACAAAGCGAAAGTGTTCATCTTATGGTGACTTCTCCGCCGTATTTTAATGCCCCGTTTGATTATAAAGGTATATTCAAAGACTACGGACAATATTTGGGTGTATTGACAAAGGCTGCGAAAGAAATATTTAGAGTGCTTCAACAGGGAAGAATAGCCGTGTTAAATATTGACGATATGCTTGTAAATGGAGAAAAATTTCCAATTGTTGCTGATGCAACACGCATATTTTTAGAGGCAGGTTTTAGGTATAGAGACAGGATAATTTGGAAAAAACCGGATGGATATATAAGAATTAGTCGCCGCAGCGGTGTTATGTTACAAAATCCATATCCAATGTATTTTTATCCTGATAATCTTCTGGAAAGTATAATTATTTTTCAGAAAGGAAGATTTGATTATAAGTCAATACCACAAAATGTAAGAGAAAAATCCAAAGTAAATATAAAAGAATTTTCTGATAGGAAATGGTATATGACACTTTGGGAAATGACTAATGTTATGCCATGTGCTGTGTTGGAAAAAGATATTGCGGCTTTCCCGGAAGAACTTCCATATAGAGCAATAAAATTATTTTCATACAAAGGCGAAACTGTATTGGACCCTTTTGCAGGAAGCGGAACTACGATGAAAGTAGCAAGAGATATAGGACGAAACAGCATAGGAATAGAATTAAAAGAAAAACTAATACCAATTATTAAAAAAAAATTGGGTTTTGAAGGACAAATGCATTTACATAATAAATCTGATACTTTTGAAGTTGTTATACGAAAAGAAAAATATGCACATATCGGCTAAAATAACAGGTGTAAAATATAGACCATTTTTGTGTAGGGAACTGGATACTTATGTTTTTTCAGAACTTGATACAGCAATAATCCAAAACGGTTCTTTTTTATTAAAAATTGATGAAGAGAATCAAATTGCAGTGAGTTGGTGGACATCGGCAAAAAGGTCAAGGACATATCCATATGCACGGGTTTATGACTCTCTAAGTTTTCAGGGGAAAAAGATAACCATAATTCCAATTTATAAAGATGAAGGGAAAAAGGGAGATAGAGATTATTTGCAGTGGGATACAATTTCGTCAATGAGTTTGTTGGGTGTTTATGCGATTATTTCTTATTATGTTGATGCTAAACCAAATCCAAGAAAAGAAGAAAAAATAACAGAACAAAGATTTGATATAGCGCATATCAAGTCAGAAATAAAATACCTTCTATCTTACCAATCGGATGCTTTACATTGGAATTTGTCTCAAATAGATAAAGTTGGGGAAATAGGACAGAAAGCACTGGATTCATATATAAAAATTTCCAAGAAACTCGGGATAGAAATGCATTCAACAAAGTTTGCAGAAAAAAGGATCCAAAACTTACTAAAAAGTAAAGAAGATTTTATGAATCTATCAAGAGAACTGGCTGAAAAGGCACAGCATAGAGAAAGCGTTACCATTCAACCGAAGGAAAAATTGTCAGGCACTAAAGCAACCTTGACTATTAAAAACTATCTTGGAGGATATTACTATTTTACATCTGATGAAGTTATTATTGATAAGCAAAACATTTGTCTGATTGAAGGAAAACATACAAAAGATGATAGTATTCCATCCTTGATTGATATAAAAGATGGTTTATGGAAAATGATTTTGTTTACAAATTTGGAAGATGTAAGAGTTGATGGGAATAAATATAATCCTATACCCATTCTTAAACTTACGACAGGAAGTGGCTTTAGAATGGAATTGTTAAACGATACACAAAGAGAAATGCTTAATCTTTTAAAACAAGAATCAGTAGCAAATAATTTTAAGATTATGATTAATAAAAACATTTATTGAGAGGATTAAAGATAAAATGAATAAAATCAGAATTAAAATTCCGGCGACGACGGCGAATTTCGGCAGCGGGTTTGATGTGCTCGGTGCGGCGTTAAAGTTGTATAACGAAATTGAAGTATCTGAAGTCGGAAGTCGGAAGTCGGAAGTGGAAATTACAATTAAAGGAGAAGGCAAAGGTACGCTTCCCAGAAATGAAAAAAATATCGTTTGGCAGGCGATGAAAAAAGTTTTTGATATTTGCAACTTACCGCCTACCGCTTACCGCTTACAACTAACCAATAATATTCCTTTGGCAAGGGGTCTCGGAAGTTCCGCCGCTGCCCGTCTCGGTGGAATAATTGCCGCCGACGAAATTTGCGGTAGAAAACTTTCGCAAGACAGTATTATTCAGATTGTTTCAGAATTGGAAGGACATCCGGATAATGTCGTGCCTTCCTTTTTCGGAGGGTTGTGTGTTTGCAATTTCAACGGAAAAAATGTAAAATATGCAAAATTAAAAATGCCTTCCGACTTAAAAGCGGTTTTGTGTATTCCGGATTTTGAATTGTCAACTGACAAGTCAAGAGATATTTTGCCGAAAACAATTCCTCATAAAGATGCCGTTTTTAATTCAAGCAGGGTCGCTCTTTTTATGTCGGCGATTATTCAGAAAAAATATGAATTGCTTTCAATTGCGATGGAGGATAAACTTCACCAGCCGTACAGAAAAAAACTTATACCGGGGATGGATGATGTTTTTAACTCCGCCAAAAAATATGGCGCTTACGGTGTTTGTATTTCAGGAAGCGGACCGACGATTTTAGCGATCAGCGGTCAACGGTCAGCGATTAAAATAGGCAAGGCAATGCAAAAAGCATTTTATAAACATAAAATAAACTCAAAGTATATTGTCTGCGATTTTGATAATACGGGAGTAAAAATTTCAAAATAATTTAACCGAACAGGTGTTCGGCACCGAACAGATGTTCGGCTTCAGATTCTTAAAAAGTGAATATGGATAATCTTATTGTGATGAAATTTGGCGGGTCATCGGTAGCAACCCCAGGAAAAATAAAAAATGTTGCCGACCGTGTAACGCAAAAGGCAAAAAAGAATCGCGTAGTGGTTGTCGTATCCGCCCCGGGCGATATGACCGATGACTTAATAGAAAAAGCAAAAAGTATTGCAGAAACACCCGACCCGCGCGAAATGGACATGCTTCTTGCAACAGGCGAAATTCAGTCGATAGCGCTTCTAACAATCGCAATAAAATCTAAAGGTTTTAATGCGATTTCCTTAACAGGTCCGCAGGCGGGAATTTTTGCCGATAATGTTCACACGAAAGCGAAAATAAAAAAAATTAAACCAAAAAAAATTTTGGACGAACTTAAAAAAGATAAAATTGTAATCGTTGCCGGGTTTCAGGGCATTAATTCTAACGACGATATAACAACACTCGGAAGAGGCGGCAGCGATTTAACGGCTGTTGCTCTTGCTGCATCGCTTAAAGCGGCAGAGTGTGAGATTTATACCGATGTAAAAGGTGTCTATACCGCCGACCCGCGTGTTGTCAACGATGCAAAAAGACTTGACATGCTTTCATATGATGAGATGTTGGAACTTGCGGGTGTCGGAAGTCAGGTGATGATGTCCCGCTCTATTGAAGTGGCAAAAAAATACAATGTTGTAATTCATGTCCGGTCCAGTTTTTCGGATGAAAAAGGAACGCTCATTAGGAAGGAGGTCCCCAAAATGGAAAATGTTGTCGTATCGGGTGTGGCGTTTGATAAAAACGAGTCAAAACTTTCAATTACGGATGTTCCTGACAGACCTGGAATCGCCGCAAAAATTTTTGGTGCGCTTGCAAAAAAAAATATAAACGTTGATATGATAATCCAGTCGGCTGCCAGTGAAAAATACAACGACATTTCATTTACCGTATCAAAAAACGACCTTAAAACCGCCGTCGCTTTGTTAAAAAATATCTCTAAAAAATTAGGCGGCGGTGCGGTTATATTTGATGAAAACGTTGCCAAGGTCTCAATTGTGGGAATAGGAATGCGCAGCCATCCCGGTGTCGCGTCAAAAATGTTCAAAATACTTGCTGATAACGGAATAAACATTCAGATGATATCTACTTCCGAGATAAAAATATCCTGCGTTATATCAAACAGAGACGCCGATAAAGCGGTAAGGGTTTTGCACGGAGGGTTCGGGCTCGGATAAAAACGGTGAGCCCCGCATCGATTGCAGCCGACCCTTTAGTGTCGGGGGTAAACTCCGCGAATAACTTAAAAAATTCAATTAGATCAATTGATCTAATTGAAAAATTATGAGGTGAGCAAATGGATGTGAAATTATTTGATACTTCATTAAGAGACGGAACGCAGGGGGAAGGGATTTCTTTAACCGTTGACGATAAACTGAAAATTGCTTCTGCACTTGACAACCTCGGTGTTCATTATATTGAGGGCGGTTGGCCTTATTCAAATCCGAAGGAAACCGAGTTTTTTCTTAAAGTAAAAAAACTCAAACTGAAAAATTCCAAGATTACCGCTTTCGGTTCAACGCGGAATAAAAATGTCCCTGCTAAAAAAGATAAAAATCTTTTAGCGATATTAAAAGTTAAACCCGCCGCCGCCTGTATATTCGGAAAAACATGGGATTTGCATGTCCGTCATGCCCTTAATACGACTCCGGAAAAAAATCTGGATATGATTTTCTCGTCGGTGAAATTCCTGAAATCAAAGGGTCTGGAGGTTATTTATGATGCTGAACATTTTTTTGACGGCTATCTCTCAAACTCTGAATATGCGTTGAAAACTTTGGCTGCTGCTGCTGCAGCCGGTGCAGATAATATTACACTCTGCGATACAAACGGCGGAATGCTTCCTCATCAGATTGAAAAAATAATACATCAGATTAAGATTAAGACACCGTTGGGAATTCATTCGCACAATGATTCCGGTTGCGCCGTCGCAAACTCAATAGTTGCGGTGCAGTCGGGCTGTGTTCTCGTTCAGGGCACCATTAACGGATGGGGTGAGAGATGCGGAAACGCAAATTTGTCGTCGGTAATTCCTAATATCAAATTGAAATTAGGCGTTGACTGTATAACTGATGAAAAATTAAAATTGCTTGCGGAGACGGCCCGTTATATTTCAGAAGTCGCAAATATCGTGCCAAGCGATAAACAGCCGTATATCGGTTATTCCGCTTTTGCCCATAAAGGCGGAGTTCATGTTTCTGCCGTCGCAAAAAAATCATCTACATATGAACATATTGACCCGACGGTAGTGGGAAATCAGCGAAGAATTTTAATATCCGAACTTTCCGGCCGTGCAAACATTATTCTCAAATCAAAAGAGCTAAAAATAAATTTTGAGAAAACTTCCGATAAAGCGAAAAAAATTTTACAAATTGTTAAAGACCGCGAAAAAAAAGGTTATCTTTATGAAGGTGCAGAGGGCTCGTTTGAACTTTTATTGAAAAGAAATTTAGGCAGCCATAAAACTTTTTTTAATTTGGGCGGATTCAGAGTTGCCGTTGAAAAAGATACACACGGGCATTTCAAATCCGAAGCAACGATAAAAGTGTTTGTCAAAGGGAAAGAAGAACTTACCGCCGCCGAAGGGGATGGCCCGGTAAATGCGCTGGATAATGCGTTGAGAAAAGCGCTTGACAGATTTTATCCTCAGTTGAAAAATGTCCGTCTTTCGGATTTTAAGGTCCGAATAATAAATCCGTCCGACGGCACCGGCGCAAAAGTAAGGGTTTTGATACAGTCAACCGACGGTAAGGATGAATGGTCAACCGTCGGCGTTTCGGAAAATATAATAGAAGCATCATGGCAGGCATTGGTTGATGCGATAGAATATAAACTGCTTAAAAACAATTAAAAATTGACAATTAAAAATGAAAAATTAAGGAGTTCTTATTAAAATCTTTCACATACTAACAAGAGCGGAATATACTTTACATGGAAGATGGTGTCATGCTGAACTTGATTCAGCATCTATAGACCCTGAAACGAGTTCAGGGTGACAGACGAAGTACTTTACGGATGTAAAGTATTTTATGCTCCCCTTAGTAAATTTTTAATTTTACATTTTACATTTTACATTTTTAATTGATTTTCTATGGAATTCACTAAAACTCAGACATCAATAATCGTTCTGGAAATTATTTTCATATTTTGCGGAATTGTAGCTATTTTTCGTGCTGTAAAACCGAAATCCGCTGCGAATTTTTCTTTGCCAGCGTTGGTTTCGACAGCGACTGTTGCGCAAAATGCAATTACGCTTCCTCCTACAGATGAGATTTTTAAAAAAATGGATTCAAAATCAACATCTGGGAAATCAGTTACAATTGAATTCGGCGAAACCAGAAAAAAATCCGGTAACACTGTAAATTTATACGACGATAAACCTGTTGCAGGCAAGAAAAAGAAAACAAAAAAAGAGTCGGAAGTAATAACTATTGATTTGGAGTAAAACACGAATAGAGGCACACGAATAAAGGCAAACATCGCGAACAAGACACGAATAACAGCAAAGACGGGATGCTTCGTTTCACTCAGCATGACACCAAAGAAGCAGTCATTCTGAGCCGAAGGCGAAGAATCTCATTCGTGATATAATTCGTGATGTGTTATTCGTGATTTTTGGAGGTAAAAATGAGAAGTGATGATGCAAAAAAGGGTACTGACCGGGCGCCGAACAGATGTTTGATTTATGCAACAGGTGTTTCCAAAACATCCTTGCAAAAACCGTTTATAGGGATTGCTTCAAGTTATTCCGATTTAGTTCCCGGTCATATCGGTATGAGGGATTTGGAAAGATTTATAGAAAGAGGGATTGAGTCGGCGCAAGGCACTCCTTTCGTTTTCGGACTTCCCGCTATCTGCGACGGAATCGCAATGGGGCATTCAGGAATGTGTTATTCTCTTCCTTCACGGGAACTTATTGCCGATTGCGTTGAGTCGGTGGCGAATGCGCATAAACTTGACGGAATAGTGTTTCTTACCAATTGCGATAAAATCACTCCCGGAATGCTCATGGCGGCCGGCCGTCTCAACATTCCTTCAATAATTGTCACAGCGGGTCCGATGCTCACCGGTTTTTATAACGGGAAAAGGCGCTCTCTTGTTCGCGATTCTTTTGAAGCGGTGGGACTTTACCGTGCAAAAAAAATAAATGAAAAGGACCTGGAAGAATTGGAATTATCCGCATGCCCCGGCGTCGGAAGTTGTCAGGGACTTTATACCGCCAACACTATGGCATGTTTAACGGAAGCGCTCGGGATGTCGCTTGTCGGCTGTGCCACCGCGCCGGCCGTATCATCCAAAAAAAGACGGATTGCATATGAATCAGGGCAGAGAATTGTTGAACTTGTCAACAAGCAAATTTTACCGAGAAGGATTTTATCAGACGATGCTTTTTACAATGCAATCGTCGTGGATATGGCGTTGGGCGGCTCAACCAATACCGTGCTTCATCTTCCCGCGATAGCAAACGAGTGTGGGAAAAAACTTCCGCTTAAACTTTTTGATGAAATTTCCCAAAAAACGCCGAACATAGTGAAATTGGAACCGGCCGGCGATTATTATATGGAGGATCTGGAACATTCTGGCGGAATTTCGGCGGTTATGGCAACGCTAAAAACAAAACTCAGGGACAATCCCACCGTCTCGGGAAAACGGATTTCGGAAATAATAAAAAGCGGCAGAGTTGAAAATCAAGATGTTATAAGACCGCTCAAGAAGCCGTACAATAAAACCGGCGGTATTGCGATTCTTTTCGGAAATATTTCGCCGAACGGCTGCGTTGTAAAACAGTCGGCGGTTTCTGCAAAAGCATTAAAGTTTACAGGCAAAGCAAGGATTTGCGAATCGGAGGAATCCGCGATGAATTTAATTGTGCTGAAAAAAATCAAAAAGGGTGATGTGCTCGTGATAAGAAACGAGGGACCGAAAGGCGGGCCCGGAATGAGAGAGATGCTGGCGCCGACTTCCGCGATTGTCGGAATGGGACTCAGCGATTCCGTCGCACTTATTACCGACGGCAGATTTTCCGGCGGCACCCGCGGGCCATGCATAGGGCATATTTCACCTGAAGCGGCATCCGGCGGCGCCATCGGAATAATTAGAGACGGCGAAGAAATCGTCATTGATATTCCTAACAGAACTCTAAATGTTCGCCTGACGGATGTTGAAATAAAACTGCGTCTTGCACGGAAAAAACCATATGAACCTCACGTTCAAACCGGCTGGCTTAGCCGGTATGCGAAATTGGTTTCATCAGCGGATACGGGAGCAGTGTTGAAATAAATCACGAATAGAGGCACACGAATAAAGTCAAACATCACGAACAAGACACGAATAACTGCAAAGACGAGATGCTTCCCCTTCATTTCATTCAGGGTCAGCATGACACCACAGAAGCAGTCATTCTGAGCCAAAGGCGAAGAATCTCATTCGTAAGAATTCGTGATAACATTCGTGATGTGTTATTCGTGATTTTGCGGAGCAAACAATGATTGACACAAAAAAAATTTTCCGAAAAATCGTTGAAGGAATAAAAAATTCTGGCCTCGGCGCAAAGATAAAAGATATGCGTCCGCTTTCCTATAATCAGGTCAACACATACATTACCTGCCCGTCAAAATACAGATTCAGTTATCTTGAGACGGCTGTTGCGGAGACGACAGATGAGACGACAACGAAAGGTCCGCAACTTGTATTTTACAATGTGCTTACCCGCACGCTCAAAGACGCATATAAGTCGGGAACACTCGCCTCGCTTCCCGAGATAATTTCTATCTTTGAAAGATATTGGCTGCCGTCGGATTTCAGAGACCCGTCGGAAGAAATAAAATACCACGAAGAAGGAAAAAAGATTTTAGAAACATATTATCAGCAAAATAAAGATGAAAAAGGTAAGGTTGCCCAAACCGTCAGTTGGAAAGACAAAGATAAAAAATATCCCGCTCTTGACCAAAAAGTTTATGTGCAATTAGGCGATGTAAAAATGAGCGAAAGAATAAACCGCATAATGGTTTTGCCCGACGGAAGTTATGAGTCAATAATTTACAGGATGTCACAACCGTGGGGAATGGATTTAAGACCCGCGCTATTTCTCGCCGCAGCAAAAAAACTTTTTCCGTTCAGACGCCACAAAATCATTTATTATTATTTGAAGGAAAATAAAAAAGTTATCTGCGAGATAAAAAAAGATACAACTGAAAAACTTAACTTGATGGTAAAAAATGTCGCAACAGGAATTGTAAAAGGCGAGTTTTCTCCGAAGAAAGGTTCATGGTGTGCGATATGTAATTTCAGAAATTCCTGTTCAATGTGGGTTGGTTTTAAAATTGAGCGCGGCAGGTTCCGGCTTTCATATTCAAAGATGAATGTGTTTTTGAACTGCCCGAGACAATACAAATTTATTTATGTTGACAAAGTCCAAACAAAACCCCACTCATTCTTTTCAATAGGAACAAGCATCCACGAAGCGTTTGAAAATTTTTACGATTACGACGGAATTCTGAATCGTCCTCATATGGATTATCTTTTGGGTTTATTAAAAACGTCGTGGAAAAGCGACGGGTATATTGAGGACGGCGTCAACGAGCAGGAGTATTACAAAAAAGCGGAAAGGATGCTCAAAAATTATTACAAAACATTCGTTGAAAAGAAAAAATATAAAAAGGCGTATAAAATTGAGGAGTATTTTGAACTTCCCATCGGGAAAAAAGGACTGATGACCGGTTTTATTGACCGCCTTGACGAAAACGAAGACGGAACTTTTGAGATTATTGACTATAAAACGGAACCGAAATGGCCCGATGAAAAAATTATGGATGACCACAAACTTCAACTCACACTCTACTGGTGGGCATGCAAGGAAGGAAAACTGACGCCTGTTCCACCGTCCGTGCTTTCGCTTTTTATGCTACAATTTAACAAAAAAGTTTCATTCTTTCCGAATATAACCGGTTCCGATTTGAAAAAAGACGATATAGACATCAACAAAATGATTGACGAAAATGTAGCATTGGTTGATAAAACGGTTGAAGAGATACAAAAATGCATTGACCTTTTAAGAGACGGTGGCAACCATCCCGACGAGGCATTTCCGCCGAAAGAAAATGTTTGGTGTTCCCACTGCGATTTTAATTCTGACTGCCCGTCATTTATGAGATTAAAAAAACCGGATTGACAAAATGAAAAATAAATTTTTATCTGCTGTTATGCAGCCCCTCTTGTCTGTCATTCCATGCTTGACACGGAATCTATCTGTTAATAACTCGGAAATTTTCGGGGGGGGGGATAGAAACTAATAAGTCAGAATTAAAAAATAAAAATATAAAATTTGTAGGCACGAATTCATTCGTGCTATTTTTATTTTTCAAATTTTTAATTTTTAATTGCCGTTAAAAATAAAACAATGGCTAAAAAAATAATACTGGTTTCCGATGATGTTGAAGAAACGCTGGAATTATTAAAATACTCTCTTGAAATAGCGGGTTACTCGGTTATTACGGCAAAAAACGGGGAAGAGGCGTTAAAACAGTCGCAGGAATTGAGACCGGATTTAATAATTCTTGATATTGTTATGCCGAAAATAGACGGATATACCGTTAACTCAAAACTGAAGGAAAGCGAAAAAACCAAGGATATTCCGGTTGTTATTTCAACCACGCGCGGGCTGATGTCAAAAATGTTTTCAACCGACGGCAAAACCAAAATAGACGGTTTTTTAGAAAAGCCGTATACCGTTGAAGACCTTTGGTCAAAGGTAAAAGAAATTCTTGAGGATGGACTCTGGTCAAAAGATAAATGAAATTCTTGAAAAATTTTGCCACAGAATCACACAGAAGAGACACAGAAAAAAATTCAGTGAAATTCTGTGAAATTCTGTGGCTTATCTTATTTTTCTGCCAGTTATTGTTTGCCCAGCAATCACCGGATTTGTATTTTAATACGGCAAGGGATAAATATGTCGGGGGTGATTTCGTAGGCGCTGCTTCCGACATAAAAGAATCAAAACAACTTGGAAAAAACGATGAAGAAATTAAAACGCTTTCCGCTCAAGTGGCGACCTCTTTTTTTACCGCCGCATGCGAGAAATACACGGCAGGCGATTTATTCGGCGCTGTTAACTATTTTGAGGCGGGTTTAGAACTGAAAGACGACCAATCGGCAAAGGATATTTTCGGACTGTGTTTATCAGAAATCGTCTACAAATTTTATTCCCAAAAAAAGGACTATCAAGCGGCGATTCCCTATCTTGAAAAACTGACGGCGCTTTTTCCCGCCGACGAGGAATATAAAAAAATGTACGAAACGGCGAAGCGGAATATCATTCGCGGAGTGGAGGCACTGCCCGGAGTCGCTCCTAAAAAAGACACGAAGCAGATAGAACAATTGTTTGAACTTATGGAGACCCGTCTTCAGAAACAGGAAAAATTATTGAGCGGTTACAGCGCCGAACAGCAACAATTAGTCGGCAGGATAATAGACAATGCCCGTAAGGAGAAAGATGAGTTTTTATCACAGATAAAAAGCGAGATAGAAAATGAAAATAAAAAGACAAAAAATATTTTTGTATTTTCTACGAGTGCGGCGGTCGGCTTCGTTATTTTTATCACATTTTTTCTTGTATTTTTACTGGCAAGATACCTGAAAAGCGGCTCATCCGTTATTGTTTTTAGCAATCGGAAGAATGCGATGGAAACATTATCAAAAACCGCGAAACGCTTAAAAATGTCCGACGCAAAAAAAGAAGAAAAAATAATTGATGCCGAACCACTTTCCGAAAAAATGGCATTAAGTATCATTGAAAAAGAGATGTTTGCTAATCATTCGCCTATTTCGGACACACCGGCGGCCGAAGGTATTCTCAATTCGTTTCTTGAAAGTAAAAATAGCGATATTGCGGCAAAAGCCGCGGTGTCTTTATATAACTACAATCCCGAAAAAGCGCTCACAGTATTAGAAAAACTTCTGTCGGAATCCGATGAGCAAAAACGGCTCGCAGCCGTCAGAGCGTTAGGTGAAATCGCCTCTTCCGTTGCGATAAATATGCTGTTGAGCAATCTGTCGGGTGCGGGAAAATCTGTCCAAAGAGAAACAATCAAAATGTTGAGAAACATCATGGTGATGAAAAAATCCGATATAACGGACGAACTTCAGAAAAAAATAAAAAATACGCTCTATTCAATGAAAGATACATGGATAATAGAATAAAGAAACGCGGAACAGACGCGGAATTGTAGGGGCGGATTTATCCGCCCTTGATTGTAGCGTCCAGTTTTAACTGGACGAAAAGAGTCATTTGAGGTTGATATGGAAAAATATAAAGAAGAAATAGACGCACTTCTGTCGGAAATAAAAGATAAAATTCAGTCGGGTTTTGGTTATACCGATGACGAAAGCGTTAAAACTGGTTCCGACTACCGAGCGTTTGCAGTCGCTACTGTTATCAAAAGAGCGATGTCGGAGTTATTTAAAAAACTGGATGAAAAAATGACCGCGTGGAAGGAGGAAATTGAAAAAACTAAAATGCTCGCGGCACAAAAATCGGAAGAAGCAGACCTTAGGGTTAAAAGTGTAGAGTTGCCATTCAAACGCAAACTTGAAGAGTTGGACAACGAAGTCAAAATTCGGGATTCTGAAATCAAAAGTTTAAGAAATAAGCAAAACTTGT
>Ga0210051_1003944_pt1 | contig 14628 bp, 12 predicted proteins | sample CryGey092014_all_FD_185464 | JGI IMG/M metagenome (GOLD analysis project Ga0210051, IMG submission 185464) | Groundwater microbial communities from aquifer - Crystal Geyser CG23_combo_of_CG06-09_8/20/14_all (SPAdes) (version 2) | ecosystem: Environmental > Aquatic > Deep subsurface > Groundwater...
CGCCGCCTTCGGCGGCGTAAAAACACTTGCTAATTATTTTTATTAAGACTTTCTTTTTTGTCATCCCGCAGTACTGCGGGATGACAAAAAGCACTAATTCCCCGATGCTACACGCACACCACCGCGAAAACGTTGCATATAAGCAAAAAATTGAAAATACAAACCGCCTTTTTCATCTAAAACCCTTACATGCGGTCCACCGCCGGCTCCTGCGCCAACAATTATTTTATCAACTCCATTTGCGTTTGTATCAGCACTGGCAACATAGACGCCGCCGCGAAAATTTTTTGCATAAGCAAAAAATTGACTGGCTAAATTTCCCTGCATATCAAAAACTAATACATAAGGAGCATTGCCAGATCCTGCGCCAACAATGACTTCATCTTTCCCATTGCCGTCCAAATCTCCAGTTGCTATGTGCAAACCTAAATTAGAATTATTTTTAAAAGCTAAAAATTTACTTAATAAATTACCATTAATATCAAAAATTAAAACTTCCGGTTTGTTTCCAGACTGAGCAACAACCAAAATTTCATCTTTACCGTTGCCATTTAGGTCGCCAGTTGCAATTTCAACACCGCCGCGAAAATCTTTATCCAAAGCAAAAAAATGGTCCTTGAGCTGTCCTGTTGCAGAAAAAATTCTAATGTGCGGACCTCCGCCTTTGCCAGCGCCGGTAATTATTTCCTTAACGCCGTCTCCGTCTAAATCGCCAATGGCTACTTCAACACCGCCGCGGAAGTTATCTGCATAAGCCAGAAATTGGCTTCTTAATTCTCCATTAGAATTATATATCTTAAACCATGGGTGCGTGCCCTTGCCAAGACCTACCACAATTTCCAAGCTACCGTCATTTTCTAAATCACCAGAAGCAACTGATAAACCACCTAAATAATATGCGTCAAAAGCAAAGAATTCATTTTCTAAATAATTTTTACGAAAAGATTTAACATGCGGACCGCCGCCAGACCCAGCTGCTGTGATAATTAATTCTTTTTTACTAATCTCTTCTGGCTGTTTATTAAATGTACTCGTAACAGCCTGATAAACATCTAACAAACCAGAACCCAGTTTATTTTTATAATTATTATTAATATTATCAATATTGCGCGCGCTTTCTAAAATTATTTCTTTTATCTGATTAGCTGAAAGAGACGGTTTAATACCTTTAATTAAAGCTGCTGCTCCTGTGACTTGTGGCGCTGAAACTGATGTGCCTGTCCAGCCATTTTGATAATATTCTTTAAATTCCGTGTCTGAACCGCTATGATAAACTGTGCTAAAAAGCCGTAGACCAGGCGCAACTAAATCAATGCACTTTGTGCCATAATTGGAAAAACTTGCTAAAACATCATTATTGTCAACTGAAGCAACTCCTAACACCCAATTTTCTCCATTTGGACCGTCATGACAAACAGGATATTGCATATTTTCTTCTGTTCCCATATCTATGCCTGACGCGACTTCGTTGCCAGCCGCGGCAACTACAATAACACCAGCATCATAAGCGCGCTGAATAGCTTTTTCTAAGGTTAAACTTTTTCCTGTGCCAACAAAACTTAAATTAATTATATCTGCTTTATTATTAACCGCGTAATCAATGGCTTCAGCGACTTTATCTGTGGTTCCATATCCTTCGCCATCTAAAACGCGCAAAACCATAATTTTACTTGACCAACTCACGCCTGTGATTCCTTGCGCATTGTTGCCTTGAGCGCCTGCGATGCCAGCAATCACTGTTCCGTGCCTAATGCCGGTTGCCGTGTATTTTCCACTTAAGTCTGGGTTTGGATCATTGTCATTATTAACAAAATCCCAACCATAAATATCATCAATATATCCGTTTTGGTCATCATCAATTCCATTATTAACTTTTTCTTGCTTATTAAACCAAATATTTTGTTCTAAATCCGGATGTTTTAAATCAACGCCAGAGTCCACAACTGCAATTGTAATTTGTCTTGAACCAGTTGTTATGTCCCAAGCCTTATTTGCTCTGATTTTTGTTAAATACAATTGTTGCGTATAAAAAGTATCAGATGGTTCAAATGAAGCATGATAAATATAGTTTGGTTCTGCGTATTCAACCTCGCTTTGAGAATTATAAAAATTAACCAAACTATCTAATTCTAAATCATTAGAAAATTTAAATTTGAAAATTTTATCACTAACTTTTAATTTAACTAAAAGTTCGCCTGCTTGATGCGCTGACAATTCTTGTTCTCTAGCTTGAACTAATAAAATTTGATATGCCAAAATTATTAATAATATAATAATATAATAAAATAATTTTTTATTTATTTTCAACATAAATTATTTCTTCATAAACTTCCTGTATTTTGTCATGCCTTTCAGCCATTATATATATATTATATAATCTTTTCAACTGAATCAAGTCCTTAAAATCACAACCCAATTTTTGCATATTATTTCTAACCTGATCTGCTTTGTCATTTTGTCTCGCCAGAGAATATGCTGTTAACAAATTCCATTGGGATTCCATTGTTGCTGGATTTAATTCAACAGCCTTTTTAAAATACTCTATGCCTGCATCAACATTCCTCATATTAAATTCAGCTTGACCCGTTTCAAAATATATTTGAGCCCGTGTTGGAGACAACAGCAATGCCTTTTTTCCAATTCTAATAACTTCAGCAAAATTATTTGGATTTAAACTGCCGCTCCTGTTTAAAAGTATCATTAGATATAAATAATTCTGCACATCTAATGGATGGTATTTAATATTATCTTTAATTAAGTTTATGGCAAACTGAAAATCTTGTTTAGTCTTACCATGACCAATAATAATACCAGCGGCTTTCTGTCTGATTTCGCCATTTTGATATGTATTCATCGCAACTGCTTCATTAAAATATTTAATTGCCTGTTCCAAATTACTAGATGAGCTATGAATTAAACCCAAGATGGCTTTTTTATTAGCTTCTAATGGTTTTAAATTAAAATAATTTATGCTTAATATTATTAAAATAAAAGTAATAAAAATTATTAAAATTTTAATTATAAAATTATCTGTAAATTTCGCGGGCTTTTTATTTTTATTATTATCTGTCTGACCGATATAAGCAACTACAGCAAAAACAGAAAACAGAATAACAAAAGTAGATAACACATCAAAAACAAAAATATTTTGTATGAAGTGCGCTAAAAGCAATGCCATTAACATTACTGAAAGATCAAAATCTATTTTTATATTTCTAAATAAATAATATAAAGCTAAAATAAATATATTAATATATGCTATCAAACCGATCAGTCCAGTGGCAACCGCGATATCAAAAATTGTATTATGCGCCCTATCAAACCAAAGCTGTGATCCATTATCTATATATATTTCCGGATGGAAATATTTATTAAACCCAATATTATAGTTTTCCCAGCCATAACCAAGCAAAAATCTTTCTTTCCAGCTTTTCCACGAGGTATCCCATGCCATTAAACGGGATCTTGTTGTGATGTCATTCTTTGAAATGCTAGTTAATCTTTCAAGCATTGAGCTTTTTTTAATCCATTCAGTGTCTTTATTAAACCAAACTATTAAACTAAAAACTATTATTATCAATAATAACGCGCCAGCTATATTTTTTTTAATTAGTTCCGGACTTTTAATTATATAAAATACGCAAAGCAAAATTAAAACAAAAATTAATCCCAAGGCTGATCCTCTGGTTTGTGTCTGGTATAAAATAAACAAATTAAACAAGACAGCTAAAGCAAAAAATATTTTCCAGCCTAAAAACTTTCTTTTTAAAAACAATAATAAACTAATAAAAAATTGAGCCAGTGTGAAAGCGCCCAAAAAAGCGGCATTGCCTAAAGTAGAAGATAAACGTCCTTCGCCAGAATGAATAATATTTCCAAACAAGAAAAACTTTTCAACTTCTGCTTTTTGCAATAAAGCATAAAAATCAACCAATAAACCAACAACAACCAAACCGCTTAAATAATTTAACCATTCATGTTTTGTTTTTAAAGTCCAGCATAAAATTAAAAAGAAAACAATTAGATGCGCAATTGTTAAAAAACCTTCTCCGCGCTCAATGGTCCCCCAAAAACTTTTATACGCATCAACTCCAAAAATCCCTGTTAAGCCAACTATTATTCCAAAAATTACAACAGCCCAAATTAATTTGTTCATTTTTGGTCTGTATTTTTTATTAAAAAGCGCTAAAGCAACATAAAGAAAAACAGCTATTTCAATCAAAATTCTGAAATACATTGTTTTACCAGTGATAAAAGGAAAAACATATTTTGAAGAAATCAAAAGCGGAGTAAGCAAAATCAAATACAAAACAGCGTTTAAAATCCATTTTATATATTTAGAAAAGTTATCCATGCTTTTATTTTTATTTCATCTCATTTTTTACTCGTTCATTTAAAATTATTTTTATATAAGACTGATAAGGGACATCCCGCTGATTTGCCAAAGATTTTAGACGATCTAAAAGAAAAACCGGCAAACGTAAAGATATGCTTTTGGTAGCAAGCTTGAGATTAGGAAATTCCGGATTTAGAGTTGATTTAGACCAATCAACATAATCTGTTGAATCATGAGTTGACCAAAACTCTCTTTCCTTGTTTTCGTCTTTAAATAAAGGTATTTCTTTAAATTGTTTTTTTTGCTTTGCCATATATTTCTTTTTCTTTTCGACTTTGATCTCGAGCCGAAATTATTCTTATTTTATTATTTCTAACAGTGAGAACTATGAATATTTTTCGATTATCATTTGTTTTGCCTAAAACACAAAATCTTATTTCTTTTGTTGAATGAGTCTTATCTAAGAAAACCAGCAATGGGAGATTAATAAAAACTTCTTCACACTCTCTCCAATAAACTCCGTGCCTCTTCCAATTCTTATCTATATTTGCTTTATCCCATTCAAATCCTTTTAATTTTGATAAATTTAACATACGATATCTTGTATATATTTATAATATACATAACTAATTTAAAAGTCAATAAAAAATTATTTTTTAAATTTAATATAATTATACCATAATAAAATAAATAAAAAAAACTTGCGTTTTTTTACAAAATATTGTAGAATAGATTTGTATGATAAATACCGCAACCAAAATTAAAAAAACTATTTTATTTATTGGCGATATATTTATTCTCTATTTTTCTTTATGGTTAACTTTACTCCTGCGTTACAACCAGATGGTTAGTCAAGAACGTTGGGACCAGCACTTTTTGCCGTTTACTTTAATTTTTATTTTATGGCTAATTGTGTTTTATATTACTAATTTATATGACTTGAATCTGGCAACTAGCAAAATTTTATTTTTAAGCAATTTTTTCAAAAGCATTTTATGGTGCGTTGCTCTCGCAATCAGCTTTTTTTATATTTTTAACGCTGGCATTGCGCCAAAAACAAATTTATTTTTAGCGCTTTTGATTATTATTTTATTATTAATAGCTTGGCGCTATATATTTAATAAAATAATTCACACAAAAATTTCACCAAGCAATACTTTAATTTTGGGCGCCTCCTCTGTTATTTTTGATTTAGCAAAAATTATTAATCAAAAACCAATGCTTGGGTTTAAAGTAATAGTCATAACTCGAGACGGACAACTGCCTTTACCTGAAGAAAATTTACCGGAAAATTTAGAAATAATTGATCAACCGTATAATTTAAAAGAAATTATTATAAATAAAAATATCACTACTATAATTACTGGCATTGACTTACGGCAAGACAACAAATTAATTGCTGAACTGTATAATTGTCTTGAACATAAAATAGCTCTGTTTGATTTGCCAACTTTTTTAGAAAAATTTACTGGCAAAATTCCAGTAAACTCAATTGGCCAAATTTGGTTTTTAGAAAATCTAAACGAGGAATCAAAATCAATTTACCAGTTTATCAAAAGATTTATTGATATTATTTTATCAACAACCCTGATAATTTTATCATTGCCGTTTATTCCTTTATTATATATAATAATTAAATTAAATTCTCATGGACCATTTTTATTTAAACAAAAAAGAACAGGGAAAAACAATAAAACATTTACTGCTATGAAAATTCGCAGTATGTATGAAAACGCTGAAAAAAATGGTCCCCAATGGGCGATCCAAAATGATAATAGAGTGACTCGCAGCGGTCGTTTTATGCGCAAAACAAGAATAGATGAAATTCCACAATTAATTAATATTTTGCGCGGAGAAATGAGCTTTATTGGTCCTCGCCCGGAAAGACCTGAATTTATAGCTAAATTAGCTGAAAAAATTCAATTTTACAACCAAAGGCATTTAATCAAACCGGGACTTACTGGCTGGGCTCAAATTAATTTTCCTTATGGAGCTTCAGAGCAAGACGCTTTGGAAAAATTGCAATACGATTTATATTACATTAAAAACCGCTCATTTTTTTTAGATTTGTCTATTTTACTTAAAACAATAAAAACAGTTCTTTCCGGTGGCGGGCAATAAAAAAATTGACACCCTTGCTAAAAAAATAATATAATTTAAACATATGGATCACCAAACACTACAAACTACAAAAACCAAAACAGATGTTTTTACTGCTATTCTTGATGAACTCCGTCTATTGAGAAAAGAGATTGCTTTTCTTTTGCCGCATGAAAATTTGGATGAATATTCAAATAAAGAAGAAATTAAAAATTCTTATCAAAAAGCAATTAAATCTTTTCCGCCTGTTGCAATTTACGGTTAATATTTTCGTTTCATATCACTCGACGGTACCGAGTGTTTTTTTATTTTCAAAATTCTGATGCAGCTATTTTCTTTGAAATCGGTCATCGTAAAGATGTTTATAAATAAAAATATAAAAGCTTTTTGCTTTTTTTATTTAAAAATGATATAAATTATATATATGAACAAAAAAATTCCACAAGAATTAAAAATAGGTCAAATCAAAAAACTCCGCGAGTTATTTAAAAAAAACGGGGTGATTTCAGCTTACCAATTTGGTTCTACCATTGAAAAAAACTCGCCAAAAAACGAACTTTCTGATTATGATTTTGCAATATATTTTGATGATATAAAAAAATATAAAACTATTTTTGGTAGACAAGTTAAAATGATGAATGATATTTCTAAAATTCTAAATTTTCCGCAAGTGGATGTAATTGATTTAAATAAAGCTGACCCTATTATTAGACACCAGGCTGTTTTTAATGGACGCAATATTTATACTATTAACAAAAACAAAAAAATAGCTTTGGAACATAGGATTGTTCAAGATTATGAAGACATAAAACCGCTAAATAATGAAGCTAATAAAATTTTAAAAAAATTTGTTTTGTCAGGTAAAATCGGCAAACCAATGTTTTACCAAAAAATAAATTAAAATTATTATAACTATATGACTTTAAATCTTGAATCAATTGAAGAAAAAATGAAAAAAGAAATAAAATGATATAAATTATTTATGATAACACAATTAACATTAAAAAGAATTCTGGTTAAAACAAGATTTCTGGAATTGCCTGTTTATATTTTTAAAAAAAATCCAATATATAATTTAATCAGATTTGGAGTTTGGACAAATAAATATATTCCAGAAAATATCTATTTAGAAACTACAAATGCCTGCAACGCAAAATGCTATAGTTGCCCAAGAATCAAAATGAGTCGTCCTGTTGGTATAATGAGATGGGATACTTTTGAAAAAATAATCAATGATTTAAAACCATACAGCGGACTATATTTTACATTACATATTGACGGGGAACCTCTACTTGATCCTGATTTATTTAAAAGAATAAAATATATAAAAAAAAATTTAAAAAATCCGAAAATACACTTCAATACTAATGTTGTCTTAATGAATGAGGAAAAAATTAGGAACATTTTAGACTCTGGATTAGATTCAATCACTTTTAGCGTCGACGGAACAACCAAAGAAACTTATGAAAAAATAAAAACCGGCCTAAAATTTAAAGAAGCCACGAATACTGTAAACAACTTTTTTAAAATCAAAAAAGAAACCAAAGCAAAAAAACCTATAACGATCATGCAAATGGTGACCTGTGATGATAATAAACACCAAATTGAAGATTTTAAAAAGCAATGGAAAAATAAAGCAGACAAAGTTTTTATCAAAGCCATGCTTAATTTTATGTCACAAGGCACTTCAATCAAAACCAAGGAATTAACCAAGAAACAACAAAGAAGATGTTTTCAACCAATTGCGGTCTTGCCTATCTATTGGGACGGCACGCCCGGTCTTTGCTGTTGGGACTATGACCATTTAGCTAAATTAGATTCTGATACAAATAAAGATATTATTGATTTGTTTAATGACGCAAAACATAACTCAATTCGCGGTGCAATGTTAAAAATGGATTGTTCGGATGTTGCACCTTGCAATATTTGTTCACAAATTTATGGGGCCGATATGAACGCAAATTATAAATAATATGGATAACACACAAGAAAGTAACAAAAAACAAATTTCAATTATTATACCGGTTTTTAACGAACAAAAAACTGTTTTTAATGTTATACAAAATTTAAAACTTGAACTAAATAAATTAAATATCAACTATGAAATTATTATTATTAACGATGCTTCAACTGATAATACTAAAAATATTTTAGAAAATATTAGTGACGCCAGCCCCGCTGGTATCCCGCCATCCGACGGGATGATTGCTAAAACAATCAAAATAATTAACCACCCGTACAACAAAGGTAACGGCGCGGCGATAAAAACTGGAGCGCGAGCCGCGCAATATGATTGGATTTTAACATTTGACGCAGATGGACAGCATAGCCCGGATTATATTAGTGATTTATTAAAATATACTGATAATTATGATTTGATTTCTGGTGAACGAATCGGCTATCAAGGCCCTTGGATTCGCCAGCCAGGCAAAAAAATTATTCACTGGCTCGCGAGATATTTGCTTGGTCATAAAATAAATGATTTTAATTGCGGCTTAAGATTAATAAAACGCAATGAATTTCTTAATTTCAGCCATTTATATCCAGACGGTTTTTCTTGTTCAACAACAAGTATTTTTGCTTTTCTTAAAGAAAAATTAAACATTAAATTTGTGCCAGTTAAAATCAACAGACGGGAAAATGGAAAAAGTTTAGTGAGACCCAAAGAAGCCCTAAAATATTTAATGCTTATTATTCGTTTAATTATGCTTTTCTCGCCATTGCGAATTTTCTTGCCAATAAGCGCGTTATTCTTTTTATTATTTATAATTCTTTTTGCGAATGATATGTTTATTTCAAAATTTAATAATATTTCAGACAGCACTGTGTTGTTACTTATAACTTCAATCTTGATCTTTTTCTTTGGGCTAATAGCAGATCAAATGGCGACAATACGAAGAGAATTAAATAAAAAATGAATTTATCATTTCTATTCTCTTCTGTGTCATACCGAACTTGTTTCGGCATCTAATAAAATCCTGAAACAAGTTCAGGATGACAAGAAAAAAAGTCGAGGATGACAGACAAATTATATGCAACAAATTTTACTTACATTTGATTTGGAATATTGGTTTGAATCATTGTCTATCCAGAAATACTTACAAGGCAACGAACAAGATAAAATAGAAAATTTTATTAATAATTTAATTAAATTATTGCAAGAAAATAATTCAACCGCGACTTTTTTTGTTACTGAAAAAGTTTTAAATAATGAACCAGAATTAATTAAAAAAATAAATAACAATCAACACGAAATCGCGATACACTCTTTAGATCATAAACCACTCTGGGATAAAAATCGTGAAGATTTTGATAAAGAATTAAAAATTTTAATAAATAAAATAGAAAAATTAATTAATAAAAAACCAATTGGGCATAGAGCAGTTAATTTTTCTTTAGACAAAACAACTAGCTGGACGCTTAAAGCTTTAAATGATAATAATTTTAAATATGATTCATCAATTTTTCCTTTTAAATTCCCTTCTTTTTTAAAATTAATTTTTGGTAAAAATGTATATGGCAATAATTTAAACCTTTATGTGCCATATAAAATCAATTTTAAAGATTTAACAGAAGATACAAATAGTAACTTATGGGAACTGCCAATTTCTATTTTTCATCTTGGAAAAATTAAACTTCCCTTGACTGGTGGTATATATGTGAGGATGATTCCTTGGTTTATTTTTAAATTTTTATTAAACTGGAAATTAAAAAAAGAATTAGCTTGCGTACATTTTCATACTTTTGATTTTGCTGAAAAAAAACCAGAAATTAAAATGCCTAAAATTAAAAAGTTTATTAAGTATTATAATACTAAAAATTCATATAAAAAATTAGAATATATATTAAAAAAATATAAATGCGCTTCTATTGAAAATTATTTAAAGACTGTTTAATTTATGAAAATTCTCTTAATTAATCCTCCAATTGAAAATATAATTGAAAGCGATATGCCAAAAGAACTTGAGTCAGGCATGGATTTTTTGCCGCCACTTGGTTTAATGTATATTGCCGCTTATGTTAAAGAAAAAACAAATTATAATATAGAAATTCTAGATTGCGGAGTAGAAAAAATTGATTATAATAATTTAGAAAATAAAATTAAAAATATAAACCCAGATATAGTCGGCATCACTGCTATGACATTTACTCTAATTGATGTTATAAAAACAGCTAAACTGGTTAAGGAAGTTAATCCAAACATCAAAATAGTATTAGGCGGACCGCATGTAAACATTTATCCTGAAGAAACTATGGCAAATTCAGAAGTAGATTTTCTGGTTTTAGGCGAAGGAGAACAGCCGTTTATTGATTTATTAAATAATATAAATAATCCAGAAAATCTAAAAAATATAAAAGGCATTGTTTTTAGGGATAAAAATAATAATATAATAAATACTGGCAAACGCGAACTAATTCAAGATTTAGATATCTTGCCAATACCTGCTCGTGAATTAACGCATTACACAAAATATTTTTCAATAATAGCAAAAAACAACCCGACAACAACGATGTTCACTTCGCGCGGCTGCCCGTATAAATGTTTATTTTGCGATCGCCCGCATTTAGGCAAAATATTCAGGGCAAGAAGCGCTGAAAATGTCGTGAGAGAATTAGAAAAAATTGAACAAATGGGTATAAAAGAAGTTTTTATTTACGATGATACTTTTACAATTGACCGCCAGCGCGTAGTTGATATTTGTAATCTGATTTTAGAAAAAAATATTAAATTAAATTGGGATATACGCGCTAGGGTCAATACGGTGGATTTGGAATTATTAAGATTAATGAAATCGGCCGGTTGCGCGAGAATTCATTATGGTGTTGAAGCAGGCACAGAAAAAATTTTGAGAGTATTAAGAAAAGGCATAACTCTTGAACAAGTCAAAAAAGCTTTTGCAATAACAAAAAAAACAGGTATTGAAACCGCCGGATATTTTATGATTGGCTCGCCTACTGAAAATATGGAAGATATAAAACAAACAATTAAATTAGCAAAAAAATTATTTCCAGATTATGTTCATTTTTCAGTTACTACGCCTTTTCCTGCAACTGAATTATATTTTAAAGGTTTGCAAGATGGCATAATTAAAAAAGATTATTGGAAAGAATTTTCCAAAAATCCACAGCCAGATTTTGAACCGCCCGCATGGGAAGAAAATTTTACAAGAGATGAGCTATTTAAAATTTTAATTAAAGCTTACAAAGAATATTATTTAAACTTAAAATATATTTTGCGCAGATTAAAAGAATTGCGCAGTTTAGATGCTATAAAAAATAATTTTAAAGCCGGCCTAAAATTATTAAGTTTGGCTTTTAAAAATTCGTAAATAAAATAATGAAAAAATATTTAAAGTTTATTTTAACAATACTAACAACCCTTGCTATCTTCTGGTTATTATTTAAACAGATAAACATAAACTCCGTCTGGCAACTTATATCAAATGCAAACATTTGGTGGCTATTAGCCACATTTGTTGTTATTTTGACTTATCCAATTTTGGGAGCGCTTAGGTGGAAAATAGTTTTAAATTCAATGGGATTTAATCTGGATTTTTTTGAAGCATTCAAAATCGTAATGGGCGCGTGGTCTCTTTCAAGCGTAACACCATCCAAAGCAGGAGATTTAGTTCGAGCCAACCCCATTAAACATTTAATACCTGTTAGTAAAACTGCCGGCAGTATTTTAATAGAAAGAGTTTTTGATGTTTTGCTTTTGTTAATTCTCGCGCTAATCGGAGGAATAATTTATAAAAATATTATAGTTATTTTAATAATGACAGCTGGCATTATCGCTGTTGTCTTATTTTTTATTTTAGCAAAATATATACATAAAATTAAACTGCCAATCAAAGAAAAATATAAAGAAAAAATTGATAATATTTTTTATTCTGCAAAAACATTAGTAAAAAATCCAAAACAATTTGGCCAAGTTACATTAATAACTTTATTAAATTGGCTTGGGACTTTCTTGCAAGTATATTTTCTTTACCTTGCTCTTGGAATAAATGTCTCTTTTATTTTTATCTGTCTAACACTACCCATAGCCCTTTTTGTCGGCATTTTACCTCTTACAATAGCAGGCATGGGAACAAGAGATTCGGCAATTGTTTATTTATTTTCCAATGTCGCGCCAGCAGGAACAAACCTAAGCCTTGGCATATTATACTCAATCTTTGGCTATTGGATAATAGCAATATTTGGATTATTTTTTATAAAAAACTTGTCATTAGATAAAAAACAAATTACTCCACCATGCCCTTTTTTATCAGGTGAAATGCATATGGATTACCACGAAGGAAGAATAAATAAAAAATCATTCAAATATCGTTTAAATCGTCGTGGCGCTGAAGTAGCAAAAGCAATAAATAAATATTATCCACAACCGCAATCTCTTTTAGACCTAGGCGCAGCCGATGGACTAATGTTGTCAAAAATAAAAGAAATAATACCAAACTGCAAGTGTTATGGCATTGAATTATCTAAAGAGCTGATAGAAGCAAACATTAATCCTGAAATAAATATTTTGCAAGGCAATGTAGAGAAGATAGACTTTCCAGACAATCAATTTAATATTGTATCTGCTTGTGCATTAATTGAACATATTAACAATCCAAAAACAATGATCAGCGAAGTAAAGCGTGTTTTAAAAAATAACGGATTGTTTATTATTACGACACCAGTACCTTTTTTTGACAAAATAGCTCAATTTATTAAAGCTGTTCCTGGTGAATATCATATAGAGTTGTATAATTTTAAAAAAATAAATGCCCTGCTTGAAAAGCAAGATTTTAATATTTTAGAAAACAGAAAATTTATGATTGCGCCGTCTGGAATAAAATATGAAATCAAAATTGAAAAAATATTAAAAAAAATGCATCTTGATTTATTTATGTTAAACCAGCTTGTTGTCGCACAAAAAAAATAACTACTACTTAATAACGATAACCTGAGTTTGATTGTGTATTTGATTATTCAAATCATTTTCAAAACCAATAATGTGCGAGACTCTAAATTTATCAAAAACAGACTGCAAGCTATTTTCAGCAAGCAATCTTTTTATTGTTTCCGGGTGAAAATAAATAAAATTTTTATTAGTGTAATAATTTAGCGCGAGCGGCACACTAGGATGATAATCGGTCGCTATTATGTTTTTGTTATTTAAATCTTCTTTTTCAATAATATCCACAAAACTCATAACAATCTTCATATTAGATGTATTGTATTCTTCATGCAGCATCCATTTATCGCACTGGCTAAAATGCAAAATTATGAACAAACTTATTAGAATTAGCGCGATATATTTAAAATTATTTTTTATATTTAATTCTATAATAAAATTAAATAAATAATATATCCCCAAAGCAATCAAAAGTATTAATGGCCAACTTAACTCTAAAAAATGATCCCAATTGTTTGTTTTTAAAATAACTAACGCGACATACCAAACAACAAACCATAATATAAAAAACTTAAATAATTTTTTGTCTATTTTAAATAAATAGTAAATTCCCAAAAACATCAATAATATAATCAATGGACCGCCAGAAATTATTAGCTTAATAAATTCTTTAGGATAAAATTTTATTGAATCAAAATACATAATCAACTGATTCTTTAAACTAACCTTATGTCCATATTTAAGCAAATATTCTGAAAATAAGGAATTTGAAGTATTTTGTATTGAATTAAGATAGCTTTCTTTTTCAAAATGAAAAGTATATGGATCTGGATAAAGGTGTCCATAATTTGAAAAATTTATATCATCTTTTGGCAAATAATCAGTATTTCTTCCGGCCAAAAAATTATATCCCAAAAACATACCAACAATTAGCACTATTGGAACCCCCAAACTAATCAGTTTTTTAACAGATTTATGGCGATAAAATTCATATATTATAAATGGCACAACAGAAACCATAAAAGCGTTTCTGCACAAAATAGATAAACTGAAAAATATTCCAGCTAAAATAATATTTAACCAAAAAAGCTTATTTTTTACATTAAAAAATAAATACAAAGCAATTGAAAAAAACAAAATTGCCCATTCATAAAAACCGCTTAATAAAGCGCCTTGTAAAATAACTGGCAAAAAAATAAATATAACATTAAAAATTATTGCTATTTTTAAATTAAAAAGTTTATTTACAAGAAAAAATAAAATAATTCCGCTTAGTGCCCACAAAATAATT
>Ga0210051_1003953_pt1 | contig 14603 bp, 15 predicted proteins | sample CryGey092014_all_FD_185464 | JGI IMG/M metagenome (GOLD analysis project Ga0210051, IMG submission 185464) | Groundwater microbial communities from aquifer - Crystal Geyser CG23_combo_of_CG06-09_8/20/14_all (SPAdes) (version 2) | ecosystem: Environmental > Aquatic > Deep subsurface > Groundwater...
GTTAAGGCAGTCGCATTTTTCCACCAAAGGCGGATCTACCTCTGGCATGACACTACAGGCTCCACTTTTTCAAAAAAAGGAAAACACCTGGATTTCTTATATATTACAATAGCATATATGCATAGCATGTATGTAAGATATGAAGAAATCTGATTTGTCTGTATTTGGGACGATCGCTCAAAATAGGGATAAATCGAATAATATTATTAATAAACCATCTGAATATAACAAGAATGCAAAAAATGGTAAAAATGCAAAAAAAGTGAACAGATGATAAAGTATTGGAATAGTTCGCTGGCTCGGAACCGCGCCCCAACGTGACCCAACGTGTTTATGAAACCAATTTCCTTCATTTTAAAAAGTAAACAACATTAAGGAAATCTTACAAATGAAGCATATATATGGCAGAAACCAAAACTCAAAATCAGAAAAAACCTCGTAAAAATCAAGATGTGCTTGATTTTATTGAATGGGTGAAAAAACGGCTTGGTGATGAAAATCCCAGGAACTTCGGGCTATATATGAAACTGTATAAGCAGGCAGGGAAAAACGGACTTTTGAAAGGCGTAACCGCAACATTGAAAAAAAAAGATTTAACAGACAAACTTCCATATTTTCTCGGCGTAGTGTATCAGGAACTGAAAGAAAAACAGCAAGAAAAGGCAAAACGCGTAAAAGTCGTAATCGAGGAAGAACGAGCAAAAGCAAATCGAAAAAAATACGAAAAACTTTTATCAAAACTCAAAAAAAAGCTCACGCCAAAATATCAACGAATATCAAGAACCCGGTCGCGCATGATGCACGCAGTTTCAAAACAAGAAAGGAAATCTTAGCAGCATGATACAAATCTACAAATAAAATGCCAATAATGCCTGCCCGGCTGTGCCAGTCTTTGGCAGGCGGGCGAATTGCGAATGTGGACACCAACTATACAAAACTCGTTTACCCAGAATTATCATACAGACTCAGTGGAATACTTTTTGCTGTTCATAATGAATTAGGAAGATACGCAAACGAAAAGCAATATAGCGATGCCATAGAAACAAAGCTTAAACAATTAGCTATTACGTATGAACGAGAACAAATTTTACCGCCATCGTTTGGGGAAGAATCAGTCGGCAGAAACAGAATAGATTTTATAGTAGATGATAAAATTATCCTTGAGATAAAAACAAAGCGTATCATTGGTCGAGAAGAATATTATCAGATACGCCGATATCTAAAGGCGATGAGTAAAAACTCGGAATTCTCGTAAATTTTCAAGATAAGTACCTGCGCCCGAAAAGGATATTAAACGCTTTTGTATAATTACATTCGCAATTCGTAAATTGGCATATAATTAGCATATTGGCATCATGATAATGAATATAATCACAGGAAAAAATACAAAAATCCTCCGCGAAATCGCGCAGCCAATCGAAACTGTCACTCCGGATACTATAAAACTTATACAGGAAATGCGACAAACTATGAAAGCAGGCCACCCGCGGGGTATTGGTTTAGCTGCTCCGCAAATCGGAATGAGTATACGATTATTCGTTGCGGAAATCAATTATACCAAAACAAAAACGGGGCAGTTTTATGCCTGCATTAATCCGGAAATCGTTTCCCAATCAAAAGAAACTGAAGAAATTGAAGAAGGATGCTTGAGCCTACCCAACATCACCGGTACGAGCACCAGGAAAAAGACTATAACTATCACCTACTTGAACGAATACGGAAAAAAAATGAAAACAAAAGCGCGGGGACTACTCTCGTGTATTTTCCAACACGAGCTGGATCACCTCAATGGAGTATTATTCATTGATAAAGCAAAAAATATCCGCGAAAGAATATCGCCATTATCGCCATCCATATAATAATTCGCATATGCATAACATCAAATTTATTTTTTTCGGGTCAAATCAATTTTCCGTCCTCGTGTTAAAGCGCCTTATACAAAACGGTTTCGTGCCCGCGCTCACTATCACCGTACCCGACGCGCCTGTTGGAAAAAAACAAATCATCACTCCCCCGCTTATAAAATCAATGGCGCAAGAATTGCGCATTGCCATTGCACAGCCAACATCTTTGAAAAAAGACCTGTCAGCAGCACAAACAATTGCCCTGCGCCATCCTGACATAGGTATTGTCGCGGAATATGGGCGTTTTTTCAACAAAACAATCATTGATTTGTTTCCGCTCGGAGTACTGGTTGTGCATCCATCGCTTTTACCCAAATGGCGCGGTGTTACGCCAATCCAAAGCGCATTACTCAACGGCGATACAGAAACAGGCATTACCATAATCCAGCTTGATGAACATATGGACCATGGTCCGATTCTCGCACAAGAAAAAACTCCCATCGTGCCAGATGAATATTTTTATGAACTTTACGAACGGCTTGCGAATATGGGCGGGGACTTACTTTCATGCGTGATTCCGCAGTGGCTGAATAAGAAAATAATTCCGAAACCACAAGACGAAACCAAAACGACATTTTGCAAAAAGATCTCCGATATGTCACGCGAAGACGGCAGAGTAAACACTTCGCAACCCATTGAACAAACCTACAACCAAATACGCGCATTCAGTACTGAACCCGGGTGTTGGCTTGAACTAAGTATGAAAAACGAACAAACCATAACCATAAAAATTCTTACTGCACACATTGAGCACACCGATATACAACCAGAGGGACTTATTGCGCAAAAGGACAAATTCGGCATTGTCCAAAAAAACCGCATGCTTGTGTTTGACCAAATTCAACCCCAGGGGAAAAACAAAATGAAAACGCAAGATTTCCTGCGCGGCAACAAAGACAAGCTTGATATACCCGTTATTTAATCCTGTACAATAATTACAAATTCTCCTTTTGCCAACTTTGGATCATTTTTAATCCTTTCCAAAAGTTCATTTGGACTTCCAGAAAGCACTTTTTCATATACTTTTGATATTTCGCTTACCAGCATGACGCGACATTGCGGATGTCCTTTTTCCAAACGCGCAAGTGTTTTTTCAATTCTGTGCGGAGCCTCATACGCGACAAGCGGCAATTGTTTTTCTTCGCACAATTCTATTATTCCCTGGAAGTCTTTTTGTTTGTGCGGTACGAAACCAATGAACAAAAACTTATTCAAACGCTCACCACTCAAAGCAATTGCGGATGTCAATGCGCTCGGTCCCGGCACACATTGAATTTTACAACCTGCGGTACGAGCTGCATCAACTAATTCCGGACCCGGGTCAGAAACACCTGCGGTTCCTGCATCAACTACAAATGCCGCATCTTGAGTTTCAAGTATTTTTATGATGCGCGGAATACTTTGTTTTTTATTCGCTTCGGTGTACGAAATCAACTGCTTCTTGTGAATATCAAAATGACTCAACAGCCGCAGCGTATGCGACGGACGCTCGCATATAATAACAGGCACCTCGCGCAATACGCGAAGCGCCCGCATACCCATATCTTCAAGATTGCCAATAGGTGTGGCAACCACATATAATGTATGAGTCATGTATATGACTAATGACTAATGACTTGTTTGCTTGTTATTAAATACTGATTTATTATAAGGCGCTGATTGATACTGATATAGCTGATTTATACGGATCATACAACTTATTCACTCAAAAAATCAGCAACTTTTTCCAATAATATTTTTTCCCGTGATTCCATACCCATGAATTTTCGAAGCGCATCTTCTTGCGCACGCGCCGCTTCCCTACCGAGCCGCACAAGTTCATTGACGCGGTCAAACGCGCTTGACCCGATATGAGACACATAGGGACGAATAACGAAAACCTTATCATTGGCAAGACGAGCTTGCGCATGCGCCTCGCCAACCACTGACAGCAATACATTGATGACACGGTATACGTCCCATGGCTTGAAATTCAATTGACCTTGATCGCTGACCAGTTGCAAATCAGAAAAGGGCCTGCCCACATCAACACCTATCACGATATCCGCGCCCATACGAAAACATACATCGCATGGAATATTATTCAACAATCCCCCGTCAACCAAAAAATCATTCCCGTATTTACGCGGCGTAAACACAATCGGCACCGAACCGCTTGCAATAATGGCATCAACTAAATCTCCTGACGTGATATCAACTTCCCTGCCTGTTTTGAGCGATACGGCCACAGCAGTATACGGAGTTTTTAAATCATCAATGCGTATAACGCCAAAATATTCTCGCAGTAAACGCTCAACGCGCTCCATACTGAAAAGCCCGCCTTTCCCTTGCACATTCCACGGAACTTTTTTCATTTCAAAAAACGATTTCCATGGATGTTTTTCCAAAATAATCGCAATGTCATCAACACTCTTTCCCGTAGCGTACCATCCTCCCACAAGCGCGCCCATACTAGTTCCGGCAACACAATGAATCGGAATACCCAATCGTTCAATTTCCTGAATCACGCCAATATGTGCAAAACCGCGGGCTCCGCCCCCGCTTAATGCTAAACCAATTTTTTTCTTTCCGGTTAAACCTTTGTCCATACGCTGAGTATACCACGTGACAAGCCTGAATCTATGCTACATTGCGCATTTAGACCGTAAAAAAACTATGTATTATATCGTCTGGTGTGGGAATTAGCAGCGTTGTTTACCCTCCTCCGCGAGCGAAACGAGCGGAGGAAACCCGCCTGTAAGGCAATGGGATGCCTGGCCTTCGCAGTAGAAGCAGCTGCTTCTGCGGAGTAGGCAATGAGAGTTATACTCCGTAGCTTTAGCAAAAGATGGTACGCTTCGGCCGTGCGTCGCCAAAGGCTATGCCGACGGCACGAGGGTTCCGCGCGACGAAGTATGTGGAGAAGTGCCGCGGGCGTAAACACATGCCTGCACGCCGAAGTGCGTTTCAACAACGCAGGCTGAGGGCTTCACTTTTTCAAAAAAGGGAAAAACACTCGGATTTCTTACATAATTACAATAGTATGTATGCATAGCATGTCATAGCATGAGCATGTATGTAAGATATGAAGAAATTTGATTTATCCGTATTTGGGACGATCGCTCAAAATAGGGATAAATCGAATATTATTAATAAACCATCTAAATATAACAAAATAACAAAAATGCAAAAAATGGTAAAAATGCAAAAAAAGTGAACAGATGATAAAGTATTGGAATAGTTCGTTGGCTCGGAACCGCGCCCCAACGTGACCCAACGTGTTTATGAAACCAATTTCCTTCATTTTGAAAAGTAAACCCCGTAGTAGATTTTCAACATCCACCTTCGGTAGAATATGAACGAGTTGAAAATGCACTACAGGGTAAACAACGTTAGGAATTCTTACACGTTTGGTTAAAAATTATACAGCAGAAAAAATTCAAAAGAAATTTTTCTTCTCTTCTAAAGACTTCTCTTTTAATTTTTAATGCGTTCTCAAGCTCAATTCAAGTTGGGCAAGAATGCCGCTCGCGCGTTTATATTCGCGCACCACATCCATATATTGGTTGTCAGACATAACCTGCAGCTCTTCTTGCTTCATAGCTGCCATACGGGCAATGCTTTGTTTTATATCACGCAATGCGACATACGCGTCCCAATCCTGGCTAGGAATATCCGCAGCGCCTTTTTCAGGAGACACGGTCGCATTGATATCAGACAACATTTGCATTTCTGCGCGCGTATCTTGTTTCACTTTGTCTGAAAATTCGCTCCACACGCTATCATACTGCTGCTGCAGCAAAAACACGATTGTAAGAATATGGTCGCCCTTACGCGCATCTGCCGCAACTACTTGGCTGTTTGCTTCAAATTCAATGATGGTTCTTACAATTACCTGCTGCGTCAATGCAGATATGTGGCGCGCCGAAGCGGCTTGGTCCAAAATTGTTTGGTCTTGTAATTTCGTTTGAATAATATCGTACACGCTGCTCAATTGCGCTGTCAAATCAAACATACGATTTTCCAAGGCAAGCAGTTGGTCAAGCACGTGAACATCATTGCTTGATGACACTGACTCCAAATCAGCTTGCGCATCTTGTAAGTGCTGCGCATATTGTGCAAGTGCTTTTTGAACGCTTGATGTTTCAAGTTGGTTTTCCTGGTCCAATGTCTGGATTTCACTCAAACGAATTTGGGCGAACTTGGCGCGCAAATCCGCTTTTGCCCCGTCTTGCGTCCCGCCCAAAATAAGCTGTGCTTGCTCCGAGGCAAGTTTAATAGGATATAAAAAGCTTTGCGGATTCGCGTATTGGCTCGCAAACACCACGCCGAATCCGACAATGCCGAGGCATGCAACCGCAATCACCGCGCGCATCGCAACGCGCCATGCTGTCTGCCACACAATCACAGCATGCCGCGGCTGTTCAACTGCCACGCGCGTCAAAATCTCCGCGCGCAGATTTTTTAGATACGCAAAATCAACGCCAATCGATTTCAGGTTATGAAAATGTTTGATAATCTTTTGTTGTTCAGAAGAGTAGTGCTCCATACATGCTTTAGCGCATAAACTGCTGCAATATTTTCAACGCTCGATGTAAAGCAACAGCTACTGCTCCGCGTGATTTACCAAGCGCTCGAGCAATTTCTTCAATATCAAGTTCGTCAACAAACCGCATCACCAGCAGCGTCCGGTCTTTTTCCGACATGCGCTGAAGCGCGCGCTGAAAACGCTGGGCTTCGGTTTGCGCAAATGCTTTTTCATCAAAGCGTTCATGCGTCACGGGCTCGTTGGATGCGGATTGCTCCAAATATTCCTCCAGGCTCACATGCCGTTTTTGAACCCGATACCAATCAATAATCGCGTGGTCAGCAGTCCGATACAAAAATGCCGAAACATTCGTGATGCGCCTGCCGGATTTGACATATTCCCATGTTTTGTAAAAAACCTGCGATGTCAAATCGTTCGCTTCCTCGCGAAGTCGAACGCGGATAAAAATATGCCTCCAAATGCGCTCGGCATAGGCATCATATACAGACCCGAATCCGCGCACTGACCGAATGTCTTCCTGCGCTTTTAGAGGATTGCTGCTTGGTTGTGAGCGATCGTGCTTCATATATAAAGACGGTTATAAAGGGGAATGATTACGCCCCGTAGTGAATTTTCGGTTAATTCGCTGTTTGCTCCTGTGAATAGAATTTTGATTCATGTATTCGTAGTTTTACCACTCGTACACTGTCCCCAACTTATTTCACGCTTTGCGCTACTGAAAATCTACTACGGGGCATACCATTTCCTAAACCCTAAATCCTAATTTCTAAATTCTAAACAAATTCTAAATCATCTCAAATCACAAACTTCAAACTGTTTTGAACATTAGAATTTAGAATCTGGTGCTTGTTTAGGATTTAGTGATTACATTGAATTACGAAATTCCAAATAACAAATTCTCCGCCAGGGCGGACCAGCCTCGGGCTGGCAAATCACAAATAAATTCCAAATTCCAATAACCAAAATTCTAAACAATGATATTTAACGTTTTGATTATTTAAATTTTGGTCATTGGTGCTTATTTGTTATTTGATGCTTGTAATTTGGTGCTTTTCCTTACGCACGAGCGCAAAGTGTTGAGAGAGATTTTGCTCCACACAAGCCCGCGGAACCTTGTCTTCGCAAGAACAAAGTTCTTGCGAAGACTTTACAACATATTATTTTTAGGAAAAACGCAAGAATTGGTTCCATTTCTCATACAGCGCCGCAGTGGCAAACACATCCTGTATGCAGTATTTGGCAATATCCAATCCGCGGTTTGCGCGGAAATACTCGGTTACCTTGTCTCCGGTCAGTTCCCCTTGTTTTGGCGATGGGATGCCGAACACACGCGCCCAAAAATGAAGCCCCAGCATATTGCCGTACCGCGCGCCGTAAAAACTCAACTGGTCAAATAAATCAACATGACGACAATTCGTAAACTGTTTGTCCAAGTATCTATTGGCCATCAAATTCTTCGACGGCCTTATGCTGTTTACTGCGGAACGAACCATCAACATCGGAATATCAAAACCTCTGCCATTGAAAGTAATAAATTCGTCATAGCGCTGCGCGTCGTCCCAAAAATGAACTAGCACATCTTTTTCACACGCGCACGGCACATACTGAATATTTTGTTCCGCAAACGCTTGCGGTTCGCTTCCTTGATAGTACACAACGCCCTTTTGCGTGTCGGGATTCATCATGCCGATTGCGACGATTTGGGCTGTTTCTGCGTAAAACGACAGCTGTTGTTTTGCTTCAGCAATATCTTTTTCATCTTTTGCCCATTTACGGAATCGCGTTTCCAGCAAATTTTGTGAAACCGGGTCAAGCGCGTCAAAATCTTCTCCTGCTGTTTCAATATCAAATACGACTTTGTTCATTGCTTGTATCATGTTTTTGATTTTTGATTTTTAATTTTTAATTTACTCAATATCCCACTTGCTTTAACCAATATTCGTTTTCCCATTCCCATAAACGCTTAGCAGCAAGAAACGCTTCGTAATCGTTTTGGAATCCGTCAAGCTGTTTGAGTTCCCATTCGCCGCGCACCTCGGACCACTTATGTTCGCATGTTTGCGACTGGCTTTTTATTTTTTCGCGGCCGCCCTTGGTTCGTTTTTTCGCCCCGCATTCCAAACATATTTGCTGCTGGTCTAATCTCAAAATCCATCTGGTTTGGATGTCACGCTTGGGAAGCGTTTCCCACGAATCTTCTTCTTCAAGCGCGCCCATATACGCCGCTGTTTGCAAATTGTAATCGCGCCAAATGCCAGACGAGGTTTTGACATCCAAAATGCCGTATACGCCGTTGACTTCACCCAACACATCAATGGTTCCTGCAAACTTATGTTTCGAACTCCAAATCCTTTTTTCAATACCCAACGGGTCAACCGAAAGTGAATGAAATTGCAAAAAATCGCGAAATGCGTCAACCGCTGGTTTGGCATTTGCATCCACCTCGGGCGTTTGGCCTTTCAGAATTTGTTCAACCGCAGTATGAATTTTCGTTCCCTCGGTTGCGGACTTGCTCGTAATGGCAAGAGCGCTGGAATAATTTTCCGCTTGCGCGTAAAAATACATCAAAGCTGGCTTTGCCTTAATCCCGATAATGGATGTCACGCGCGGATACCAATCGCCATTAATGATGTATCCGTTGGCATTCATAAAATCTTCCAAAGAATTGAAACGATAACTTGCCATAACTTATAACAAATGACTAATTCATTTATAACCAATTACTGTATTCCGGGTGGAGGCGCAGTCGGACCTTTTACATGCGGTGTATCGGTTGGACCAACTATGCCGCTTCCTGATTGCTGCAATGCATTTTGACCTTGTATATTGCGTTTTTCAATAATAATCCGCGCAATTCCCATCAAAATCACGCTCAAGATTACAAGCACAATAAGAATACGGAGTGTTTTAGACATATAATTTATTCCAAGTATACCATATTATGAAACATCCCGCCTTCATGGGCGGGATGTTTCATAGCGGTCTATTCTTATTAATGGCTGTTCACGTACGCTCGCGTGACAGGTCCAAAGTACCCAACCGCAGGTGAAATGTTTGCGCTTTTTTGGAATTGGATTAAGGCAACTTTGGTAGCGTATCCGAAATATGTTGTCTCATGCTCCACTGACCCAACTCCGCTTGCCGCAACCACAGCGCCGTGAGCGTTCAAATACATTTGAAGTTGACGCACATCTTCTCCGGTCATGCCAAAACTTAGATTGCGCGTAAACGTATACTGCGTTGGTGAAATGTATTGTTCTGCCCCAAGAACCCGTCCTCCCATTTGCTGCACTTGCAGAATTAATGCTTGCAATCGCGCACGCAACGAATCAATAAGTTGTTGCGTTGTCTGTGATGGAACAGGTGTCGGAGAAACACTTGGTGTTGGTGTTGGCGAAATTTCTACGGTTGTTGTTGGGGGCCCAAGCACCTCTCTAGTTGGAGTAGGCGTCGGCGTTACTTCTACGCTCGGAGTTGGAGTTGGCGCAACATATCCGGTGTATGCATGACCAACCCCAGTTACAAGATAGTATGATGCTTTTGTTGCCTGGAAAGTGCAGTATCCTGCTTCGCTTACCACGCACTCCGGAGGAGGCACAATACCGTCCTGCGTCCATCCGCCGGCAAGATTCAATGATCGATATACAGGAAGCGTATGACCAGTCCAATAAACCGTGACATACAAATTGATAGTAATCGGTGAATCAAAAGTCAAACCATACCCCGGAATACCCCATTGTATAACCGCTGCTGGTCTGCCCGCTGCGTCCTGCACAAGATCAATTGAAGGAGTTGAACCGCCAATCGCGTCCAAGTCAAAGTTTGAACCATCTGCTGAACAGGTTTTTGCCCCGGCAGGAATATGAATACTTGTGGTTCCATTATCAACCCCCGAAACCGCCACATCTGCGTCGTGCAACACAATGCCGCATGGCGTCGAATGCTCGTCACCGCTTGTGGGAACTATCCACATACCGTTGTGTTCTATGTAATACGCATTGCCGAAATTGTTGCCAGTCGCTGTATTGCCACCCGAAATCGTAACTGAATATCCTTTTGTCCCATTCCCGCATGTGGGGTCGCTTGTCGGATACGTTTGCGTCCATGTTGCCTGCGTGTTTTCACAGACCGTGTATGAAGCATCGGGAACGCCTGAAAATGTGTAATCGCCGTCTTGATCAGTAATGGCGGTTGTCGAAGTACCGGAAAGCGTCACGGTCCAACCAGCTAATCCGAGTTCGCCTACGTCTTTTACTCCATTTGCGTTCAGGTCATTGAATTTCATGCCTGAAATAGAACCAGTCGGAGCGGGAATCAATGAACCAGTTAACGAAACATCATCAAGTTGAAACTCATCTTGGTTGCTGCTTAATACTGCTCTAAAACGAAATCCAAAACTTGCATTATTGTTTGCCCCCGATGGCAATAACAGCGAAACAGATGCCCAGTCAGAAGTATCTCTATTAGTATAATCAGCAAGTTGAGTCCAAGATGAACCATTGTACCACTCAACATAAACATGATCGTCGGATTTGAGCTTTTCCGCAATCTTATAAGAATAGTTAAGAGTTAAAGTATCAAATCCAACCGTTGAGGTAGCTTCCCGCAACACGTCAGAACCATCGGTATCACCTATGGCCTGTGCCTTTCGATGCGATGAACCATTCCCGTGGCTATCGTTATTTGTGATAGACCATTGGCTATCGTGTTGAGTCCATGACGACCAGCTACCGCTATCAAAATTATCAGAGAATAACGTTGGTACAAACGCATGTATATTTTGTAAACCTGCGACAAACACAAAAACCGCAGCAACGACCGCGAAGACGAAAAGTTTTTTATACATGTTCACATGAACAATATGTTAAATTAATTGATTTTTTACGTTATAAAAAGCGACCTTTAAACCGTTCGTAGTACACCATATCTGTCAAGTTTATGCAAGATGAAATACAGAGGAAATGTCAAGAGGCTTACAGCACCCAATAATATTGTAAAACAGCTCCCTAGAGCTGTTTTACAATATTAACTATATCTATGCTTCTTAATGGCTATTTACGTATGCACGAGTAATCGGGCCGAAATATCCTGCTGCAGGAGAAATACCAACGTTCGCCTGAAACCGCATTAGTGCCGCTCTGGTTGCCGCACCGAACCGCGTTGTTTCATTTCCAATTGAGCCAGCACCGCTTGCTGCAACCACAGCGCCATGCGCGTTCAGATACATTTGAAGTTGACGTATATCTTCTCTGGTCATACCAAAACTCAGATTGCGCGTAAACGTATACTGCGTTGGCAAGATGTATTGTTCTGCCCCAGGAACCTGTCCTCCCATTTGCTGCACCTGTAGAATCAATACGCGAATCCGCGCCAGTAATGTATCAATCAATGCTTGTTGTCCGCTGCCGGAAACAGGGGTCACGGTTGGCGTAGGCGTTGGAGTCGGTGTTGGAGAAACGCTTGGCGTTGGTGTGGGGCTCACGGCAGGCACATACATATATGATCCACCGCCACCCTGCGTTCCCAACTGCACATTAATTCCCGTAATGGTTCCGGAAATGCTCCCGTCGGTTGCAGTAATGCTTACGCCATCCTCTTTCGCGGCCAATGTTACCCCGTTGGTAAATGTTTTAGTTCCCACATCACCAGACACAAACAAATACAATGTAGGACTAAAGGTATATCCGGCCTGTGCTGTTGTGGAAAACGTTACTGTTCCTTCATATACTGTTCCTGTGTTTGCACCATCTGCGGTGTTTCCCGAAGAGTCAACCGCTGTTAAGGTCATGTTAAACGGAATTCTTTGGTAGGGCGCTAGGGTCGAGGTAGAACCAGTGAAAGATGCCGCAGTATTATGATGAACCGTAACACTCGCGGATGTTCCTGATAAAACCGTATCGCTGACCGTAATCGTGCCCAAAACCTCTGCTTTTACAAGGGTAAATGTGGTTGACGAAGCAACGCCGCTGCTGAATGCCGCTCTAAACGACGCGCTGCTTGGAATGGTCGGCACAACACCTGTTGGAGAAGTATGAGTTGCCAAGGCTAACGCGCCAGAATCAACAAAGGTAAATGTCTTGCCTGTCGGGTCATAGTCCGTATCTGTGGTATTCTGCGCGTTTGCAGCAGTGGCCGTAAGTTTATCTGCTGCTCCGGCAGCGGGTGCATTGGTAGCAAGGGTCACAAGGAATTTTGTCGCCACGACATCGGCAATCAGCGCACTTGATGTCGCAAGCGTCAATCCAGTAGATGTCGCAGTCAATACAAAAGTTTCTTGGTCTGCCACCGCCGTATACTTGAATCCTTTACCTGCAAAATCTGCAATACCCGAAACTGCATCCATTGAAGTTGTCGCCGTCGCGGCAAACGTTCCCGCACCACTCGTTTTTGTAACGGTCACGGCTCCAACAAAAGTCGTATTCGTGTTGCCATACGTATCTTGCCCTGCGACAATCGGTTGCGTTGCAAAAATAATTCCGCTGGTAATATTACCGTGCGGCGTCCCTGCATGAGCAGGTTGAGTCAAGTATCCTAATTTCGTTGCGGTTCCCGCGGTAATGACAACGCCCGCAATATTTGATTGCGCAACTTCGCCGTTCGCATTACTCATAATAGTAAATGTTCCAGTTGTTGTTGCAAGTGTCGGGTTTTGAATACCTTGCAGAATGCGAAATGCAGTACCTGTTCCTGTTCCCAAATCAATTGCGCTCACTACAAGCGTAATCGTGCTTGAGGCTGCGCTTCCTGTCATGGTCACCACAGAAGTTGTTGCAGTTCCCACGGTAATTGTTCCAGCAACCGTACATCCACTGTTACATATTGCCGTTGATGTTGCTAATGAGCCGTCGGTGATAGCATACCCAGACGGAAATGTCATAATAATTGCGGTTGCTGTTGTCGCAATGTTTGTATCAAACGCGATATTATAATCAGCGTCAGTTGCTCCTGCGACCAAGTCCGCTGCGGCATTGCCCGCAACTGTTCCGCCCGATATTGCCGCGTGCGCCGACGGCACAAAAATTATCATTCCCGCGCTGATAACCAAAAAGGTTATGGCGAATACAGAAATTTCCTTTTTCATAAATTTTTTCATGTTTTTTATTTTTTAACCTTTATTATTTTAAAATTTATTTTATTTACGTGTCCTCCAAAGTTTTAGTAAAGACAAAGGAGGGTAAACGTAATTGCTAAAGTTATGACAAAACGTGCAAACGGATTCAACGATCATATTATGTACATGTATTATAAACAAACAGAAACCCGACCAAAAGTTTTGGACAAAAAACCGCCCTTAAGATAAGAAATGTAATAATATTTAATGTAGTAATAGTGTAGATAATAAATTATAGTACGATAATAAAAGTATAACAGATGCAAACGCAAAAACAATGTAAAGTAGTTATCCACCACCCGCACACCGTACGTGTTTCTGACCCCGCGGCTATCCGCTTACGACACTACTATCACTATTAATGTACCAAAGGCCATTTCCTTATCAAACCCAAAGGTTTAGCCATTTCACTCACAATATTCTACCGATATGAATAAATATGCACACTCCCAGAATATATCAAGCTGAAAAGTTACGGATTTGCCAAGAGATGATTACCTTAAAGGTGGGGGCGCTTACTCTGTAGCAGCGAATCGATCAGTTTTCCTTTGTATATTTAAAATATCTTGAAGCACCAACTGAAAATCTCTTTTCACATCTCCCCATCCCCAAGGACTATTAGCTGCATATTCCCTATCCAGAAAATCAGTCAGATTTTTAACTGCGTCCCGTATTTGAACTAAAAAATTTCTTTTTTGTAAAACTGCCTCTTGCGTCAAAGCATCGGATGAAATATTCGCAATCAAGAATTCTGTAAGAGATTTAATTTCTTCTATCTTTTTATAAATAGGTTCTGCATCCTCTGCCCCCATTTGTCCGAGACTAATCATCCTGCCAATCTTATCCAACAACGCCCTCCTCACTTCATCAAAAGTTCTTGATACGGCATCAAAACCATTTCCAATTTCGTCTAATTCTGCAAAACTTAAACCCTAATTAACCAAGTCCGTAATTTTTTACTTGTTTTAGAAAAAACTTTTCAAGTTCCTCCAGGTTGACTTTTTCCTTCAGAAATTCTATTGAAAAGTCTTTAACGTCTTTTAAATAAGAAAGCTGACTC
>Ga0210051_1003954_pt1 | contig 14600 bp, 14 predicted proteins | sample CryGey092014_all_FD_185464 | JGI IMG/M metagenome (GOLD analysis project Ga0210051, IMG submission 185464) | Groundwater microbial communities from aquifer - Crystal Geyser CG23_combo_of_CG06-09_8/20/14_all (SPAdes) (version 2) | ecosystem: Environmental > Aquatic > Deep subsurface > Groundwater...
TTAAAAATTGTTAATTCCTCTGTTAGAGTTTGCATATAGATACATAGTTAATTTTAACCCCCAATTCTACTACTTTTGCCCGTTCCGGGCAAATTATGGGTGTTACCTATGTATCTCATCTTTTGCATAGACCTGTCGCTTAATAAGATTTCGTGGCGAAATTTCAAATTACAGCAGAAAGATTATTAAGCGACAGGTCTAATAGATTGAAAAACTAACAAAAGTGTCCATGTAGGACATTTCTATTTCACCTTTACAGACTAATAAATAAATTGGACAAAAATTAAATTTTATGTTAAATATAAGGCAAGAAATAAATCGATCTTTTTATTAATTGTATAATATAAAAAAGGGGGAAAGTATAATGAACTTTAATCGCTTATTTTTTAGAAGTATAAAGAAAGAAACGCCAATAAGGCAAATGAATTATCGAGAAAAGCATTTTGCTTTTCCCAACAAAGAAGAAGACGCAAGGTTATTTCTTGAAGAACTTGAAAAACGCGTAAAAAAAACTTTTTTAAATAGCAGCCGGCAAGAAATTGATTTAGCTAATTTTATAGTAAAAGCAATAAAGGATAACAAAAAAATAACTATAAGTTTAAACAATCTACAGGAAAGTTCTCTTTTTGGTGTAGGATTAGGGGCGGGAACTTTCAATATTGTATGTAATAAGATTGAAAGGGAAATAAGTAAGATATTAAATACTTTAGATGTTAATTGTTTTTAATGCCACTATTAAGGTTTAGAAAAATTTTTTCAAAGGAGGTGATCAACATAAAGAGAAAAGAAAAAGAAGAGAAGGGTAAAGATAAAAAGCCCCCGTATAAAAATCGTAATATGTTAAAAAGAAAGGGGCAAAAAAGATATATAAAAAAATAGCAACTTAAAAGGGCTAAAATTATGGCCCTTATTTTTTTGATTTATTCAGCATTTTCATTGCCGGATATTCTAGAAAGCGCTGGATAAATTTTATTTTTTAAGGTATATTATTATATAGCACATTTAACAACATGCAATAAATAATAAATAAGGAGGGAGTATGATTATAGCGGAAGGAGGAACAAGGCTTTTAAAAGATTTTTTTGCGAAAAAAATTGGCAATGAAATGCTTAAAATGGAATTTCATAATCCGGTAATTTTTAATTTTTTGGTCCAGCTTTTGACGATTTATTGTCATAATACACCATCGCATAATGTTTTTTGCGCGAGGAAAGAAGAGGCCATCGGCGTTGATTTATTAAAGATGTCTGCAGGTGATATATTTTTTACTAATATTTCAGATGAATTATGCAAGGAAATTATAAAAATTAAAGCGGAAAGATTATTAATATCTTTAGGAATTTTTCCGGAAAGCTTGTTGGCCGGTGGCAAAAGGGCGGTTAGCTACAGCTATTATTTACAAATAGAAAAAGCATTAGTTAACATACTGTCAGAATTAGTTTTGGAACCGGAATGGGCCGAAGTGGATAAAAATTTTATGCCAGTTATAACAACTATGTACCGCGCCAGATTGCAAATGAATTTTAAAATACCAGAAATGTCAATTCAACAAGAATTAATCAGAGCCAGTAGAAAGCCTTTAATATAAAATTAACGGAAATAAAAGCACAGCTATTATCAGCTGCGCTTTTTTTATTATTTCTTTAATTCTTTTTTAAACCAATCCACATAGGGAATTTTTACCGGGTCAACTTCGTTCAGCATAGCCAGATAAAAAGTAATCCAAGTGCCGATTTGTAGCATTTCAAAGGCTTGTTTAAACTTTGTTTCTCCGGTTAATTTGTATTCCACTGTTTGAATTTTATATTTTTCAACCGCATTCTTGGTAATTTTTAATCGTTTTTGGTTTTTAATATGATAAAAATCAGAATTTAGAAAAAGAAACAGCAAATTATTTTTATTGCTTTTAGGATAAGCCAAGCCCTCTAAAGCATAATGGTTGGCATCCGGCAGAGTCAGATAACTGGCAAAGTTCTTGCTGGTTTCATTTAATTGGTTGCGGAAAATTCTTAAATTCCCCTGCAAAAATTCCGCCCCGACAATTATCGGAATTTTATTTTTCAAGAGTCCGGCTATTTTTTTTGCCCGGTTATTCTTGGCGCTTATTTCCGGCCTTAATTCCCGGTCCCATATTTCCAGGCTGGCGATAATATCTTCTATTTCTTTGATATTTATTTTAAAAAGTCCGGCCTTGGCCATCATCACCGCCAGGCCGAAAATGGAATAGCCCAAGCCCAGGCGCGGCTGGCCGGAAGGATTAAATTCGCAATCAAAAATATAGCCGGGGATATTGTTTTTAATCATTAATTTTTCCAACTGGCCGCCGCCTTTGGTCGTAATGCCTAAAATTTTTGCTTTTCTTTTCACAACTTTTTCATAAACGCTCAACGGCTCTTCGGTTCCGCCCGAATAGGAAGAAATAATAAATAAAGTATTTTTATCAACGCTTTCGGGCACGCCGTATCCCGGCACAATGCTTATCGGCGTTTTTAGCTGGTCGGGAAAAACCGCTTTAATCAAGCCGCCGCCGATATTGGATCCGCCCATGCCGTTAATTACTACTTGGTTTATCCGGCTGTATTCGCGCGGAATTTTAATCAGGCGGGAATCTTCCAGCACCTGCCTGACTTGGTCTGCCAGCACTTTTATGGAATCGGCCACTCGGCCCGAATCTAATTTTTTAATTTTGTTTAAATCGTCCAGTATCATAATTACATTATAGCATATTTAAGCCCTCTTTATGTAAATGGGATTGGTGGAATTTTTAGTATTACTTTAATTAACATTTTAAATTAACATTTTAAAACCCCCTATCCCCCTTATGCAAGGGGGACTTTCATTCTACCCCCTTTGTATAAAGGGGGATAGGGGGATTTTCTATACCCTAACAATGCCCGTTTCATCATGGCTTTAGCGAGACGAGGGAGTTAGAGTTGATTAATTATCATCATCATTCTCTCTTGACATTATTTTAATATTAGATAAAAATTATAAAATAGGAGGGTTGATCTTTTTATAAAATTAATTTGGCGGAAGGTTAACCCCGTTAGAAAACTTTTCTAACGGGGTAAATAGCATTCAAACTTTCATTAGCTGAAATATATGTTTTTCTTTTGGGCTATCGACCAACTCTTAAAAAGAATTAAATTTTTTATTAATTTATAGAGGGGAATATGGTGTTTTTTCCGCATCTTGGGTTGCAGAAAAAACGAATTAATAATTTTATAAATAAAATATGACAAATAAGCAAAAAAACAATCTTAACAAAACTCAGAACCCATACACGAAAATGGAAGAAGAAATTTTGGATTTTTGGCAACGAGCAGAGATTTTTAAAAAATCTATTACAAAAGACGCACTAAAAGGAAATTATATTTTTAATGACGGCCCCCCTTTCATTACAGGTCTACCTCATTATGCGACTTTACTTCCTAGTATCGCCAAAGATGTTGTGCCAAGATATTGGACAATGAAAGGATATAGAGTCGAACGTATTTGGGGCTGGGATTGTCATGGATTGCCAGCGGAGAATAAAGTTGAAGAACAGCTAGGATTAAAAAATAAAAAGGATATTGAAGAATTAGGAGTTGATAAATTCATTGATGCTTGCCGAACATATGTTAATAAAGGAACTGAACAATGGGAGTGGTATATTAATAGAATTGGTCGATGGGTTGATATGAAAAACGCCTACAAAACCATGGATATAAAATTCATGGAAAGTGTTATTTGGTCGTTTAAAAAATTATATGATACTAGTTTTATTTACGAGGGTTATCGCACCAGTTTGCATTGCCCGCGTTGTGCTACACCTTTGTCGAAGTTTGAGATTACAATGGATGCGGGTTCTTATCGTGATGTGACCGATAAATCCGTCATTGTAAAATTTAAAATTAAAAATTCAAGTAATGCAAAAAAAGATATTGGCATTAATGATAATACCTATTTGCTGGCATGGACGACAACACCCTGGACGTTGCCGGGAAATTTAGCATTAGCAGTCGGGGATGAAATTAATTATTTTATTTTAGAGACAAACGCATCGTTTAGCAGGGGTCTTGCTGATGGAGAGCTGAAAATAACCCCGGGTAAATATATTGTCGCTTCTGATAGGTTTGAATATTTAACAAAAGAAGGAAATTATTTTTCAGATAATATAAAGAAGATTAAAGGAAGAGATTTAGTCGGCCTGAAGTATGAGCCGTTATATGAATTAAACAGTAATGAGATAATAAAATCAGACAAGGTTTATAAAGTTTACGCTGCTGATTTTATAACGACTAAAGATGGGACTGGCATTGTCCATATAGCACCAAATTTTGGCGAGGATGATTTCCGACTCGGAGAAAAGGTTAAATTGCCGATGATTGACCTGATGGATGAGAATGGAGTTTATTTGGAATCGTCCGGAAAATGGAGCGGGTATTATTTTAAAAAAGCTAACCGCGATGTTTTGCTTGATCTGGAAAAACGTGACATTATTTTTTCCAGTTCTGATTTTATGCATACCTACCCTTTCTGCTATCGTTGTGACACTCCTTTAATCTATAAGACTCAAAGGGCCTGGTATTTGGATGTGCAAAAAATTAAGGCAAGAATGCTGGAAACGAATCAAAAAATAAATTGGGTGCCGGAATATTTTAAAGAAGGTCGGTTCAAGAATAACATTGAAAGCGCACCTGACTGGTGTTTGTCTCGATCTCGTTACTGGGGGTCGCCAATTCCGGTTTGGAAATGTTCTGATTGCAATAAAATAAAAGTTTTAGGATCAATCGAAGAAATTGAAAAATTGAGTGAGAAAAAGATAAAGGATTTGCATAGACCGGATATTGATAAACATGAATTAAAATGTGAATGCGGAGGCGTAATGAAAAGAGTTAAAGAGGTATTGGATTGCTGGTTTGAATCCGGTGCCATGCCCTTTGCCCAATTTCATTATCCTTTTGAGAGACGAGATGATTTTAAAAATATGTTTCCCGCAGATTTTATTATTGAATATACCGGTCAACTTAGGGGTTGGTTCTATTATCTGCACGTCTTATCAAATGCTTTGTTTAATTCCGTTTCTTTTAAGAATGTCATAGTTAGTGGAGTTTTAGCGGGAACAGACGGCCGAAAGATGAGTAAATCATTCGGTAATTATCCTGATCCACGGGCTACATTGGAAAAATATGGCAGTGACGCCTTGCGCATGTATTTTATGAATAGTTCGATCATGCTTGGAGATGACATTAGCTTGTCTGAAATCGATATTCAAGATGCACTACGGAAGAACGTGATAATACTTTGGAATGTAGTTAAATTTTATGAATTATTCATGTCATCAGGTAATAAAATTTCTACGATAGATAAAAATGAAAAAGAAAACATTTTAGATGTATGGATACTAATAAGATTGAATCAATTAATTAAAGAGGAAACAGAAAACTTAGAGAAATATAATTTGCCCGGGGCATCTCGGCCGATCGGTGGATTTATTGATGATCTGTCAACCTGGTACTTGAGACGTTCGCGCGACAGATTTAAGGGTGGAGACGTTAGAGATAAACAGGCCGCACTCGCGACAACCAAACTTGTTCTGACTGAGTTGTCAAAAGTAATGGCACCTTTTACTCCTTTTATCGCTGAACAAATTTGGCAAAAGTTGACAGGAAATGATTTTAAAAATGAAGATAGATCGGTGCATCTTGAAAAATGGCCGAAAAATATTAATTTAAAAACTGAGAGACATGGTAATATTTTAGAAGAAATGGAACAAGTCAGGAATATTATTGAACTCGGTTTGTCAAAAAGAGATGAGTTCGGAATTAAGGTGCGGCAACCCTTACAAGAATTAAAGATAAAAAACTATGAATTAAAAAACGATTTTAAATCATTAATTTTAGATGAATTAAACGTTAAAAATATTGTTTGTGAAAAAGGAGATGAGGATATTTCAGTCGAACTTGATACAAACATTACGGATGAATTAAAACTGGAAGGCATCAAGCGCGAAATTGTGCGGCTCGTAAACGCGGCGCGCAAGGGTTCCGGACTCAACCTCAAAGATCGCACAGAAATATTTTATTCTACGGATAGCAAATTAATTCTTAGCGCTATTGAAACTTTTAGAGAAGAGATTCTGAAAGATACCTTAAGTAATAAAATAAAAAATATTGAAAATATTGCCGGCTTAAAGGAGGTAAAAGTTGATGACGATTTCTTAAAACTAGGCATTAAAAAAAGTGATTTATTATGAAAAATATTAAAAAACAACTAGATAAGTCGGTTATAATAACAGGTGCGACGGTTACAGGCAAAACAACGCTGTGCCGTCGCTTGATTGTGCATTTCGGGCTAGACCCAATGCCTGTGCACACGACAAGAAAATTGCGGGATGGCGAGATTGAGAATATCGACGGAATTTTTATTTCCGAGCAAGAATACAAAACCCGTTTTGACAATGGCGAATATTTGCAGGAATCTCTTGAGTCCGCCTATTTTAGTGGAGCGTATTACGGTTGTCCCAGAGAGTGGATTAATAGTACTAAGCACGGCAATTACAGTTGTTTTGTTTGCCCGACGGTAAAAATGGCCAAAGAAATAAAGGAAACACTCGGGTTGTCATATACCCTTTTTTTAGGTAGATTGTCTCACTGCGATTCCCTGGTTAATTAGCAAGTATCATAATTACATTATAGCATAAAAATCAAAAAGCTTGACAATATAATAATATTAGATAAAAATTATAAAATAGGAGGGTTGATCTTTTTATAAAATTAATTTGGCGGAAGTAAACCCCGTTAAAAGAAAGCTTTCGATTTCAGCAAAGGCTTTCTTTTAACGGGGTAAATAGCATTTAAACTTTCATTAAGGAGAAATAATTATGCCAGTTAATACAATAGTAGATGTGGATTTTATAAGAAAGTTATCTGATGTTTTTAAAAAGCCTTTTGGAAGATCAGGATATAATAGCCATTTTTTAGATGTGTTAGATGAAGAGAATTTAAGATTTGAACCGATTATTTGCGAAGAATGCAGGAATACTTTAGGAATCAAGGTAATTTCTAAAAAGAATAACCAATTTAGCGCTGTAATTATTTCGGAAATAGGAAGCATAATGATTGTTTTAGGAATTCATCCTGATAGCCATTCTATCATTTGTAATAAATACGGAAAATCCAATACTGATATAATGTTTCAGACAAGATTATTTTTATGCAATAAATGTAGAGTCCCCAGTAAAGATTTTCTTATTCCCATCGCTCTTATATCAAGCGCAGTAGCCAGTGATTTAAAAAATACGCCAATTATTACCACCAATATGCCTAATTTTGATCCTGATTTAGGGTGCTGGATAACAATTTTAGTAGCAAAAGAAAATGGCGACAATGGCATGAAAATGTTTTTAAATTTGCAGACAAATTATGAAGAATTCAGAATAATTCTTAGTATTCCAGCCCTAAGAGAGCATATGAAACGATTTATATAATTAATAAACAAACCATAGTCAAAAAAGATTATGGTTTTTTTATTTTTTACCCTTGATTTTTTTGCTGTTTTTTGTTATCTTAAGGGTATAATCAGGCACAACCTGATTTTTTATCAATAAAAATATTTTATAATTTTATATTATGTCCGGGCATTCAAAGTGGGCGACAACTAAAAGGCAGAAAGCTACCGTGGACGCCAAGCGGGGAGCGATTTTTACTAAGCTGGGAAACTTAATCGCTATGGCCGCCAGGGAAAAGGGAGGCGATCCGAATGCGAATTTTTCTTTAAGAATGGCGGTAGGCAAGGCCAAGCAGGCGAATATGCCCAAGGAAAACATTGAACGGGCGATAAAGCGCGGTACTGGCGAGTTGGCCGGCAAGGCCATTGAAGAATTAATTTATGAAGGTTTTGGGCCGGCGAAATCGCAGTTTATAATCAGATGCTTAACGGATAATAAAAATAGAAGCGCGTCCAATATCCGCCATATCTTTACCGAATATGGCGGTTCGCTGGGATCGGTTTTATGGAATTTTTCCCAGAAAGGAGTAATCAGGATTGTCAAAGATGAATTAGACAAGGCAAATTTAGACAAAGAAATTTTTGAACTGGAATTAATTGATGCTGGCGCTGAAGATTTTTTAAGCGAAGAAGAAGGATTGATAATTTATACTAAAATAGAAAACTTGCAGGCAGTCAGGCAGTTTTTGGAAAATAATAATCTAGCGGTTGAGTCAGCCGGTATAGAATATGTCGCCAAGGAAAATTTAACCGTGAGCGAAGAAGAAAAGGATAAAATAGAAAAATTTATAGAAGCGCTGGAAGATAATGAAGACGCGGCCGACTATTATACTAATATTGATATTTGAAATAAAATAAAAATTGTGAAAAATAAGAAAGCAAATATTATTTTAGGCATAGATCCGGGCTTGGCGGATACGGGCTACGGGCTGATTGAAAAGAATAACAACCAATTAACCTGTTTGGCCTATGGTTCAATTAAAACAAAAGCCAAAATAGAGATGGCTGGCCGGCTGGAAATAATAAATAAAGAATTAAATAAAATAATTAAAAAATACCAACCGGATTTAATCGCCGTGGAAGAATTATTTTTTTGCAAGAACGTAAAAACAGCTTTAATAATCGGGCAGGCGCGCGGAGTGATAATGCTTACGGCCAAGCAGAGAAAAGTTCCTTTGGCTGAATATACGCCTTTACAGATTAAGCAGGCGGTTTCATCTTACGGCCGAGCCGGTAAACAGCAGGTGCAAGCTATGGTAAAATTGCTTTTAAAATTGTCGCAGACACCGAAACCGGACGATGCCGCCGATGCCTTAGCCGCCGCTATTTGCGCCGCCAATTCAACAAATTTTAAATTATAAGGGACTGCCGCCAAATGCCATTTTGCCAATCTCGCTTCAAAAGCGCATTCGGCGGCAGTCCCTATAAATATGGATTATGCCAAAAATATTTAAAATCGTTTCTATAGCATCTGAAGTAGCCCCTTTTTCCAAAAGCGGCGGTTTGGGCGATGTGGTCAGAAGCTTGCCCAAAGCTTTAAAAAGATTGGGCAATGAAATAATTGTTATCACTCCTTTTTACGGGCAGATTATTGATAAGAGAAAGCATAAGTTGAAGTTGATTTATAAAGATATTAATGTTTATCTTAATTCAGAAGATACAGTTAAGGTAAATTATTGGCAGGGTTATTTAATGAAAGGCCTGCCGGTTTATTTTATAGAAAACAAAAAATATTTTTCCCGGAGAAAAACCATCTACGGCTCCAGCCATGAAAACGCCCGTTTTTTGATTTTTGACATCGCCGCTTTAAAACTGATCACTTTATTGAAGTTTGAAGCCGATATTGTCCATTGCCATGATTGGCAGACAGGACTGATACCTTATTATTTAAAAACAGATTTCCGCTATTCTAAAACTTTAAGAAAAGCCAAAACTATTTTTACCATTCATAATTTAGTTTTTCAGTTTGGCAAGAACTGGTGGGAGGCGCCGGCGCGTAAGAAAGATTACGGCAAAAGCAGAATTCCCCATTTGGCTGATTCTAAAATTGAATATGTTAATTTTGTCAAACGGGCCATTCTTTCCGCGGATGCTATTACCACCGTCAGCGAACAATACCGGGAAGAGATTATGACTAAAATATTTGGCCAGGATTTGCATAGAATTTTGCGCAACCGCGAAGACCGGCTATTCGGCATAATTAACGGAATAGATTATAACGCCTATAATCCGGCCAAAGATCCGGGGCTTTTCAAAAATTATGATTATAAAAAAATCCATCGGAAAAAAATAAATAAAGAATATCTTCAGAAAAAGTTTAATTTGCCTGTCAATAAGGACATCCCTTTAATTTGCACTACTTCGCGCATAACTTTTCAAAAGGGTTTTGAGCTGATACTAAAAATTTTAGAACAGCTTGTCCTTTTAGATATCCAGTTTGTTTTTATCGGTTCCGGCGATAAGATTTATATCAGAGAATTGCAAAAATTATCCAAGAAATATCCGCAAAAAATTATTATTATGCCTTCGCATGAGCAAAACCAAAAATATGAGACGCTTGTTTACGCCGGCTCCGATATATTTTTGCTCCCCTCCCACCATGAGCCGTGCGGCATTAACCAGCTGATAGCCATGAGATACGGCTGCGTCCCGATTGTCAGAAAAGTAGGGGGCCTTTACGACACGGTGGAAAATTTTAATCCCCTGGAAAAGGAAGGCACCGGATTTATCTTTAACCAATTCAACGAATTCTCGCTTTATGGCGCTATTGTCAGGGCTCTGGAAACTTATAAATACAGAAAGGCGTGGCGGGATATAATAGTCAGAGCCATGAAAGAATCAAACAGCTGGGAAATTCCGGCTAAAAGTTATATTACTTTATATAAAAAAACCATAAAAATAAATAATGAAAAATAATATATGCTTTGGATTAATTTTTTGCATTTATACCAGCCGGCTAATGCCAGCGCCCATACGATAAAAGAGGCAACTAAATTAAGCTATTGGCGCTTGGTCAGGGCGTTGGAAGAAAATCCTAAAATAAAATTTACTTTGAATATTACCGGCTGTTTGTTATTGCGTTGGGATGAATTAGGTTTTTCGGATTTAATTAAAAGAATTAATAATTTAATTAAAAAAGGGCAGATTGAATTAACCGGAAGCGCCGCTTACCATCCTATCTTGCCCCTTATTCCCTCGGAAGAAATTAAGCGGCAGATTGAAGAAAACGAGTTTATTTTAAAAAGATATTTAAGCAAAGAAATTAAGCTTAGAGGTTTTTTTCTACCAGAGATGGCTTATAGTAAGCAAGCGGCAAAAATAATAAAAAAAATGGGTTATGAATGGCTGATTTTAGATGAGATGGCTTATAGCGGCAAATTAAACCAGGCGGATTTAAATAAAGTTTATTTAGATTACGCGAGCGGCCTTAAGATCATTTTTCGCTGCCGCGCTTTATCAAAAAATTATGTGCCGGACAAGCTTTCGCGGATAATTAAAGACGGCGGAGACAATGGCAAAATATTTATAACCGCCACTGACGGCGAATTATACGGCTTAAGGCATAAAGACCCCACCGGCGAGTTTGAAGAATTGCTTAAATATAAAAATTTAACCACGGCGACAATTTCAGAGTTTATAAGCAAAAGTAAAAAGTTAGAGAAAATAAAACTGCTAGCCAGTAATTGGGAAACAACAGCAGATGATTTAAATAAAAAATTACCATATGCTTTATGGTTTGACAAAAGAAATTATTTGCAGTTAAAATTATGGGAGTTGGCTAATTTGGCTTATAAAACTGTTGTTAAAAATAAAAAAGATAAGAATTATTACTGGGCGTGCTGGCATTTGGTACGCGGTTTGTCCAGTTGCACCTTTTGGTGGGCGAGCGGCAAGGATTTAGGGCCGTTTAGCCCGATCTCATGGGGGCCGGATGAAGTCATCAGGGGAGCCGATGATCTGATTCGGTCAATTCGGACGCTGGCCAACATCAAGACTTTAAAAAATAAAATTAAAGGAGAAAAAATATATTTAAGAATATACCAAATGATTTGGCAGAAACATTGGATTTATTATTGGAAAAAATAAAGACAATGCCAGTCGGCGAATATATGCAAAAATTGTAAATTGTATTGGCTATATTCGCGTTATATTATATGAATATAATAAATAAACTTTTTGACGAACAATTTGTAATTAATCTTTTTAAGAAAAGAGTATTGCCCGAATACCCTAATTTTAATAACATTAAAAGGGTGGAGATTATCCCCTGTAAAAAGTATATCTGGGAAGAAACCTACCATGTGGTTATTGAATTTAAAACTTTTTTTACGAATAAGGAAGGAAAGGCCAAAAAATTGTCTATTTATTGCTCGGCGCACAGTAATGAGCCGAGGAAAAATGTTTATGATGGCTTAAAATTTTTATGGAATCATGGTTTTAATAAGGGCTATCTTTCCATCCCCCACCCCTTGTTTTATTCTCATCAATTCAAGGCCATTTTTTATCGGGGAGCCAATGGGCGCAATCTTTATCGTTTTATTCGGGAAAAAAATTTAAAAGAAATTAAAGAAATTATTCCCAAAGCCGCCGCTTGGTTTGCTAAGTTGCACAAAATTCAAACAAAAAATGCCCATAATTTTAACAGAAAGAATAGCCGCATTGAAACTGTCATCCCCGGGATAGAGCATATTTTAGAAAGAATTAAAGAGCATTATGAGGAATATTATGAAGATTATAAAAAAATGCATGAGATATTTAATAAAAAAGAAAAAGATTTTTTCGCGTCCACTGCAAAACGCTGGTTAGTCCATGGCGATGCTCATCCGGAAAACATAATTAAAATGAGCAAAAGAAAAATAGCGGTGATTGACTTTACCGATCTTTGCCTTTCTGATTTTGCCCGCGATTTGGGCGCATTCACCCAGCAAGTTGAATTTATGTGCAACCGCAAAATCGGCAATCCGGAGTACGCGCGAAAAATAAAAGATTTATTTTTGGAAAATTATTTACATTGTTCTAAAATAATACTAAACAATTCCTTAAAGGAGCGCATAGATAATTATTATAATTGGACTGCTATCCGTACCGCCACCTTTTTTCTTTTAAAATATAACCCGGAGCCGGAACGAGCTCGGCCTTTAATAGATAAGGTGCGCCATAATTTAAAAATATAAAAAAATAATTTTATTTAAAACTTTATAAATTTATTTCTATATGCTAATTGATCTTCAGTTACATTCTAATTATTCCGATGGTTATTTAACGCCGACGCAGGTAGTTAAGTTTGCTTTTAAAAGAGGCATAAAAATAGCGGCTCTTACTGACCACAATACGGTTAGTGGTTTGGGTGAGTTTCGCCGGTCATGCAAGAAATATAAAATAAAGCCGATTACCGGCCTAGAGCTTTACGCTAAAGTCGGCCATAAAAAAATAAATTTACTTTGGTATAATTTTGACGATAAAGATCCCGGCCTGCATAAAATTTTAAGGAACAGCCAGATAAGAAGGCGCAGCCGAGTGAGAAAAATTTTAAATAAGTTAATAAAAAAATATAAATTTGTTTTGAATGTTGAAAAAACATTGGATAAATACAATCATTATATACCCTTAAATCACATCATTGATGAAATTTGGGAAAATGGAAGAAATAAAAAAATTATTAAAAAAGCATTAGGCAATAAAAATTCCAGAGAAGAAGAAATAATAGGAGGATTTTTTTATAATCGCGATATCGCCGTTCTGCATGAAAGCTATATAAATATTGAAAGAATATTGCGTTTAAGAAAAAGAATCGGCGGGCAGATTATTTTAAATCATCCGGGGAAAAATAACCAATTAGGCAGGGAGTTTATAATTAAAGTAAAAAAATTGGGATTTGACGGCATAGAAGTTATGTCGCCGCACCATTCTTTGGGAGGGGTAATGTACGCGCAGTTTATCGCTCGCGAGTTTGATTTTATAGCTACCGGCAGCTCCGACTTCCATCGTTTTGAAGGCGGTAATTATGCTATTCAAAATTCCTGGGACTATTTTAAGGTTGACGCGAAATTTTTAAGAAAGATTAAAAAAATAATAGGATAAAATAATGCTTCACCATTTAATATTTGAGGGGGCGGAGCTCTCGGGCAAAAGCTGGCTCATGTCCCGAATCTATGATTACCTTGAGCCGAAATACAATCAAAGCGACCGTATTTTGGACGGCTGCCATTGGTTTAATTGCGATGTCGGCGTTTACGGCACTAAGCACGGTCGGCCAATAATAAAAAATTACCTGAGAATTTTTAAAACGCTGGCTAAAAAAAATTTATTAATAGAAAAATTGCATTTATCAGACATAGTTTATAACCGCCTGCACAACCAAAAAGAAATTAATTACAGCGCTATTGAAAAAGATCTTGTTAAATTAAATTTTAAAATTATATTAATAACATTTCCTGAAGATAAAAAAATATTAAATAAAAGGATTAAGGACCGCCTTAATTTATATCCCCATTATGAAAGAATCTTGCAGAGTCCGGATTGGTATTTAAACCAGCAAAGGCAGTATCTGGCAGAAATCAAAAAAACTTCCATTCCCTATTTAATAATAAAGACCGATAAATTGCCGGATAATAAATTAGTTATTAAAATATTAAAATGGATGGGAGAGAAATAAAAGGGGACTATTTTCAGTCCCCATAATGCGTTTGTTTGGCGATGTTTACATGGTGATAATTCCCAGTTTGATAAGATCATGATATGCATACAAAAAACAAATAACTCCACTTGCCAGCCAGGCAAGAGCTACAAGACCATCATCTCTTTCGTTCCTAATAGCATGAAAAGTGAAGTAAACTAATGATAAAACAGTGAAGAAAATTTCAACAATTAATAATCCCATGAGTTCCTCCTTTCATAATGGTTAATGTTTTTTATAACAAATAAATAAAATGAACAGTTATAACATTTTATATTAACATAATATTAAAAATTTGTCAATAGTTGTACTGTTGCAGAGTCAAAGCTACCTTCTGTGGATAATTAATATTATTTAAAGATAAAAATAATGTAGACGCTATTTTTTCTTGAGGCGTCATTCTGTTCATTCCATATCCCCCATGTCTGCGTTT
>Ga0210051_1003961_pt1 | contig 14590 bp, 17 predicted proteins | sample CryGey092014_all_FD_185464 | JGI IMG/M metagenome (GOLD analysis project Ga0210051, IMG submission 185464) | Groundwater microbial communities from aquifer - Crystal Geyser CG23_combo_of_CG06-09_8/20/14_all (SPAdes) (version 2) | ecosystem: Environmental > Aquatic > Deep subsurface > Groundwater...
GTTCTTAGTTGTTATTGGGATTTTGGATTTGCCCGTCCTCCGCAGTAGCAGGCTACTGCTACGGAGGATGGATTTTGGATTTGGTAGTATTTGGATTTTGGATTTCATTTGGATTCTGTGTTAATCTGTGTTAATCTGTGGTTTTTATTTATGTTAATTCGTGTTAATTCGTGGTTACCCTTCAAACTCTGGTTAATATCTCTGGCCCATCTCCAAGTATTGCTATTGTATGCTCAAAATGGCAGGAGAGGCTTCTGTCTCTGGTTATTACTGTCCAGTCATCTTCCTTTACTTCTACTTCAAAACCACCCATATTCACCATCGGCTCAATAGCCAGGGTCATCCCTACCTTAAGCAGTGGACCCTGACCGGGCTTACCAAAATTAGGAATCTGGGGGTCTTCATGCAGGCTTCTGCCAATTCCATGACCTACTAAATCTCGCACCACCGAGAAACCATTGCTTTCTACATAGTCTTGAATACTAAAAGAGATATCACCCAGTCTGTTTCCAGCCTGGGCTTTACTTATAGCTCTATTAAGAGCTTCTTTAGTTACCTTAAGTAATCTTTCTGCCTCCTCTCCTATCTCTCCTACTGGCAAAGTAAGAGCAGAATCTCCATGGTATCCTTTTAAGAGAGCCCCAAAATCAAGGGAAACAATATCTCCTTCCTTTAACTTCCGCTCCCCGGGTATCCCGTGGACTACCTCTTCATTTATAGATACACAGATACTTTTCGGATAGCCGTGGTAGCCATTAAAAGATGACTTTGCTCCCCAGCGGGCAAGCTCTTCTTCAGCTAATTCATTTATTTTAGAGGTCTTTATTCCCGGTAAAATGCTTTTTCTTAACTTCTCAAATACCCTGGCTACTACTCGGCCCGCTTCACGCATAAGAGCTATCTCTGAGTTTGACTTTATAATAATCATCTAATTCCCTTTAAGAAGCTCTAATATCTTTACAAACACTTCTTTTGCTTCCTTCCCCCCGTCTACTGAATGGAGTAGATTTTTATCTTTATAGTATTCAATCAAAGGATAGGTCTGTCTTTGATAAACCTTAAGCCTCCTCTTAATTACTTCTTCTTTGTCATCATCTCTTTGGAATAAGCGGCCCTGACAATCATCACAAATACCCTCTATTTTTGGGGGCATAGTAATTAGATTATAAATCTTTCCACAATCATAACAGGTGCGTCGGCTACTTAATCTTCTAATCGTCACCTCCTCCGGGGTCTCCATATTTATTACTGCTGACAATTTTAATTCCAAATCTTCTAATACCTTATCTAAGGCCGAAGCTTGAAAGACAGTGCGGGGAAAACCATCTAAAAGAAAACCGCCCTTAACATCTCCCTTTTTAAGTCTCTCCCTGATTATCTCAATCACAATCTCATCCGGGACTAACTTCCCTTCATCCATATATTCTTTTGCTTTTTTGCCCAGAGCTGTCTTTCCCTTTACTTCTTCCCGAAGTATATCTCCACTGGCAATGGAAGGGATCTTAAATTCCCTACTTAATAATTCTGCCTGGACTCCTTTACCTGCCCCCGGCGGACCTAATAAGATTATCTGCATCTTAAACCTCTAAATGTCTCTTGACTTCGTTGCCAAAAGATATTATAACACAAAGCCCCATAAAAGTAAAGAAAGAAGAAGAAAGCACATAGCCATTAAATCTTCCCTAAACGAGATAGCATTTACAGCCTCAGTTTGAATAGGATGGGTGGCAAAGAGTAAGGCAGTAAATAAAGGTATTGTTCTATAAAAAGTAGAGACGACCCGCCGGGTCGTCTCTACAGGGGGTCTGACCCCAACACAAAGAAGAAAATATATTAAGATTGTGTTTGCAATGTGAAAGAGAAAATTAGTAAGATGATATCCAAAGGGATTTAATTGCCAGAACAAATAGTCAAGAAAGTAAGAAAGGGTAATCAGCTTTTACTTAATAAACCCTTCATAATGCCTCATGAGCATCTGAGCCTCTATTTGCTGGACTGTATCTAGGGCTACCCCGACTACAATGAGGAGTGAGGTTCCTCCTAAATAAAAAGTCCCAATATGGGTAAGGCTAATAATGTAACTGGGGATAACCGCAATGAAGGCTAAAAATAAAGCACCAAGCAAAGTTATGCGGGTTAAAATTCTATCCAGATATTCAGAAGTAGGCTTACCGGGTCTAATTCCAGGGACAAAGCCCCCATACTTTTTCATATTATCAGCTACCTCTACTGGATTGAAGGTAACTGCAGTATAAAAGTAAGTAAAAAAGATAACTAATAAAGCATAGGACAGATTGTAATACCAGGAAGTCTCGTTAAAGGAGGAAGCTAGCTGGCGAATAGCCGGGACAGGGACAAACTGGGCAATGGTAGCTGGGAATAATAATATGGAGATGGCAAAGATAATTGGAATAACTCCGGCCTGATTGACTTTAAGGGGAAGATAAGTTGACTGCCCCCCATATACTTTCCGCCCAACTATTCTCTTGGTATACTGCACTGATACTCTTCTTTCTGCTTGTTGAACATAGACTATCCCCGCTACTATAGCCACCGCAATTATCATTAAACTTAAGACATTACTTATTCCAATTCCACCGCTCTGGTATAAGGAAATTGTTTGAGCCACCTGGGTAGGCATTCTGGCTACAATTCCTACAAAGATGATTAAAGATACCCCATTGCCAATCCCCTTGTCAGTGATCTGCTCTCCCAGCCACATCAAGAAGGCAGTGCCAGCAGTCAAGGTAATGATTATCCTTAAGAAGTGGACTACATCTAACTGAGTTATCACTCCCGCATTCTTCAGCCAGATAGTCATCCCCACAGCCTGGACTAAGGCTAAAGCTATAGTTAAATAACGCGTATAACGGGAGATTACTTTTCTGCCGCTTTCACCTTCCTTCTGTAATTGCTCAATCTGAGGGATTACTACGGTTAAAAGCTGCATGATGATGGAGGCATTAATATAAGGAGTAATTCCCATCGCCAGGATGGAGAACTTTCTTAAGGCTCCCCCGGTAAAGACATCTAATAATCCCAGCAAGCCTCCCTGCTCAAATAAGTGAGCCATGGCTTCCCGGTCAATGCCGGGGACATAAACATGAAGCCCAAAGATAAAGACTGAAAATGCTCCAAAGACAAAAAATATTCTCTTGCGGAGGTCAGGAACCTTAAAAGCACTAATTAAAGTTAGTAACACTTGTGCTCCCCATTATAATAAATCAAAGATAAAAATGCAAAAAGCAAAATGACATATTAAAATTTAAAAACCTTCTTTTGCCTTATGCCACCTTTTTGCATTTTTAATATGTATTTTTGATATTTTATTTTTATTGCTTCTCCCCCTGCTCTCTTAATCTTCTCCAAAGCGCTTTTACTAAAATGGTGAGCCTCAATCCTCAAGGGTTTTTCAATCTTTCCTTTACCTAAAATAGTTAGCCCATCTTTCAAGGAAGAGATTACTTTATGTTTGAGGAGAGTCTGAGGATTGACTAAGATATCTTTTTCAAATCGCCCAAGCTGGAAAAGATTAACAATTGCCTGCTCTTTTCTAAACATTCCCCGGGGCATCGCACCTTTGCCTGAGGCTCCCCTTAGTTTTGGCAAGCGCCGGTGAAGGGGAGTTTGTCCTCCTTCAAAGCCCGGACCTTTCCCTCCACCTGAGCGAGCTCCCTGACCTTTTTGTCCCCGGGTTGAAGTCTTACCATGCCCTGAGCCCTTCCCCCGTCCTACTTTCTTTGGCCTCTTTTTGGCCCCCTTTGCTGGTCTTAATTCATGAAGTCTCATCACTTATTTCCTCTACTCTTAACAAATAACCCACCTTCCTAATCATTCCTCTAATTGCCGGTGTATCTTTAAAAGTCCTAGTCTGGTTTAGTCTACGCAGGCCAAGAGTGCGAAGAGTTACCTTATGTTTCTTGGGCCTGCCAATAATACTCCTTTTGTAAGTTATTCTCAAGCTTTTAGCCACCACTTACCTCTTTTAATGCAAAAATTTTTATTTGGGATTTGGGATTGGGAATTTGGGATTTGTTTGGGATTTGGTAGTATTTGGATTTGGGATTTTTGCTGGGGTTCTCTTTACTCCTCGTAATTCAGCCATCTCTTCAGTGTGCCTTAACTCCTCCAAACACTTCATCGTAGCTCTGGCTACATTGAGAACATTATCGCTCCCCAGGGATTTAGTAAGAATATTCTTCACTCCGCTTAATTCTAAAATTACCCTCACTGCCCCTCCAGCAATCACCCCGGTACCTTCACTGGCTGGCCTAAGCACTACTTTTGCTGCTCCATAACTACAGGTAATCGGATAGAAAATAGTAGTCTTATAAATGGGCACAAAGGTTAAGTTCTTTTTTGCCTCCTCAACTCCCTTACGCACTGCTGCCGGCACCTCCACTGCCTTACCTAATCCTACTCCCACATATCCCTCCTTATCCCCGACAGCTACTAAAGCACTAAAACTAAACCTTCTTCCCCCTTTGACTACTTTAGCCACTCTATTTACCTGAATAACCTTTTCCTCTAAGTCAAGTTGACTGGGGTCAATTCTGGGCAACTGCTTTCCTCCTTGCCTTTAGTTGTTAGTTATCATTCCTGAGCCTTCAGGAACAGGTTTTATATCGGCACCATTGTAATCGCTGATTTTATATCAGCACCAATGTAATCGCTGATTTCATATCAGCGCCAATGTAATCACTGATTTTACATCAGCGCCAATGTAATCGCTGATTTCATATCAGCGCCAATGTAATCACTGATTTTACATCAGCGCCAATGTAATCGCTGATTTCATATCAGCGCCAATGTAATCACTGATTTTACATCAGCGCCAATGTAATCGCTGATTTCATATCAGCGCCAATGTAATCACTGATTTTACATCAGCGCCAATGTAATCGCTGATTTTACATCAGCGCCAATGTAATCGCTGATTTATATCGGCGCCAATTAAAATTGGCGATTACAGATAATATACTAAAACTTCAGTCCCCCTTCGCGGGCTCCTTCAGCTAAAGCTTGCACCCGACCGTGATATAAGTAACCTCCCCGATCAAAAACTATCTGATTAATTCCTTTCTCCAGACTCTTCTGGGCAATAAGCCTCCCTACTACCTTTGCCTTCTCTACTTTACTCATCCCGTCTACCTTCTTTCTAACCTCGGGAGTTAAAGTAGAGACAGCAAGAACAGTCTCTTGCTTCTGGTCATTAATCAACTGGGCATAAATATGGGTCAGACTCCTGAAGACATTTAACCGGAGCCTGGATTCGCTCCCCTGTATATTTTTGCGTATCCCTCTATGTCTTAGTTTTCGGCAGAGGTTTCTACTCTTCTTCTTAATCATTTCTTCTCCATTTCTCCTCCTACTTTACCAGCCTTGCCTGCTTTCCTCTTCACATATTCTCCCTCATACTTAATTCCCTTCCCCTTGTAAGGCTCAACAGGACGAACCTTCTTAATCTTAGCCGCCATTTCCCCAACCTGCTCTTTATCATTCCCCTTTAGAGATAACTTCGCTCCTTCAACTTTAACCTCCACACCAGCAGGAATTTTTAGCTCTACCGGGTGAGAGAAGCCTACTTGAAGGATTAACTTGTCCTTCTCCAGAAGCGCTCGATAACCAACCCCACTAATCTCCAATATCTTTTGAAACCCCTTGGTTACTCCCTCAATCATATTAGCGATTAAAGTGCGGGTAAGACCATGTAAAGACCTGTGCAATCTATCCTCCGAAGGACGCACAACTTTAATCTGATTATCTTCTCTGATCACCTTCATTGCTGAATGAATTGCTCTTCTTGATTCACCCCTTGGCCCTTTAACCGAAATCCTATTACCTAAGATCTCCACCTCTACGCCCGGAGGAATAGGGATAGGCATTCTTCCTACTCTGGACATAACCACACCTCTTTTATCAGTCCATAGTCCACGGTCCATAGTCCATAGTTGTTCTTACTATGAGCCATGAGCCATCAGCCATGAGATATGAGCCATCAGCCATCTACCAGACATAACAGATAACCTCTCCGCCAACCCTGGCCCTTCTTGCTTGTTTTCCGGTCATTACACCTTGGGGAGTAGAAAGTATAGATACACCTAATCCTCCCCGGATCTTAGGAATTTCTCCTGCCTTACTATATATGCGTAAGCCTGGCTTGCTCACCCGCTTAAGACCAGTCATAATCCTTTCCTTACCTGGTCCATACCCTAAATACAACTTAATTATTCCCTGCTTGTTATCCTTTATTAAATCATAACCTTTAATAAACCTTTCCTCTTTGAGAATTTTAGCTATCTTTAGTTTAAGCTTAGATGCTGGTATATTAACCTGTTCATGCCGGGCCATATTAGCATTCCTGATTCTCGTCAACATATCAGCGATGGGATCAGTAGTGGACATCTTCTCAAACTCCTTTCCACAAGCCTGAATGCTTGATGCTTTCCCTTTTTTAACCACAGATTAACCCCGTTAAAAAGACGGGGTAAACACAGATTTTCACCAAAGGTGGCTTGGTCATTGGGATTTTGGATTTATTTGGGATTTGGTAGTATTTGGATTTTGGATTTCCACCAAAGGTGGCTTGGTCATTGGGATTTTGGATTTATTTGGGATTTGGTAGTATTTGGATTTTGGATTTTCTGTCTCTAAAATCCTTTGGGCAAATGTGGACCGTGGATTAGCCCCCGAGGCTTAGCTACCAGCTTGACTTCACTACCCCGGGAATCTCGCCTTTGTGAGCCAGGGTCCTAAAACAAATTCGGCACATCTCAAACTTCCTCATATAGCCCCTGTCTCTCCCACATATCCTACACCTGTTTAACTTGCGGGTTTGGTACTTGGGTTTTCTCTTATTTTTCTCAATTAAAGCTTTTCTCGCCAACTTCCCTCCCTCTCTATTGACTCATTGCTCAGAGCTCATTGCTCATAGATTACGGCTTTGAGCCATCAGCCATGAGCCATTGCTCTATACTTTCAGAGGCAGCCCCAGCAACTTCAGGAATGCCTTTGCTTCCTGGTCAGTTTTGGCTGTAGTTACTATATTAATATCCATTCCTCTTATCTTACTTACCTGATCATACTCTATTTCTGGAAAGACCAATTGCTCCTTAATCCCTAAGGAATAATTCCCCTGCCCATCAAAAGAAGCTGAAGAGAGTCCCCGAAAATCTCTAATTCTGGGAAGAGCAGCATTAAAGAGTTTGTCCAGAAATTCATACATCCTCTTTCCCCTCAGAGTAACCTTACAGCCAATAGGAGTGCCTTTCTTCAGTTTAAATCCAGCCACCGACTTTTTAGCTCGCCTAATTAAGGGCTTTTGCCCGCTGATTAACCTTAACTCTTCTACTGCTGAATCTAGGGCTTTAGCATCAGCCACTGCCTCCCCTACTCCCATATTAATTACTGCTTTTTCTAAGGCTGGCACCTGCATTGCGTTTTTATAGTTAAACTCTTTCTGTAGGGCAGGAACAACTTCCTTTTTATACTTATCTTTTAATCTTGGTACATATCCTTTCTCCGGCATATCTTCTTTCCCCTTTCCTCTGGAGGTTAGAATTATAATCTATTTTAAAAATGTTGTCAAGCCCCCAAATCAAATCATTTCAAAAATAGTCAAGTGCTTCCCGTCAAGGAAAGATGTCAATCTTTGATGCATTGATACCTCGATGCTCTCATTGATTGCTTGATCATCCTCGACTATAACCTGCGTTTGACAAAAAACCATTGCTCAAGATTTCGGTCTTTTATGGCTTACACAGCTAATATTATTGAATCTTGGTTATAATAGCATAAAATATCCCTTTTGTCAAATTTTTAACTTAAAACTCTGAAAAAGATGCCCGGAGTCCTCCAGCAGACCCGTGGGTCAGACCCCGCAGCACGATAAATAAAGTTCGTTGAGTTCATAGAGTTCATTTACTGGACTATGGACTGTGGACTGTGGACTGTGGACTAAAAAGGAGTGCCGCTAATCATTCCCTGGTCTTCTCAAATTCCCTTTGATATTCTTGGGAGAAGTTTTGAGGGTTACAGGGAATCATCTCTTTTTCAATGACCCACCTCCCAGCCTTAAAATCTTTTATCCTTTGGGTGAGGAGAAAAAACCCCTCCTTTGCTTCCACAAATAAGAAAGTTAGATAATCATTCTCATTCTCAATCTTCGGCTGGAGGCTAACTAAATGGATAATATTCAAACAATAGCCAGAATCAGTGACTAAGTAATAGCCTTTCTTATTCCCATAAAAACCCTTCACTTCTTCCTTAATCTCTCTTTCACTTTTAACAATCCCCGACATTAGCTTCTCCTTAAAAGCATATTCCTAAGAATCCAACCTCCAACTTTATTTATTCTCCCCAGATTCTTTAAATCTTTCGCATTCTCCAAATTACTAAAAATCTAATAAAGACTTGCTATAAATTTATTTATCTGCTATAATAATCTTGAGTTGCTTGAGTTAACTGTAATGAACTCTATATTATCGTGCCCGGTATAGAAGGGCATTCATGCCCAATACTGTGGGAAAGGTCTCCTGACCTTTGGAGTGCATTGACCATGTCAATGCATGCAACAACAGCTTTGTGCACTCCATAACGGTTGTTGCACTCCATCAGGAGATGTCTCCCACCTGCCTAGGGGGCACTCCTACCAACTCAAACAAACCCATTGGAGGGGAGAGAACAAATGCCACCTATTTCTGAGGAAGAAAGAGCTGCTCGGGAAGCAGCAAGACTTGTAAGAATGGTTAGAAATTTGAAAGACGAGAGTTGGCTTGAACGCTGGTCAGCTGCTTATACTTTAGGAGAGATGGGAAATAAAGCAGCCACCGACCCTTTAATAGAAACTATTGGGGATAAAGATTTTGATGTTAGACGAGCCGTAATAGAGGCTTTGGGAAAGATCAGAGAGAAAAAGGCTACTCCTTTTGTGGTCAGAGCCCTTGATGATAAGGAAAAAGCAGTAAGGCTGAGTGCAATCCGGTCTTTGGGGCGAATAAAGGATAAAAGAGCAGTAGAGCCTCTAATTGATTTCCTAAATAACTGCACCCAGAAGGACTTTGACCTCAGAAAGTTTATCATCCATGAATTAGGAGAATTAGGAGAGCCAGCGGCTATAAAGCCTCTACTTGAATTTTCCAAAGATTATTCTCTCCAGGGTTATGCTACCCGGGCTCTGGTCAAAATAGGGGATGAGGCAGTAGAGCCCTTAATCTCTGCACTTTCGGATGAAGACAAGAAGACAAGACGCTGGGCAGCCTTTTCTCTGGGGAAGATAAGGCCCCTTTCTGCAGTCAATCCTTTAATTAGGGCTCTCTCCGATGAGGATGAAGAGGTCCAGATGGAGGCAGTCCGAGCTCTGGGAAGAATCGCCGATAAAAAGGCAGTGACTCACCTGGTGAAAATCATGGAGTCATCCCCTTATCTTCAATTAGAAGCAGCTCTAGCTTTAAAGAGGCTGGGTGACCCCCGAGGAAAGGAGCTGCTGGTTCAAAGAGCTAAAGAAAGAGCAATAAAATTTGCCACTAGAGAGGAGGGTGAATAAGATGAAAAGATATTTGATTTTAGGTCTTCTCTTCTTAGTCTTGGGAGTAAATCTATTGGGCTGTGCTAAAGCAGAGAAAAAGGTAAGGGATGTCCTTGTTCCCGAAGAGGTGAAAAAGGCACCAGTTGAAGCATTACGGTTAACTGATAAGGCTCGCCTGTCGGCAGCCAAGCTCTCTTTGCATACCATTCAGAATGCTCTGGAAAGATTTTTTATTGATAATGAGGCTTATCCCCCTTCCCTCTCCCTTTCTACTCTTAAAGAATTAGAGACTTATCTTAATGTCCGCAACACCTTAGCTGATTTTGAGGGTAACAGTCTGCTCTCTTACCAAGGAGGAGTTAATTCTTATGAAATAAGAGTAAGAGCAAAAGACCAAAACCATACCTTGCTCATCCTTACACCCAACGGAATAAGGGGTGAGGAGGAGAATGAAGAATAAGCCAAAGACTGCTCTTATCCTAATTTTTTTATCTCTTTTGCTTACTAATCCTCTCGCGGTCTTTCCCCAAAATAAGCGTTTTGAAAGAGAGATTGCTCCCGGCGTTAAACACATTCACTTAATCAATTCCCAGATTCCCCTTGATGTCAATATCTTAGAGGTAGACCTTTATAACTTCGGGCTGGGGGTCAGTCCCGCGCTGGCTTGGGGCACTCCCGGTCGGCTGGAGAAGCTCAGCTCTATCTGTCAGCGAAACCGAGCTTTAGCCGGGATTAACGGCACTTTTTTCAGTCGGGGCGGGGTCCCCGTAGGCTATATAATGATTGATGAAAAGATTATCTTTAAATCAGATATTAGGCGCACCTCCCTGGGAATTACTGATCTTGGGGATGTGGTCTTTGGCTTCTTTAAGCCTCGCCTGGAGGTAAGAATTGAGGGAAAAAGGAGTTTTTTCTTAATTGAAGGAGTTAATCGTCCCCGCCCTTCTTCAGGTATTATTCTCTATACCCCTTGTTATGGTCAGAGAACCAGGACCAATCTCTTTGGGCAGGAAATTGTAGTGCGTAAGGGTCCCGAGGGTGACTATGTTTCTGATATTGTAGATGGTAATGCTCCCATACCCCGGGATGGCTATGTCATCTCCTTATCAGGTCAGAAGATAAGAGTGGGAGAATGGCTCTATTTAGGAGCAAGGATATCCATTGATTTTTACATTGCTGAAAAATGGTCAAATGTAGTCCATTTAATTACTGGTGGTCCCCTTCTGGTAAGTAATCATAAAGTAGCAGTTAATGCCTGGGAGGAAGGATTCAGAGGAAGAATGACTTTAGCCAATCCTCGCAGTGCGGTAGGGGTAACTAAGGACAACAAATTATTGTTGGTAGTAGTAGATGGAAGACAGCCTAGGTTAAGTGTGGGATTAAGCTTCAGGGGTTTAGCCAACCTGATGGTTAAGTTAGGGGCCCAGATGGCCATGGGATTAGATAGCGGAGGCTCAAGTGGGATGTGGATTAAAGGAAGAATAGTCAATTCTCCCTCTGACGGAAAAGAAAGGGCAATCTCTAATGCTCTGCTCCTTGTTAAGCGATAAAATGAACAACTTTTCTTATCTTCCTTACAATTTCCCCTGGGTCTTTTTGGGCAAAGAGAAACTCCCCCAAAACTGCTCCCTGAAGACCTAAGTTTAGAGCTTTCCTGAGGATATTTTTTTCGTCCTTTTCTAATCTTACAAATCCAGGGATACTCAAAGCTGGTTTTAGGTCTCTTAATGCCTCTTCCCCCGGGTAAGGAATAATCAGTGCATCTACTCCTAACTCAATAAGCATAGTTACCGAAAGTTTTACCACCTGAGAAAAGTTAGCCTTGGTTACTTTAGGACCCAGGGGTCTAACATCAGCAATCAGGGGGAAGCTCTGGCGGCTGCATTCCCGGGAGAGCATAGATATATAATTTACCATCTCGGCTTCAAGGTCCTCATCATAACCTAATAAGAAGTAAGCCACCCCGGCTTGCGAGCCTAAAGATAGGGCATCGGAAGGGGAAGCAATCTTTCTGTGATTAACTCTTTTTAAAGGCAGAACAAAATCCTCTTTGCGTAGAGCATTAGTCCAGTCAAGGCGACAAATATAAGCTATCCTCTTAAAGGGTGACTCCCTCCTACCTTTGAGGGCGGATGTACCCGGAAGACCACTCCCATTAAATAAAGTCTGCAGACGCTTTAGCTGCCCAGGATTGAGTATTATCCCGTCAAGGCTCTTAACTACCTTGCCTACTCCCTCAACTATATCTTCTAATCCCAAAGGTGCACCCAGGGAGCCTGCAATACTTGTATCTAAAATTAAGGAATGGTTATCCTCAGGGTTAATAAATTCACTTAAACGCAGTTCCTTACCTCTACTTTCAATCATTTTCCTTCCCCCTAACTATTATAATCATTCCCTTCTAAAAAGTCAACTTAATGAAGCAGGACTAAAGTCCTGCCTCTACAAATTCTCTCTTTTTCTCCTTGCCTTTTCTTTGCAGGTATGGTAGAATAAAAGTAAGAATTTAGCCACTAATGATCACAAATTATAAGGGTAGAGGCAGGACTTTAGTCCTGCTTTGTTTCAGCGATTCTAAAGAATCGCCTCTACAAGAGTCGCCTCTACTTTTCTGTGGTTAATTTTCGTTTGTGTTCATTCGTGGCTAAATAGTTACAATAAAGGCAGAAAGGAGGGAAGTCAATTGAATAATAAAGTAGCTATAATTGGGGTAGGAATGAGTAGTATTGGGAGGCATCAGGATAAGACTAATTTAGAATTAGCAGTTGAGGTAATTAAAGATGCCCTCAAAGATGCCCAGATAAAAAAATCAGAGATTGAAGGAATATTCCTTACTCCCGAAGGATTTACGGTCCGAAACTCTAAGGTAAGGGTAGCCAGATTAGCTGAATATCTCCAGATCTCTCCCCACTCAGTAGGAGTATTTGAGTGTGGGGGGATATCAGCAATGCTTGCCTGCCGGTATGCCGCCAACGAAATAGCTTTAGGTCATAATAAGATAAACATAGTTGTTGCCTCCGAGATTGAGATTTATGAAGAGGAATTAAGGTCAAACATGGATAGTTTAATTGCCCTCAATGCTCTTTTTATGCCTTATGACTCTGCCTACGGAATAATGACCGCTACTCCTTATTATGCAATGAGTACTCAGAGGTATATGTATGAATATGGAGCGACTGAGAGGCAGATTGCTAATTTAGCTGTAACTTTAAGGGAAAATGCAACCAAAAATGAAAAGGCTATGTATCGAAAGAAGATGACAATTGATGATGTGCTTACCTCCAGGCTCATTGTTCCTCCCATCCATCTATTTGAAACCTGTCCGATGGCTGATGGAGGTGCGGCTATAATTTTAGCCTCAGAAGAGATAGCCAAAGAGATATCACCTTCGCCAATCTTTATCACTGGAATTGGTGAATTTCATGATGCCTCTCACCTCTTCCCTAACTTTAAGCCGATAACCTCCTTTGTTGCCGTTGAGGAAGCCGCCCGAGAGGCTTATGAGATGTCCGGAAGGTCCCCTGAAGATATAGAGGTAGCTGAAGTTTATGGAGCTTTCGCTGGAGCAGAGCTGATTATTTATGAAGATTTAGGCTTCTTTAAAAGAGGAGAATCAGCAAAAGCGGTAGAGGAAGGCAAAACAAGAATTGGAGGGGAGATTCCCTGTAATACCAGTGGAGGAAGGCTCTCTTTAGGGCATCCTCCTTATGTTACTCCCTTATTAGAGATGGTGGAGATAATCCTGCAGTTAAGGGGAGAAGCAAAAGAGCGACAGGTAAAAGACGCCAAGATTGGTCTGGTTCACAGTGAGCACGGAGTGGTAAATGGCAGTATAGTAATGATTTTAGAGGGGGGGCTTTAGGTTATGTTTGAGAGGATGAAGAAGATTATCTTTACTGAAAGTGACCAGGCAACCCAAAAGTTTTATCAAGGACTAAAGGAGCATAAACTCTTAACTACTAACTGCTTGGATTGTAAGAAACTCTTCTTTCCTCCTCAGGTTGTCTGTCCCCAATGTTTATCTAATAACCTGTCCTGGGTGGAGTTATCCGGCCGGGGGAAGATTTATGCCTTTACTCAACAGGAAAGGGGACCACTTTTTACCAAGCCCGATGTAATTGGACTGGTAGAATTGGAGGAAGGTATTGGGCGGGTTTTGACCAGAATAGAAGGGGAGTTTTCAGAGTTAAAGATTGGGATGGAAGTTGAGGTATCATTCGTAGATGTCCCTAACTTTTTAACTTTGCACCAGTTTACCCCGTTAGAAATCTAAGATTTCTAAACGGGGTTTAGGCCAGTGGAAAAAGGGAAATAAAGCACCAGTTGTCTTAGGACTCAGTTACGCACAATGGTCTTGTCAAGCAGTAGACAGAATCCTCTGACATCTGACTTCTAACTTGACGCGAAGCATTTGACCATTTTTGACAATGTTTGACGATTTATGAGATAAATTATTCATTCGTGCAATTCGTGTTTATTCGTGGTTTGTCATTGAGGAGGGAAATCTTGAATAAAGGTTTAGCAAAAATCTTAAGGATGCTCTTCTTTTTAAGTTTAATCCTTCTTACTCCTATCCAGCCGGTAGGAGTGCCTTTAGGCACGATTACATTAGGGTCAGCATCCAGTATCCAGCATCCAGCATCCAGTAAAGAGCCTAAAGTTGTCATCCTAATTATCAATAATATCAACTGGGAAGACTTATCCTGCGCCTCTGCTCCTGGACTTAATTATTTAATTGAAAACGGCTCCCTCGGCTTAATGAACACCCGCACCGCCCGCCCTTTGAGAACAGGTAGTGCTTACCTTACTATTGGCTCATCCAGTAGAGCCTATGCGGGCAAGGAAGCAGGGGAAGCATTTGGTGCCGAGAAGACCTATGAAGGTAGCAAAGTCTCTCAAGTCTACCTCCGCCGCACCGGCAAAAAGTTACTCCCCTCTCAAATCGCCAATCCCAATATTGCTCAGATAATTAAGGAAAATCAGGATGCTGATTATGAGGTTAAAGTTGGGGCTTTGGGTCAAGCTTTAAAGGAGGCAGGCCTTTCTACGGCTGCTCTGGGGAAT